>Ga0209542_10015623_pt1 | contig 12703 bp, 17 predicted proteins | sample RifCSPhighO2_01_FD_184028 | JGI IMG/M metagenome (GOLD analysis project Ga0209542, IMG submission 184028) | Soil microbial communities from Rifle, Colorado - Rifle CSP2_plank highO2_0.1 (SPAdes) (version 2) | ecosystem: Environmental > Terrestrial > Deep subsurface > Rock core/Sediment ...
TTGTGTCTATGTTTGACGAGATAGTCTCAAACATTAAACAAAATGAGATTAATGCATATTTGGATTTATTGAGAAATGTTAAATGAATTAAATAGTAAGCTTAATTTCTTCCTTTTTTTAATTTAAATTTTCAAAAACAAATTTCACTTAACAAATTCTACAGAAGGCATATTTCTACAATAAATAGGTAGATTTATATATGTGGTATCACATTATTCACATAGGTGATTAATATGCCAAATATAACCTTAGCAATACCTGAAGAAATTCACGAATTAATGAAAAAACATAATGAAATAAGATGGAGCGAAATAGCAAGGAGGGCTATTGTTAGAGAAGTAGAAAGACTCTCTATTATGGACAAAATAGCTGCTAAAAGTAAACTTACTATGAAAGACATAGAAGAGATTAATGATAAAGTGAAAGAAAGTCTTCATAGAAGGTATGCTGAATGAAAGTAATTGATACTAATGTATTTATGGCCGGGTTACTAAAGGATTCTGAAGTTAGAAGATTATTAATTGACGAAAACATAAATTTCTTTCTTCCAGAATATGCAATAAACGAGGTTGAAAAATATAAGAAAGAATTATGTAATAAATCTGGTTATTCTGAAGAAGATTTAGAATCTATGATTTCCTTTCTTTTGGAAAATATTGAGCTAGTACCTTTTGAACAAATTAAGAGGTATATAGAAATAGCTGAAAAAATCAAGAATTCTATAGATATAAAAGATGCTCCTTTTATAGCTACTAGCTTGGCTATTGAGGCTGATGGAATTTGGTCTTTCGATAAAGATTTTACTTTACAAAGTAAGATTAAAGTATTCACAACTACAGACATACAAAAATTAACTTAGTGGATTTTTAATTAAGCTGTTCTTGATCTAACATAATTCAAGTAAGTTTGTTTTTTCTTCTTTTAATTTAAATTTTTAATGACAAACTTTTCAAATCAATGAATGTTTAATTAAAAATAGAGATATAGAAAGATTTATAAACATTCATTAATAATGAATAATTATTCACTTTAAATGAACAATGATACCTAAAAACACAAAGAAGATAATACTCTACTTACTGAGAAATTTAGAGATAGTTAATATTAATCAGATTTCTAAGAAGCTTAGTATAAGCGTAGGAAGTGCTTTTAAGATTTTAAAGGAACTAGAAAAGAATAATATTGTTTTGTCTTCTAATTTAGGAAATGCTAAGTTTTATCAAATCAATTTAAATAATGAAGAAACATTAAGGTGGTGTGAAATTCTTCTATCAGAAGAGAGAAGAAACTTAAAAGGATACTCTAAGGTATATGCAGAGGAGATACAAAAATTTGAACACGCAGAATTAATTATTTTATTTGGCTCTATTCTAAACAATAAGGATTTTAATGATGTAGATGTTTTGTTTATAAACAACAAACCTAAAGAGGTTACAAAGTTTTGTTTGAATCTATCGAAGATTAGAACAAAGCCAGTTGTTCCTTTGATATTAAAGAAAGAAGATTTTATTAAAGAAATTAAAAGCAAAAAAGAAGTAGTTTTAAATATAATCAAAACAGGAATTATATTAAGAGGAGAATCAGTGTTTTTAGAGGCGTTGAAAAATGTCAAATAGTGAAGATAGGTTCGGTTGGTGTCTTGAAAGTGAAAAGAGAATGAGAAAGATTAAGCCAAGTGACAAACTTTCTAAGGAACATATAGAGAAAGCAAAGCATAATTTAAAGGCAGCTGATTATAATGTTCAAGGACACTTTGATGATTGGGCAGTATCACAATCTTACTATGCTATGTATCATGCACTTTTAGCAATTCTGTTTAAGAAAGGATTTAAACCTAAGAATCATGAATGCACAATAAGCACAGTAGAATTTTTAATTGAGGCTAAAGAAGTTAATCTGAGCATGGAAGACTTATCTTTTATAAGAACAACTGAACAAATGACAACTAAAGATGCTAAATCACTAAGAGAAGAGTTTCAGTATGGAACAAAAACAGATGTGAACAAAGCTCTACTTACTGAACTTTTGCAAAAATCTAAAGATATTGTTGAAAAAATTGAAGTTATATTAAGTGAGATGAAATAAAATAATAATATTAATTCTCTAATAATTTCATAATATTCTTTTGTTAGGTTAGAAGGAAATTTGTTTTCATCTATTGATTTAGTCATTTCTAAGCTCAATTCAACCATTTTTAAAATAGATTTTCATGGAAAAATATTTAAGATTATACTATATAATATAAATATGGTAAAAAAATATGCTGTAGTTATAGAAAAGGATGAAGATGGGCGGTATATTTCTGATGTAATTGGGCTTCCTGGATGTCATACTCAAGGTAAGACAATAGATCAATTAATTGAAAGAACTAAAGAAGCAATAAAAGCTTATTTAGAAAGCGAAGAAGAACCTGAAATAGAGCAAGAGTTTATTGGTATACAGCAAGTTGAGGTGTGATTCTTGGTAAAATTACCTAGATTAACTGGGAAAGAGCTAGGTAAAATTGTTGAAAAGTTAGGTTTTAAGTTTGATCACCAAACTGGAAGCCATATGATCTATAAGCATCCTGAGGCAGAAAAACAACTATTCCTTCTCATGGAAAAGAAGAGATAGGTCCAGGACTTCTAAATAAAATAATTAAGCATGATCTAAAATTAACAAGAGAAGAATTTATGAAGAATATCTAATTAAATTTCTTATATCTGCCTTTTTTTAATTTAAATTTTTAAACAACAAGCTTTTTAAACAAAGAAATTCTGGAGTTAGAAATGAAATTTTTTGAAATTATTAAAGACAATATTATATTAGCTGACAAGGCAAAGTGGTACAAGAACTTCTTCTTTAAGGCTCGTGGATTAATGTTTACAATGCCTTTAAAGCGAGGAAAAGCTATAATCCTTGAAGCTGATGAAGAAGGAATTTTAGATACTACTATACATATGCTTTTTGTTTTCTTTCCAATAGATGTAATCTGGGTTAATTTAGAGAAAAAAGTAGTTGATATTAAAAGAAATGTGCTGCCTTTTACTCCTTGGCTCAGCCCAAAAGACCCGGCGAAATATGTGGTAGAACTGCCAAGCAGCTCTACAAAGTTTGTAAAAGTGGGAGATTCTATTATATTTAATGAAGCATGATTAAGATAGCTGCTGTAGGCGGATATAGTGAAGTTGGAAAAAATATGACTGCTATCCAGATTGATAATGATGTTATCATCTTAGATATGGGTATTTATTTGCCTAAATTATTAGATTTTGAGGAAGGGCATAATTCCAGGAAAAATCTAGGGAGAGAAGAATTAATACATCTTGGAGTTATTCCAAATGATGATTTTATTAGAAGCTGGAGAGATAAAGTAAAAGCTATTGTTGTTGGTCATTGCCATCTTGATCATTCAAGTGGTGTAATTTATCTTGAGAAGAATTATAGTTGTCCTATTATTGGAACACCTTTTACTAATGCTGTAATTAGGACTCTTGCCAAGAATGAGAATATTCAATTAAAGAATTATTTGCAAGATTTAGAAATGGGAAATAAAATTTCTATTACAAAGAATATTGAGATTGAGTTTGTAAATACAACACATAGCACCCCACAAAGTGCCATGGTGGCAATACACACAAATTATGGGACTATTATGTATTGTAATGATTTTAAATTAGATGAAACCCCAGTTATAGGAAAAAAGCCAGATTATAACAGGTTAAGAGAAATTGGCAATGGCAATGTTAGATTGGCAATTATTGATTGTTTGTATGTTAATGAAAATACTAAGACTCCTAGTGAAATGATGGCTAGGCAAATGCTAAAAGAAGTGATATTTGAAAACGATATTCAAGGTACTTTAATTGGGACTACATTTGCTAGTAATATATCAAGATTAAAGAGCTTTCTTGATTTTGGATTAAAAATAAACAGACAAGTTGTATTTCTTGGGAGAAGCATGGAGAAATATATAAGCTGTGCTGAGAATTTAGATATTGTGAATTTTTCTCAGAATTCTGAAATAGTAAAATACCGAGATGATGTTAAGAAAAAATTAAAAGAAATCAGTAAAAATAAAGACAAATATTTAATTGTTACAACTGGGAATCAAGGAGAGCCTGGGTCTATATTAGTGGATATGGCAAATGATAAATTACCATTAAAATTAGACAATAAAGACAGTGTCATTTTCAGCTGTAATACAATTCCTGCTCCTAATAATATTAAGAATAGGAAACTACTTGAAAAAGCACTTGACCTAAAGAGTATCAATGTTTTTATGAATATTCATCAAAGTGGTCATGGAGCAAGAAAAGATATAGAGGAATTAATACAAATTCTAAAACCTGAAAAATTAATACCTGGGCACGGAGATCCTTCAAGATTTAGCAAGATGAATATCTTAGCTAAGGATCTGGGATTGGAAAGGAAAAATATACACATACTTGAGAATAAGCAGAAATTGGAATTAAATTAATTTTGATGCAATCTAAATATTTATATAGTTTATGTATAACTAATATATAGGTGGTTATATATGTCAAAACAATCTACTATATTGATAGAAAAGGATACTATTGAAATACTTAAGAAAGTAAAACAATATCCTAGGCAAACCTACAACGAACTAATAAAAAATATGGCAAAAATATTTAGTGAAGTGAAAAAAAGAAACCAATATGATGAATTTCTTCATAAAATTCAAAAAGAAAAAATGAAAGAACTTTGGGATAATAAAGAAGACGAAGAGTGGGAAAATGCATAACTTAGGGGAAGTGGTTTTAACTCAATTACAATTTACAGATACATTGGAAATCAAATCTAGACCTGCCGTAGTGCTTTTTGAAGAAAACGGGAATGTTGTTGTTGCGGGTATTACAAGTAATTTGGAGATGAAAGGAATTTTATTAACTAAAAAGGATGGAGCAATTAAGGAGAGTGTTATAAAACTTAATTATATATTCACGATAAGTGATAAAATGATAATTAAGAACTTATTTTCCCTATCAATTGAAAAGAAAAAATTATTAGTATCTGAACTTATTAAAAAATTAAAAACTTAGGTTAATTTATCAGAAAGCTTATATATTTTTCACCATATTAACAAAATAATTCTAAAATATGAAATTTGCTCATTTAAGTGATGTACATATTGGTGGGTGGAGAGAGCCAAGGTTAAGAGAATTAAATATCCTGACATTTAAGAGGGTAATTGAATTATGTATTGAAGAAAATGTAGCTTTTGTATTAATTTCTGGAGATTTATTTAACACTTCTCTGCCACCAATAGATTTAATTAAAGAGGTAAGTGCAGATCTGGAAAAACTCAAGAGAAATGATATTGAGGTATATATTATTCCTGGCAGTCATGATTTTAGTCCTTCTAACAAGACAATGATTGATGTTCTAGAAAATGCAGGATTATGTGTAAATGTAATGAAGGTTAGAGAAGATCACGACAAGTTACATCTTGATTTTACTATAGATAAAACCAATATTAAAATAGCCGGAATTTATGGCAGAAGGGCTGGGTTAGAAAAAGAGCAATATAAGAAATTAGACAAAAGTAATCTTGAGAGTGAAAAAGGCTTTAAAATTTTCATGTTTCATAGCCTTATCAGTGAACTAAAACCTGATTTTCTTGAAATGGTAGATTCAGAACCATTAAGTTCTTTGCCAAGAAATTTTGATTATTATGCTGGAGGACATCCTCATTTTATATTGACTAAGAAAATTGATGGTTATGGAACTTTGGCCTATCCTGGGGCAACCTTTCCAAATAATTTTAGTGAGCTTGAAAAGTTTAAGCATGGTGGTTTTCTATTAATTGATGTTAATAATGAATTGACTATCACATATGTTCCAATTAAACTGAAGGAATTTGAAGGATTTACAGTTGATGTTGATGATTTAACTCCTGAAGAAGCTGAAAAGAAGATATTGAACTCCTTAAATAAGGATGTTAATAACAAGGTTGTGACATTGAGGATAAGAGGAATTTTAAAAAGTGGAAAGGTTAGTGATATTGATTTTAAGAAAATACAAAAGAAAATAGAAGATGCGTATGTTGTTCTAAAAAATATTAATAAATTAAGCACAAATGAGATTGAGCAATATAAAAGTGCAGATGGGGACATAGATTTTATTGAAGATAGTATTATATCTAGATATTCTAAGGAAGCAAAAAGTGAATACAAGGATATTGAATTTATCAAAGAATTGATGAAGACATTAAGTCTAGAAAAAAATGAAGGAGAAACAAATTCTGATTTTGAAGAAAAATTAAGTACAAATTGTATCAAGCTGCTAAAACTGGATTATGTTATTAAAAAAGATTAAGCTGGAGAATATTAGAAGTTATTTAAATCATGAAATAGACTTCCCAGAGGGAAGTGTTTTATTAAGTGGTGATATTGGATCTGGGAAAAGTTCTATATTATTGGCAATAGATTTTGTTCTTTTTGGTTTAAGAAGAAGTGATTTAAGCGGCTCAATGTTGCTGAGAAATGGGAAAAATAATGGTTCTGTGGAGTTAAAGTTTAGTGTTTATAATAAAGAAATAATAATTAAAAGATGTTTGAAAAGAACTAAGGATTCAGTTGTGCAAGATTCTGGTTTTATTTCTATTGATGGGAAGAAAAAAGATGCAAGTGCCATAGAATTGAAACAGATGATACTTGAATTATTAAATTACCCCCAAGATCTTTTAACAAAGTCAAAACCTTTGGTATATCACTACACTGTTTATACGCCTCAGGAAGAGATGAAACATATTCTTTATGCTGATAATGAAATTAGATTGGATACACTAAGAAAAGTTTTTGGGATTGACAAATATAAAAGAGTGAATGAGAATTGCAAGATCCTAATGAGTAAGTTAAGGGAATTAAGCAGGGATTTGAATTTGCAAATAGAAGATTTACCTACATTGGAAAGGGAAAGAGAAGATATTTTCAAAAATATCCAAAATATTAAGCAAGACCTAAATGAAATAAATATTAAAAAGTCTGAAGTAGATTTGAAACTTAAGGAAATTAAGGACAAATTTGAGCAAATAGACAAGAAAAAAAAGGTATTAAATGAACTGCATACAAAATTAAGTCTTACTGAATTAAATTTGAATAGTAATGTCAATTTAATCTCTAATATAAATAAAGAAATTGAGAAATTTAATAATGAGATTAAAGAAATTAAAAAAGAAGACATATCTATACTAGATTCTCGTGAATTAAAAGTCTTAGTAGGCTCAAAAGAGAAAGAAGTTAATTTCATGGAAGATACTCTTGATAAACTTAATTCTAAAATAAAAGAACTTGAAATTAAAAGAGAGAATTCTAATAATTTAATTGTGAGTTTAAGAAAACTTGATATATGTTCAGCGTGCAAACAAAAAGTAAGTGATGAATATAAAAAATCTATATTTGACAGAGAGCAATTACTTCAAAAAGAGGTAATTGCCGAATTGAAAATTATAAATGAAAATAAATTCGAAGGTGGCTCAAAGTTAATGGATTTAAAGAAGGAATTAGATATGCTAAAAGATAAAATTAGGGAATTTCAATTGATGGAATTAAAGATTAAAAATCTAAGGGAGAAGGAATCAAGCTTAGAGAAACTTTCTAATAACTCAAAGATGTTAAAAGAAGAAGTTGGAGGCCTAAATTCTTTAAAAGTTGATATTAAAAAGCAAATAGATGAATTTGAAGGGCTAGAAGACGAGTATAAGATATTAAATAATAACATGACTAATTTAATCAATAATATGAATATTTTTGCAACAAAGAAAGGAGCTTTGGATGTTCAATTAAAGCAGCTTGATGAAAAATTTGTTGATTTAAATAAAAAAATTGAAAATAAAAAAGGATTAGAATTGCAAAGAAATAATATCTTAAAATTAATTTCTTGGATCGACACAGATTTTTTAATTGTAGTTGCAAGTATTGAAAGAAATATTATGTTAAAAATACATCATGATTTTAATAATTTATTTGAGAAATGGTTTAATACATTAGTTGATACTGAGAATTTAAATGTCAGGCTTGATGAAGATTTTACACCTGTTATCGAGCAGGATGGTTTCAGAATAGAATTTGAAGCGCTGAGTGGAGGAGAAAAAACTGCTGCAGCATTGGCTTATAGACTTGGATTAAACCAAGTAATAAATCATGTAATGGGGAGCCTTAATACTAGAGATATAATTATTTTAGATGAACCTACTGATGGTTTTAGTGAAGAGCAAATTGATAGGATGAGGATTGTTTTAGATGAGTTAAAATTAAGGCAGATTATAATTGTGAGCCATGAATCAAAAATAGAAAGTTTTGTTCAAAATGTAATAAAAATAAATAAAAGAAATCATATTACAGAGATTTCTTATTGATCTTTAGAAGCTTTGTACACTTCTAAGGCATATTCTGGTTCTGATTCTTCTTCAAATTGCAATATATCAGATAAGTCACTACCATCCATCATCTGCCTAAGTTTTCTAGCTTTCCTTCTAATAACTTTTTCGGAATCCTGGTATCTTTCATATGTTTCGATAAGTCCATGTAATTTCCTATATGGATTTGTGTGGACCATTTTATTACCATAGGTATCTGTAGCTTCTAGAACTAAGTTTGTACCATCATAATATTGCTTAAACTGAAATCCTTTATATCCCCATCTATCTATAGCCAGTACTGATTTCTCAGTTGGTTTATTATTTTTTTTATAGTTTTTTGACATTAACATTGCCTCCTGATATTAAAAGAATCACTTAAGGAAAATAATATATATTTAAATTTATCCTTAATCTACTAACTAGTTTTGGGGCTATAGTATAGCTTGGTCTAGTATCGGCCCTTGGGGTGGGTCGGGCGCCGGAGACTTAAAAGAGAGTCGGCGAATTCAAATCCGGCTAGCCCCACTTTCTAATTCGATTTGGATTCCCTGGATCAATAAATTTAATGAAATTTGAGGCTTGGTCTTGTTTCAGAATTATCCTATAAAGTGTTTTTCTATAACTTTGTTTTTCTTCTTTAAAATAAAATTGTGGTTCAAAACCGAATCCTATTAAGATAGAATAAATTTGATACATCATTTCATAAGATACTCCTACAATTGATATTCTTCTTCTATCTTTGTCTGAAAAACCATCGCCATCAAAATATCCTCTAATGAAGCCTTTTAGAAATGCTTTGTTATGATCCAGATTTGTCAATCTTACTGTATTAGTTTTAATGCCAGTCCAGGTGAGATATTCTTGTATAAAAAAATATAATCGCTTACTAGTATACCCTATTACTAGCATATTATTAATTTTGTACAAGTAAGGCTTTCGATTACAGAAATTATTTAATAGTTTTATAATTTTAACTCCATAAATTTCTTCTTTTGTGCTCAAAAAGAATCTAACCTTATACGATTGTTTACAATGACAGCAATTTCCATCTGCCGCAAATAAGCCAATAATTTCTCCTACAGCTTCTTGATTGCTGAAATCTAGCATTAATAGACTAAATTTTCTTCCTTTTATTCTTTTATAATGATAATATATAGTAGATTTGTAAAGTCCTAGTGCCTTTATGAATAAAGCATAAAAGTTGTTCTTTTTTTATAGCATCTAATTTGGACATAAATTGTAAAACCTACTTTATTTAAAGAAAGTTTCGGGTAGTTGTGTCCAGTGTCCACTGAATTTTAATCCTGGTAGCCCCATTATCTGAATTTATAATGAGAACTTCTTAAGTTGCCAAATTCATTATCAAGAAATAATTCAGCTTCTTCTTCTATATATAAATTATAGATTTTTTCTTGTTTAAATAATTCTGATTCAACTGGAATTTGATCTTTATTTCTCAAATATCGACATAAATTTATTTCATCACTCAGATAAGATTTATTTTGCATAAATGAGTCTGCTTGGTCCATAACGCCATCATTATTTAAATCATAAAAGGTTATGTGATATGTGCTTGAAGTATTATTGTCAATATGTGTTTTCTTAAATTCATGAACCATTATAGAAGAGGTGCTATCTGATCGGCCCCAAGCCCTATTGTACATTTTGTATTCTCTAGAATCATTAGTATTACTATAGTAGCTACAAGAACTTACTAGAGCAGCTAATGAAGTTACAATAGGTGCTAATAATTTAAGCTTTGTATTCATTTCTAACCTTATATTAAATCAGTTTGGATAGGAAAATATTTAAAATTATGGCCAAAATGCCAGCAATCTTTAGGTTATCTAGATATTCAAAGAATAGCAAAAATTTTAAATAGTGGAATTTAGTTTAAGTATATATGAAGCAATTGCAAAAAAAGGGATTAATACTCTTATTATTCATAATTTTGGCTACATTCAATGTTTGGGCATTAGACATTGATGTTCAAGTTACTCCTGTCCAGGATAAAGTAGTGCCAAGTCAAAATGCAATTTTTAAATTTGAAATTACCAATAATGAGAGGAGAGATATAACTTTTTCTTTTAGTTATTTAGATATATATTGGAGACTTAAGACTGATAAATTAATAGTGGAGGCACAATCTACAAAAGCAATAGATCTAGTTTTAGAACCACAGAAAGAGGAAAAGCCAGATTTGCTTACTATTATTGTTGCAAGTAGTGATAAAACATTTAGAGAAGAGAAATTACTAAAGGTTAACTTGCTTGATTATAGAGATGCAATTAGAATTGAGCCAATTATTCCAGAACCACTTGACCCAAGAAAATCTAATGTTATTAAATTAAAGATTTTAAATCTTCAAGATTTTAGTTTTTCAAGTTTGAGGATTAAAATAGAATCAGAATTCTTTGGAGATCAAGAGATGATTGACCTAGATCCATTTGAAACAAGAACTCTTGATTTTCCAATTGATTTTGATGTGCTTGTTGAAGAAGGAAGCTATCCTATGAAAATCCAAACTTTTTATAATGATAAATTAATTAAAGATGAGAGTTTAGACATCAATATTGGGAGCTATCCTGAGCTGAAAGAGATCGTAAGTCCAAAATCAGGTTTATTATATAAGAGGGTAGAGGTCACCAAAGAAAATAAGGGAAATACTGACAGTTTTGAGTTCTACAGTAAGGAAGTTAGCTTATTCCAAAGACTATTTACTGATACTCAACCTAAAGCAACAAAAATTACCAGGAGTGGAAATGGATATATCTACAGCTGGCAATTCAAATTAGAACCTGGAGATACTAGGACTATTGTAATGGAGACAGATTATAGATGGCCTACTGTGATTGCTATAATAATATTAATTTTAGCCTTTATCATCTATTATTTTACTAAGAGTGATATTTCAGTTTCAAAAAAGGTAATGGATATTGTGACTGATAAAAGTGGAATCACTAAAATGAAGGTTGTAATACACTTAAAAAATAAAAGTTTGGGCACAATTAGGAATGTAAAGGTAATGGATAAACTTCCAATCGTAATAAATAACCCTGATTCATTTGGAACAGCCCATCCAAAGCTAATTAGATCTGTACATGGAACAAAATTGATATGGGATATTGTTGCATTATCTAAAAAAGAAGAAAGAATTTTTTCATATAATGCTTCTTATAAATTGAAGGTTATTGGAAAATTAACATTGCCAAGAACACTTGTAAGGTACAGAAGTGGATTTAGGAATGTTTTAGCTAGATCAAGTCAAGTCAGGTTATTCCATTAAAATATTGGTTGGCCACTTTTTATTCTATCTAATAAATCAATGCAATTTTTTTGGATATTGGGGTTTTGAATCCTTTTACATATTGAAAGTGCATGGTCAAAATTAGAAGGACTTTTTTGTATAAATTCTTGTGCAGCTGTCTTGTAACAAGTATCTGCATCAGAAAAGAAATCATTTTTATTGGAACAGAGTTTTGGTGACTGGGCTGCCTTACTTTTGAATGTGCTATAGTCATAGCACGAATAAGCTAGACCAGAACAAACAATTCTTTTTAAGTAAGTTTCTTCTGTAGAAGTCCTTATCCCCAAGCAAGTGCAAGATTGATCTGGGATTCCATAACCTGTAAATATTGTTTTGGGATAAAAGAAAATTCCTGCTATAATTATTAGCGATAGCCAAATTGCAACATTGACATTTTCATAGAAATTAAATACTGGAATGACAAGAATTTTTATAAGAAGTGTTACAATTAAAAAAATTATTAGAAGTGTTATAACATATTGGATAAATGGATTCATTACAAATATAGAAGATTAGGGTGTTTTTAAAGTTTTTTATTTAAGAAGGTTTAAGGCTCCTTGATTTTGTCAAATATCTGAATCAATAATAATTTTAGATAATATAAATCTATAAAAAGAATTGAATAATCCTTCTAAATTTATGAAAAAACTGCCAAATATAATTAGGTCTCAGCAGTTTTCAAGAGATTCCTTAGAAGAATTATTTAATCTTACTGATTCTATTAGAGAGTTTCCTTATAAATATTCAGATTCTCTGAAAGGGAAGATACTGACTACCTTATTTTATGAGCCTAGTACAAGAACCAGGATGAGTTTTGAATCTGCTATGATAAGACTTGGTGGTCAAGTTATTGGAACTGAAAATGCTGGGGAGTTTTCATCTGCAGTTAAAGGTGAAAGTCTAGAAGATACTGTAAGAATAGTTTCTTCATATTGTGATGTAATTGTTTTAAGACATAAAGCAGAAAAATCTTCTGAAAAAGTTGCAAATTTAATCTCAATACCTTTAATAAATGCTGGGGATGGAAGTGG
>Ga0209542_10015624_pt1 | contig 12703 bp, 18 predicted proteins | sample RifCSPhighO2_01_FD_184028 | JGI IMG/M metagenome (GOLD analysis project Ga0209542, IMG submission 184028) | Soil microbial communities from Rifle, Colorado - Rifle CSP2_plank highO2_0.1 (SPAdes) (version 2) | ecosystem: Environmental > Terrestrial > Deep subsurface > Rock core/Sediment ...
ACGCCGTTGCGTTTAGCGGCTAGGTAGTGTCCCCACTCGTGGACCAAAACCAAGCCCACAAACAGCAGAAAGCCAAGCATGAAAAAGGCAATTTGCATATGTTTTAAAGTATACCAGTCCGCTTAACCTTTACTGAGAGGTCAGACGGTCATTATTTCTTGCTCTTTGGCTTTGGCCAGCTCGTCTAGCCGGTTCTTATGCTGATTCAAGAGATCATCAACCTGTTTTTCAAACTTAAAACGTTCGTCCTTGCCTATAGACTTATTTTTCTCGGCCTGCTCGGCCTGTCTGATGGCCTCGTGGCGGGCATTGCGCAAACTAACCGCGCCCTCCTCTACTTTTTGATTCAGAACCTTGACCATATCCTGGCGAGTTTCAGTAGTCAGCGGTGGGATAGCTACCCTAACGACCCGGCCGTCATCCGCCGGATTTAGACCTAATGCTTCATTTTCACGGATGGCGGTGACGATAGCCTCTAAATTATTAGGGTCAAAGGGGCTGACTACCAATAGTTGAGCATCCGGAGCAGTGATGCCCGCCAGACCTTTGAGCGACATTTGCTGGCCATAGGCTTCAACTGTCACGTTATCCAGCATGCTGGGATGAGCCCGACCAGTGCGGAGCTTCTTGAGCTCATCTTTAAAGTGCTCCACGGCCGCCGTCATCTTAGTCTTAGACTCACTTAAAACCCGGTTACTGTCCATTGCTTAGATTATAACCCAGACGCAACTTAATAAAATACTTGACTAGTCAAGTATTTTCTACTCTGCTTCGCCGAGTTCGAAGCGGACCAGGCGGCGGACTACAATGTTCTCGCCGAGCTTAGCAATGTGGCCATTTATGACGTCATCGACAGTTGCTTCAGGATTTTTTACAAACGGCTGTTTTAACAGATCATCTACACCTTCCGGTTCAGAAGCGGCAATATGCAGGGTCAGATCTTTGACCAGCTCCTTAAATTCATCGGTTTTAGCTACAAAATCAGTCTCACAGTTTACTTCTACCAGCACTCCTATTCGGCCGTCATGACTGTAACTGCCAATAAGACCGCAGCGAGCCTCACGTTCGCCTCTTTTTACCGCTTTGGCAAGACCTTTCTTCTTCATCTCCTCCAAAGCTTTGTCAAAGTCACCACTAGAGTCAACCAGCGCCTTTTTGGCATCAGTCATCCCTACTCCGGACATTTCTCTAAGCTTCTTGATGTTTTCTATATCCATATGTACAAGTTTACAGTTTTTAGTTTGTAGTTTATAGAAGTATTTTCCGACTAATCACTATAACCTATCAACTATCAACTGTTCTTAGCCTATTCCTCTCACTGGCGCCGCACTTGCCTTATCAGCCTCGGTCGGCTTCTTTTCTTCTTTAACCGCCGTTCGTTTAGTTTCTTCTTCGGGCTTGGCATCTGCCGCTTTAGCTGGAGCTTTTACCTTAGCTTTTCCGGCCAAGATGGCCTCCTTTACATAGTCTAGTATTAGCTCAATGGTTTTGATGGCATCATCATTGGCTGGAATTGGGTAAGCTATCATGCTGGGATCACTATTAGTATCTACCACCGCTACAACAGGTATGTTCAAGCGCCGGGCTTCACGGATCGGAATGTAATCAGTTATGGTATCAGCCACAAAAACAGCGGCTGGCAGACCGTCCATGTCTTTAATGCCGCCGTAGAGGTGATTCATGGCCTCGATCTCTTCTAGAAAGCGCTGAACCTCCAGCTTACCGTACTTGGCGGCCAGCTCACCGTTTTCCATCCGTCTTTCCAATTCCTTCAGCTGTCGGATACGCGAGCCGATGGTATTCTGGTTGGTTAGCATGCCACCTAGCCAGCGCTGAGTTACATAAGGCATACCGGTATCCTCGGCAATTGCCTTGATAGCATCACGAGCCTGGCGCTTGGTACCGACCAGCAAAACCTTCTTACCCTGAGCGGTTACATCAGTTAAAAATGCTAGGGCGTTATCCAAGGACTCAATTGTTTTAGTCAAATCTATAATATGGCTGCCCTCGCGCTTGCTGTGGATGTAGGGCGCCATGCGAGGGTGCCAGCGACTGGTTTTATGACCAAAGTGTGCTCCGGCCTCAAGTAACTGCTTGATATCTACCTTGATCGACGCCAAGACTATTAATCCTTCTTTCTTCGTAAGGTCTAGCCCGATCATCCCTGCACGGCGACAACCGAGAGGACTTATGACCTCACTGCTTAATTTTGACCCGGGTATATTAACAGATTAAATCCGGTTGTTCAAGTCTCAGGCGAATTCTGCTCGTGCTGATAGACTACTGCCAGCTCGGGGTTCAGGTCCGTATTCCTTACCGCCTCTTCAAGCATTGCAACTGTTTCGGTGAGCACCCCGGCTCTCAATTTCATCTCGTCTTCAGTAGGACCGTCAAACATGATACGCCTGGGGCGGTGTTCCTCGGTGGTCAGTCGCTCGTAAACTCCTTCATTGTCAAAGTATTCCAGGCTAAAACTAAGCCTAAAGTAATGAACGGGGTCACCAACGCCGCCCTCGTGGTAAGCATGCCTATAGATTGTGGCGATTTGCCGGGCGTCTCGTCCGTCTTGGGTAACATGTCCCAGGACTACATCACATTTGTTGCGCTTCTCATCGTCGTACCCTGCTAGTCGGCCAGCGTTATTAATAAGAATCTCGTCAAGCCGATTCAGCATTACGAATTGATACTGATAGACGTTAATCGCACCAACTTCTCTAATTTGCTGGTCGGTGACTCTTTTAGGCCGAGCTATGGCCGGTAATTCTTCATCGGCCAGTTCTTCTTCAACTCTTGCTGTTAGAATTTCCAGTTGCTTGGGGTTCATAGCGTCATTGTGACCTCCCGTAACCTATATTTTGACAGAAAATACGAGGTTTCGCAAATACGCGTTGACTACGCAGGTCTATAGCGGCTATACTGTTTTGGCATGAAAAAAGGTGTTCATCCCGACAACTATCGGCCGGTTGTTTTTCAAGACAGTAACGACGGTACGATATTCCTAACTCGCTCCACAGTGGAAGCTGGGGATACTATTTCTTTGGACGGTAAGGAATACCCGCTGGTAAAAATCCATATTTCCAGCTCCTCACACCCCTTTTTCACCGGCCAAGAGAAGCTGGTTGATGTTGAAGGCCGGGTTGATAAGTTCAAGGCTCGCCAAGAAGCCGCCCGCCAGGCCAAAGAGGCCAAAGCGGCCAAAAAACCCAAGGTTCGCAAGGCTCGCGGCCAAAAAACAGAAGCCGAAGCAGCCCCCAAAGCCGCCGGCAGTTAGCTAGACAAATTCCCAAATTACCTGATCATACGTTTGTATCAGGGTAATTTTTTTATACACTGGGGAGGAGGAGTGTGATGGACGATACTGAGCGAAAGTTACGAACCGAGTTTGAGCAGCTGCAAGAGGAGCTAGCTCATCCTGATGTATTTGGTCGTAGTAATTACCCTGCTCTAGCTAAACGCCAAGGTGAGTTAGCTGGTCTGCTGGCCATGTTCGATGAAAAAAACCGGCTGGCCAATGAACTGGCCGACGCTGAAAAAATGACTTCCGGTGATGATTCGGAGCTGGCTGAAATGGCCAAGGTTGAATCAGTCGAGCTGAAAGCGAAACTCCATGCAGTTGAGGCCGATATCAATGAGGCTTTAACATCTAAAGATCCCAGTGATGAACGAGACGCGGTGGTAGAAATTCGGGCCGCGGCCGGCGGTGATGAAGCGGCGCTTTTCGCCGGCGATTTATACCGGATGTACAGCCGCTGGGCTGAGAAAAACGGTTTTAAGGTTGAGCATATCTCTGAAAATGCCGCGGAGGGCGGCGGCTTCAAGGAGATAATCTTCATGGTACGGGGCGAGAACGCCTACCGGCAGTTGAAGTTCGAAGGCGGTGTGCACCGTGTCCAGCGAATCCCGCTGACCGAGAGCTCCGGACGCATCCACACCAGCACTGTTACGGTAGCTATCCTACCGGAGGCTGAAGAATCGGATGTACAAGTCAACCAGGCCGATTTGAAAATCGAGGTTTTTCGCTCCAGCGGACCGGGCGGCCAGAGTGTTAATACTACTGATTCGGCGGTGCGGATTACTCATCAGCCTACCGGTATCGCGGTAAGCATGCAAGACGAGAAAAGCCAGATAAAAAACCGCGAGCGGGCCATGAGCATCCTGCGTTCGCGCCTGCTGCAAGCCAAATTGGAAGAGGAGCACAAACAGATGTCCGAAGCTCGCCGCTCACTTATTGGTTCCGGCGAGCGCAGTGAGAAAATCCGGACCTATAATTTCCCGCAGGATCGTATCACCGACCACCGTATCAATTATTCCCGTTCTAACCTGCCCGGCGCCCTAGGCGGCGACTTCGACGATATAACCGAGAAACTGCACCAGCGCGAGACTGAGCTTATAAAGGGCGATTTGTGAGATATTTAGTGACTGGACGGGCTGGTTCCGGAAAATCCGCTATAAACACAGAACTTCAAAATCGCGGCCTTAGAGCTCTTGATACGGACAAGGTTCCCGGGCTTACCCGTTGGGAAGATACAAAAACTGGAGAACCAGTGTACGTCGATTCAAGCAAATTCGTAGATTATTCTAGAGTGGGCTGGAACTGGCAAGGAGAGGTTTTGAGGACTTTGCTAACCTCAGAAGGTGAGCTTTTCCTCTGTGGAAGCGCGTCAAATCAGCTCAATTTCCACCCTCTCTTTGATAAAGTTTTTGCTCTAACCCTGGACCCAAACACTCAATTAGAGCGATTAAAATCCCGGCCCGACGTGTACGCGAAGCATCCCGAACAACAAGCAGAGATAGTGAAGGAACAGGCTGAGTTCGTGGAAGACGCCGTTCGCCTTGGAGCCATAGCGGTTGATAATACCCGGCCCGTCAAAACAGTCGTTGATGAAATTCTAAGTTATACAAATGAAGATTAAAGACTTTTTGGATCAGGCCACCAAGAAATTGGAAGGTGCCGGTATTGGCACAGCCCGGCTGGATTCGCTAGTGCTCTTGGAAGACGAGCTTGGTAAAGAGCGCTCCTGGTTACTCTCGCGACCCGAAATTGCTTTGCAGGGTCGCACCCTGCAAAGCGTAAACGCTAAGCTAGAGAGGCGATTGGATCATGAGCCGCTGGCCTACATCAGGGGTAAAACTGAGTTTTACGGGCGGGAGTTTTACATAGATAACCGAGTATTGGAGCCTCGTCCTGAATCAGAAACCATGATTGAGCTGTTAAAAGCCCTGCGCCTGCCGGTGACCACCAAGATCGCCGATGTCGGTTCGGGTTCCGGCGCCTTGGGCATTACTGCCTATTTGGAAGTTCCCCGAGCCCGGGTAGATTTTTACGACATTGATCCTCAGACACTGGAAGTCGCCGAACATAATGCCAACGCTCACAAAGTTTTGTCACGCTACTTTCACAGCGATCTTTTGCAGCGGGCCCCGCAGGCTTACGACGTTGTTTTGGCCAACCTGCCCTATGTACCGGCCCGCTATCAGATAAACCAAGCCGCTCGGCACGAACCAAGTGTAGCCATTTTTGGGGGCGGTGACGGACTGGCACTGTACCGCCGATTGTTCAATCAGTTGTCTTTTTCCTACGTCAAACCACGCTATGTATTAACCGAATCAATGCCCTTCCAGCGCGCCGGCTTGCAGCTTATCGCCGAAAGCGCCGGTTTCCGCTTTCACCGCCACCAAGACTTCATCCAAGTCTTTGAAGGACAGTGAGTAAAGCTACGATTTCAGTACTACATGTTCCGAAGTTCCGGTGCGGTAGTGCTTAACTTTTGGTTTATATCTAAAGCCTTTCAGGATATGGTTCGAGTAGTATTCTTCCTTGCCGATGGCTCGAAAAACATCTTGGTAGGTATCAATGGCGTACTGCTCTTCGCCAAAACGATTGCCATCGACATCGTGCAATATCAAGAGCATCAGAGCCGCAGCTGTTGATAGCAGTACAGCCACAAGCGATGACTCAAAACCGGGAGTCCTGAGGACAAACAGTGAAATAATAATTATGCCAGACAAAATATAGAGCAGTGTTGACGATACGCCATTGACGATCTTGGCACCGACGATACTTGTTTCCCGGCGGGCTTGGGCTACGTAATACATCGCTTCAGCAATGTAATTAATAGCCGCGCTTTCACCGTCTGATTTACCCTTGGCACCTTTAAGGCAATCAAAGATGCCATAAAATTCCTTCGTAGTAGGTTCGGTATAATCGGCTATCTCGTAATCAAACCGCTTGATTACGTAGCCATCAATTGCTTCGCGGACCTGCTTCTTCTTATCCGGCAAGGATAGTTGCACTATGTGATAAATTGCAATCAGCGCGCCGGTTTCAGTAGCTACTAGTGTTTTTAGCCTGGAAAGATTGGTCATGGCACTGGCGATATAAAAGCCGATTAAGATTGAATAGAATATCGCGGTAGCAGCCAAGACATTAGGGACTTCCGGTGAAGCCTGACGGATAGGAACCAGAAAGGCGGCTACCCCGAACAGTACAAAAACAATTAGTGCCTTCCAGCCTGGATGAAGGTGCTTCAACCAGTAGTCCATGCGCCGTATTATAGCACTAGCGTTTTAGTCGCCGCTCCCTATTTAGACCGTCTTAATAAATAAGTGATTGGGCGAGGCCAAAATCTGTAAAGATATCTTACCGGATCGTTGCCTTTGACATCGACAGTTATCCGTCTTTTGGTTAGGTTAACGATAGTATGCGCTTCTGAGGCGACCCCATCGTTATTAAAATTCTCCACTAAAGATGTGACGGTAAAATATGGAATGCCGTTGTGAACAAACATCCTATTCCAGTGCTGATGCGCTGTAAAAACGGCTTTTACTTTTTCGGAGTCTTCAAGGACTTTTCGGACATCTAATTTGTTCGATAGGTGCGCTTTGTCCGGTTGTTTTGAAAACCAGAAGTTCCCCACCATATCATCATCCGCTAAGCCATAATGCTCAAAGACAACTGTTGGCTTTTTAGTACTTTTCAAATCCTGCTTTAGCCACTGCACCTGCTCTTTGGGCAAGACAGCGGCAATGTCACCGGGATCTTTTTGGTGGTTACCGGTTATCTCAAAACTTAGGATAACGAAATGAAACTTTCCATAGTCAAAAGAATAATACAGCTGTTCATAGCCAAAGATTTTGGCTACCTCTTTATGACTTAATGTCTTAACATCGTGGTTGCCGATGAGGTGATAAACCGGCATCTCGAGCGGCGAGAGAAGTTTAATGGCTTTCTTGAACTCTTTAATGTCGTCAGCTCGGTTATTAACATCTTCAATCGAATCACCCAAATTAACCACGAACTTTGGGCGTTCGCTATCGTTCATCTTTCCGACAAACTGCTTAACAAGCCTCTCGGATTCGGAAACCAACTTTCTCTGAACACCTTCGTAGTAGCCAGCACCGGGCGGGCCGATGTGCATGTCATTGATAATCGCAAACCGCATATCAGCGCCAGTATAACACCTTACTCTACTCTGCCGCCGTTTACTTTAGGCTCAGAAAGATTGCTGAAGCGACCATGACCCCGGCTGCCGAGAACCGTACTGCGTAAACCTTTACAGAGTTCCGCTCTAACAGATCTTTGTACTTTATTGACAGCAAAACAGCGAAAATCATAGACAGCGGCAGGGAGATAATAACCGCGCTGAGCGCCAGATTTTGAGCGTACGCGGCAATTGATGTGGCGGTGTAGATAAAGCCCGAAACCCCGAGGAGCACAAAGGGTAAAAGCTTCTTCTTGGTGAAGTATCCACGGCTCATGCCGGCATACTTCAATGTCGGTAAAAGAAAAGTAAGCACCAAAATATCCTGCCATAGCAGAGTTGTGGAGTAGCCGTTAACTTCAGCTGAGCGATTGGCGAAGTAGCCCTCAAAGGCCAGGAAGAACATGGCCAGCACCGCCAAAAAGATAGACTTTTGGAAAAAGGCCCTGTAGCGCATTTTGTCGTCGTAGGCTGCTAATGGACTTAGCAGAATTATGATGGATATTAAAACTATGTCACCCGGAGAGAGATACTCGTTAAGCAGCCACACCCCTAAAATGACTGAAAACACGGTCCGCAGGCTAAATAATGGCGACATTGTAGATACATCAATCCTGTATAGGGAAACGGTATAAAAAATGTAAAAGCCGGTTAACGACAGCGCCAGAAGAAATATTGGCAGCCAATCAGCCGGCATACCAGCTCCCCGAAGCAAAGCAAAAACTGCTATGAAAGGGATCCCAATCAATACCCACAAAATATTAAACGCCCAGGGGTTCTTAACTAAGTCTTTACTGGATGCTTTAATTATTATTGGTGATAAACCTGACGAGATTGAAGCCAGCCAGGCGTAAAGTAAAGCCATGGCTCAATTAAAGCACAGCTGTTATCTTTTCATTTCCAGCGTGGGTATAATTTAATTCTATATATGGAAAAAGAGCCAGAGAGGATTTCTGAGTCACAGCGTCCGACTTCAGGTGAGGATTTAAGTCCGGATAGCCTTGGAGTAACAGAGTATCTTTTTTCGAGAGCTAATCATTTGCGCCAAAGACATTTCACCAGACCCGTGACAGTATTCAAGTCCAAAGACGGTGAAGAATATCGAGCTTCTGCCGATCAGGTGGATATAGACGCAGAGGATCCTTCAAATGTAAGAGTACGGCTTAAAACTCACGATGTAGTAATCGCCATGACTATTGCCGGGCTACTAACCGCCTCAGGATTAATTTATCTGCAGAGAAACCGTTCCCAACGCAAGAAAATGAGCAAACGGGACAGCAGTTTTCTTAGAAAACCTCGAAAATAGCCGCCTAATGGCTGACTTTGCCGCCGATTAGATCGCGCAGTTTTTCTTTTCGCGGTCGCCAGACTTCCTGATAGTGACGATAACGATCTTTGGAGCGTCTGAGCTGTCTGCTTCCGGGTTTATAAAAACGATGCGCCCAAATAGACTCCGGCTCGGCCAGACGGATGGTGCCTGTCATCGCCAGGAGGGGTATAAATAAGCCAAAGCTCGACATATAGATCTTGCCTTTTAAGGCGGCCAGCACCACAAAGACCAGATTAACGGCAATTACCCCAACTAGTGTCCAGCTGGCGAGGTCTTCGGTGGTGCCTAAAGGTGTTATGCCCAGTAGAAAAATGACGCCGAAAATTGTTCCGACTATCACAGCGTCTATGGATTTACGACCCTCCTCTTCCCAGTAAACATTTCTGAGATGAAGGATTAAGGCAAATTCATCCAGCACAAAAGCCGTGCCGACGCCAAAAAGGGCTGCCAGTAGTAACTGAGTGGCTCCACTTTCGTGCGTCAGCGAGAATTCCAATGCCCCGGCTACCAGAATAAAAACCAGGCCAAAAACCAAGTGGTGTACGTGCGTATGGCCGATAAAAGTGCTTCCCCAGCCGGTCTTGCGAGCCATTCTGGTATAAAACCGGGTTAGTAAGAAGGTAGCCACGAAAGCCAGCAGCATAATAAAGGCCGGCTCACGGCCGGTCTCATAGATCTTCTCGGTATAGTCGGGTACAAAGTCAAACAGGTTCATCCAAGGCAAATTATAACCTTTAATCAGACTTGGCCCTACTCGCTCTTAGCCCTTGTGCTTGCATTTTTTCTAACAGAGGCGGAAAATCTAAGTCAAAGGAGAACTTTATGTCGAGCCACGAAACAGAACACGCAGTTGAGCCGAGTGGTGACGTAGACCCTGTTCGCCAAGCCGAAGATTTGTGCTTCAGGCTAAAGGCCGCAGCCGAGCGTATCCGCTGGGCCGAAACGCAGCTAGGAAATGCCTATGCTGAGGCTGAGCGAGTCAGGGATGAAATTGCCTCTTTGGATCAGCCATTTAGACTCCTAGTTACAATTCCGGAGGGAGTCAAGAGCCGTATTCGCAAACGCAGTGATGTTATAGAGGATAACCCGAGGATTTTCGAAGCTGACCAGGTCTGGAACATCGATGAGGCTGGTGTTGAATTCCGTGACTGGGGGACAGATAGAGTGCTGGCAATTAATGGACACCAGTTTGACCTTACCCCAATCTTCGACGAAACGGCACCATCCGACGGACCAACACCTAGCGTCGACTGAGCTGGATTGTCACACCGCCCCTCACCCACTTTCCGCTTGTGCTTGCAAATTAACTCGCCTGCAATAAGATTAGGTTTATGCGATTTGGTGAGATGCATAATGCCTATAACGAAGCAGTTTATACTGCGACCTACTGTTTGTATAAACCCTTAGCTCGAGTAGCCTTCGGACTGCAGGTTTTTGGCCGCGAAAACATACCTCAAGAAGGAGCTGCTCTCGTTGCCTCCAATCATCGAACGTTTTTGGACACCCTCGCGCTGCCCTACGCCGTACGGGACAGACATTTATCAATGATCGCTAGGGATGATTTTTCTTCAGGTCGTTTTATGCAATGGTTTTTTGACCACGGAGAGGTGATACAGATCAAGAGGGGAAATTTCAGTAGAGATAATCTCCGGGCAATTGATGAGAGGATAGATGAAGAACGATTAGTCGGCATCTATCCTGAGGAAACTCGTGGCGATAGAGAACTGCGCAAAACTGATCCTCGGGCGAACTTAGGTCCGTTCAAGCCTGGGACAGCTTTTTTTGCCAAGCGGCACAACATTCCAACTGTACCAGCCGCTGTTTCAGGTTTAGACAACCCCACTAAGAAGGGCCAGCGCCGAATCGCAAGAGCGGTATTCGGCGAGCCCATAGAGCCGCCAAAAGGCGGCAGTACATCCAAGGAAGCATTCTTAACAGAGTTGCGCCTGCGGATCGAAGATCTCTACGAAGCTCATCCAGCAATCCACCCAGAGGAATAGCCGCGGGCTCTATTCTCCCTACCATGAAAAACCCGCGCCCACCAGCGCGGGTCAGACCCGGAAGAAGATTCAAGATCTTCTTCCGGGCGGAGCCAATGCTCCTCTTCTCTTCCCCTCATAATCGCTGACGGAGGCGCGGTATCAGATACCCCGTCCGGCTGCGATACTCGAGGTACTCCTTCTTGAAGCGCCGCTTGAGCAACTCTTCTTCGCCCCAGATCCGCACCAGCAGGGAGAGCGCCACCAAGAGGGCGCCCGATGCCGCCAGCGGGTTAGCGCTAGCTAGGGCTATCCCGACCGCCGCGAGACAGAACCCGCTGTAAAGCGGGTGCCTCACCCAGGCGTAGGGCCCGCTGGTGATCAGAGTGTGGGAATCATGCAGACCCACGCCTCCGACCCAGTTCCGGCCCAGACTCAACTGGGCCCAGAAGATGAGCGTCAGACCCATGGCGATGAAGATGAAGCCCTCGACTCTGACCTCGTCCGGAACCCAGTCAAAGCTCCAGCCACCGCCAATCAGGTAGATGGAGAGCGGGATCGCCCCGAGGACACGGTAGAGTTTGCTTGCTCCGGGATCTTTCGCCACCGTATCGGTCGGAACCTTCGCCAGCCGGGCCATGACATTCTGGCCAATAACCAGGACCACCACGAATATAGCGGCCGCGACGTGTGCTGCCAAGTCCATCCTTGGGCTCCAATCGGTAGATGATGGGAAGGTACTGGCCATATTAGAGCATTATTTAACTACTTTTACAAGCTTATCCTTCCGCATGGCTGCCTGTTGCCCGCCGGACGGCAGGTTGGACAGACAGGCGTATAATTACTTTTGTAAGGAGGTGCTATGAAGGAAATTGATTCTTCGGGTTCAGATGAAGTGGTGCAGTTAGCCCCACTCGGAACAGAACTGGAGACGTTCGAGGCCTTATTGCCCGGTCTTCTAGAGACAAATCCGGGTGAATGGGCGTTAATCAAGGAAGCTGAATTGGGCGGTATCTTCCCCCAACAAATGGATGCTATTAATGCTGGCTACGAAATGTATGGCCATACCCCATTCCTAACAAGGCAAATTCTCGAACGACAGCCCGAAATATTCTATAACTTCTCTCAAGCCGCCTAAACCGCTACCCCGAACTCCAAATTACTTGACTAGTCAAGCATTCCCTTTCTCGTAGGCTGGAATTACCTTTTCTAGCTCAACCAGAAAAGATGGGATGTATTGGTCTGGGTGGCTTTTGATTTCTTCATCAAGTTCTTGGTAAGGTACCCTCTTGAATTCATCAACCTCATCGTTTTCTTTGGGTGTTTCATCACTAACACCGATGAAAAGATGTGATAATCTTCGGAACGTTTTATTGTCATGCCCAGGAAATTCGTTCAAAAAACTCTCTACATAAGTTAGTTTTGGTTTTAGCCCCATTTCCTCTAGGGTTTCACGCATCGCGGCAGCTTCCGGCTTTTCACCGCTGGCAACTGCCCCGCAGGCCGATACGTCCCAGAGTCCCGGAAAATGCTTCTTGTGCATTGGCCGTTTCTGAATCCAAACTTCGCCTTTTGGGCTAAAGATAAAAACAATGACATTCTGGATCAAATGATTAAGGTCTTCAGTCTCCTCGCGGCTCATGGTATCAATAACCACGCCGTTTTCATCCACCACATCAATCATCTCATCCATGACTCTAAGAATAACAAACCGCAGTCTATTCCACCGCCCCTCCCCAGCGTATAATTCAAATTAATGAAAAGAGTTGCTGTAATTGGTTTAGGAATAATGGGCCATGGCATTGCGGATAATTTTCTAAAAAACAGATATGTTGTTTTCGTCTGGAACAGAACCAAAGATAAAACTAAAGACCTAGTTAACAATGGAGCGACTTTATCTTCGTCCCCCGCTG
>Ga0209542_10015625_pt1 | contig 12703 bp, 12 predicted proteins | sample RifCSPhighO2_01_FD_184028 | JGI IMG/M metagenome (GOLD analysis project Ga0209542, IMG submission 184028) | Soil microbial communities from Rifle, Colorado - Rifle CSP2_plank highO2_0.1 (SPAdes) (version 2) | ecosystem: Environmental > Terrestrial > Deep subsurface > Rock core/Sediment ...
CAACGCAACAACCCCCTTAAACGATGCGCAGTACACCATAACATTTACAGTAACCAGCCAAAATTTATCTGCTTCTCCAAGTTCGCAGCAGTCAAATGTAACATTCATAGCAGCTTCAGCAGGCCCGTACCTTTTGGTGGAAATCATACAGTACAATTCGTCAGTAAGAATAGGTGATTTCATAAATTTAAAAGCCAAAATCACAAACATAGGCAATGAAACTGCAGTAAATGCAGTTGCAAACTGGACAGTCCCATCAGGATGGACTACAATCCCTTCAGAGCTTAACAGGTCTTTTGCCACAATTGCCGTAAACCAGTTCGTGTATCATAACATTTCTGCCGATATAAGCTCAAGCGCTTCGACAGGAACAAAAACAATATCAGTTTATGCAGAAGCGCCTGGTGCGGCAAATAACACAGCATCCCAAAGTGTGACTGTAACTTCATCAACCCCTGCGCCATCTGATTCGGATTCAGGCGGAGGGAGCGGCGGAAGCAGCAGCGCTGCCTCGGGCGGTGGCGGAGGATTAGTGTTTGTATCATCAGACAGTTATAATGTTATTTTGGACTTGCCTGCGTCAATAGAAATAATGGCTAACGGCAGGCAGACAATAGAAATAAACCTGACCAACAGCCAGCAGGATCTTTTGCTGGAAAACGTAAGCCTTTCTGTAGACGGATTCCTTCTGAGCAGGATGAACATCTCTCCAAAAGTTATTCCTTTAATAGAATACGGGCAGACAAAAACTTTTCTTCTTTCATTGGATGTTCCGCAGTATTACAAATACCAGAATATCTCCCTTAAGATTTCACTAAAGGCAAAATCAAGGCTGATCAATGGCCCTGCAGCATATTCTGATTTTGAAAAAACATCGGAAATAACTCTTGTAGTGCTTCAGGTGACAAGAGAATCTGCATTGGCAGGAATAACTGGTGCTGTTACAGATGTTTCAGCACTGAATGAAAACGGAATATCACTTTCCTTTTTTGACGGTCTTTTGTCAGAAGCGCAGGAGGCAATGAATGCAGGCAATTATGAAAAAGCAAAAGAACTCACGGACAGAATAAGCCTGCTTAAAGACAAGGCAATCCAGGTCAATAGCCTGATAGGTGAAGCGCAGTCAAGGATAAAGTCATCTCTCGACAAAGGCTTTGATGTTTATGAGGCGCAGCAGTTCCTGAGCCTTGCGGTAAGCTCATTCAATGAGGGAAACTTCGACGATGCCGAGGAGCTTGTAAAAAAAGCGCTTCTTTCAGAGGGCATTGCATCCGGATACGGGGAATCAAGCATGATAAGGATAGCATTAACCTTCTTTCAGTCTAACTGGCAGTTTATTCTTCTTTCTGCATTAATAATTTCAGCAGGCGGAATTTTTCTTAGAAAAAGCTTTTGGATAAGCTCAATTAATGAAAGAATCAAGACGCTGGATAAAGAAGAGGAGATAGTGATGGGCATGATAAGAAAAGCTCAGGAAGAATATTTCAAGGAAAAGATTATCGGAGAAAGAGTTTACAAAAAAGCAATGTCGCAGTACACAAAAAGATTAACCCAGGTCCATAAGTCAAGGATAAGGCTGACTTCCAGAAAAATAACCCTGCTGAAGAAAACAAATGACTACGAAGCGCTGCAAAAAGAAAAAATATCCCTTAACAGCCTCATGAAAGAAGTCCAGTCAAAGTATTTTGTTTCAAAAATAATGGATAAGGACACATACAAATCAATACTGGGAGAATATTCATTAAGGGAGTCTGACATAGACAAGATGCTGCAGATGCAGCCTGGCAAGCATTTCAATGAAAGTGCAGTGTCTTTAGGTGAAGATAAACTGGCAGGGAAAACGGAGATTGTCGTAACCAGCGTGATTGATTTAATCAGCAACGAATCAATTGCATCTGCATTAAAAATGCTTGAGCAGTCCATCGAAAAATTAAATGAATTTGGAGCAAAAGGAGAAGATGTTGAAAAATACCTTGAAGTTTACAGCAGGCTTTCAAAAAAATATATTGGAAAAAAATAGGCAAAAGATACAATAAAAAACACAGGAAAAATCAGCAAATAAAACACAAACAAATTAAATGCATAAATAAAATAATCTAAAATGGAAAAAACAGACTTTAACAAAAATCTGAACAGCTACCTTAAATCCAGAAGAAAGCAAAATGCAGGCTGGATTGGAAAATCATCATTTTTCGGAAAAAAGAAAGATGGAGCAGACATACCGGAGGAAGCTGTAAAAAAGCTGCTGGCATCAAATCCAAAATATGCGGCAAATGACGATGATTCAGCTGATGAAAACGGCACTGGAGACGCAATTCAGCAGATTCAAGCAAAAAAAGAAACGCATTTTGAAGCTCCGCTTCCTTCAGACAAGCCCATCATAACAGAAAAAACAGAGAAATCCCCTGAAGAAATAAAATTCATTGAAGAAAAAAACAAGGACGCGGCAGAATTGATGGGTGCAATTGAATCTGTTTTGTCTTTGCTTCCTGAAAATGAAAAGCTCCAGTTTAATGAGTCAGAAGAGCTTAAAAATTTCAGGAAGAATATTGAAAGCATTAAGAAAAATCACAATTAAAATAAAATAGATAAAAAATTGAAAAAACTCAATCGATAAAACACATTAAAAAATCAAATTCAATAAATAAGCACAATTAATAATAAATTTAAAATAATAAAATAAAACAAAAATAAAATGGACAATAGTAAAAACAAACTTAATAACTAAAATCAATAAATAAAAATTGCTGATAAAAATAATAAAATTAAAATAAAAAATTAAAAACAAACAAAATGGACAAAAATAAGATTAAATCAAAATTGTTGTGGTTATTTTCATTAATGGCCTTTGCGCTGATTTTTATTGGAGGAAACGCATTTGCAGCCACAGAGAATGATGCTTCGCTTTCAATTCAAAAGGCGGAAAACAAAATCAGCTACCTTAACACAATCGGGATAAGCACCGCAAGGCTTTCAGATTTGCTGAATGATGCGCAGATGTCTTTTGAATCCAAAAATTATCAGGAGGTTGTGGATATAGGCGCGCAGATAGAGTCTCTTGCCAGCATTTCTATCAAGCTTAGGGATGATATTGCGGCATTGTCCGAAATGATTTATGCAGGCAAAAATGCAGGGCTGGACACAAGTTACGCTGAATCGGGCATCGAAGCCGCAAAATCCGGATTTTCTGCTGAAAACTACGAGCTTGCTTTATCCCAATTCAGACAGGCAGAATCATCAGCCAATGAAATGTTTTCCTTCCAGCTGGCTTCAGCAGCAGCGGAGCTTAATAAGTCGCAGAATCTGTTGCTGGAAGAAGGAATAACCCTTGATGTTGTATCGGAAAAAAAGAATGCAGCTGAAAAAACGCTTGAATCCCGGGACTTTTCAGAAGCTGTTCAGCTTATCGGCGAAATCAACATTCTTGCAAATTCAACAAGAACTCTTGCAGAAGCGTCAAAATCATCTTCCGGGCTTTCTGAAGCAGGGATAAGAACTCCGGCACTCGATGATATTCTCAAAGAAGCAGAATTCTCATTGGAACAGCATGATTATTCAAGGGCAATTCGCCTTCTTTCAGATTTTGACAGCACTAAAAAAAGGATGATGGACATTTTGGATTACATGAACGGCGTGGAGGCATCAATCGTTGCTGCGGAAGCAGGCGGAACAGATGCATCGTCTGCAAGAAATTTGCTTGCAAAAGGCAGAACTGAGCTTAACTTAAATCATTTTGATGACGCAGAATCTTTTGCAAAACAGGCAGAAGAAAATATCAAAAGCCTTGAATCATCTTCATTGATATTCGGGGCGCTTGGAAAAAAAAGAATTGTTTTTGATGTTTTTTCTTTTTTTAAAAATAACTGGATTGCCATAGCTGCCTTCCTTGCGGCAATTGCAGTTGTGTGGAAATATTCATATAACATATTATCAATAAAAATGCTCGGCAAAAATCTGGCTTCCCTGAAAAAAGAAAAAGAAACAATAATGGGCATGATTAAGCAGGCGCAGGAAGATTATTTCAAGAAAAAATCAATGAACGAGAGCTCGTATAACAATCTTGTTGACAGCCACCAGCAGAGGCTGATGGAAATCGAGGAGAAAATGGCGCTGATAGCATCAAAACTCAAAAAACAAAACGAAAAAACCAGCAATACCGGCGATATTAGGAAGCTTTAATAAGGCATTATGATGAAATTGAACTAAACAAAAATGGACCTGCAAACTGAAATCGGAGCTAACAATGTTATCCTGCTGATGGTATCAAAAGAAGGATACAGGAAGGGAATTATTGACATATCGCAGTTTCTGGATAAAAATTCGTCAAAAGTGTGCTATGTTTGCGTCAATGAGCCTTACGGATTTGTTTCCGGCAATCTTGCCAAGAGCGGCATTGATGTAAAAAAATTCTTTTTCATAGACACTCTCACAAGAAACGTGCAGGAGCCTCCCCATACTGATAACTGTATTTTTGTATCATCTCCAAGCGCTTTGACAGAGATAAGCCTCGCATTTTCAAAAGCGCTTAATGAGATGCACTGCGATTCGTCAATATTTGACACCCTTTCCACAATGCTTGTTTACGAGAAGCCCCATGCAATAATCCAGTTTGTGCACAACCTGCTGACCAAGCTGAGGATATCATCTGGAAAGGCAATATTTGTCACGCTGAAAGATGATTTGAATTCAGAGCTTACAAAAGATCTTTTCATGTTTGTTGACAAGGTTGTTGATATGACTGTTAACAGCTGACAGGAAGTAATAAAAGAGGTGACATAAATGAGATTAAAAATAGTTTTTTGCCTTTTTGTTTTAATTGCATTATTTGGATGCACCGCTCAAAACGCATCAGATAAGCAGCCTTCAATTCAGACTATAACGATATCCGGCTCAGGTTCCGGAATCAGTTTGCTAAAGCTAATCCAAAGTTCTTTTGAGGAAAATTATCCAAATGTGCAGTTAACTTTTCTTCCGTCAACAAGCACAGGAGATGGAATAAGCGGCGTTTTAGCAGGTGATCTGGACATAGGCGCATCAGCACGAAAGATGAAAGAATCTGAAAAGTCAGAGCATTCTGACTTATTGGAATTCACTTACGCTATAGATGCAATGGTGCTTGCAGTTAATCCTAGCGTAGAAGCAATCGGTTTGACGAGCGAGCAAATCAAAAAAATATTTACAGGCGAGATTAAGGATTGGAGTGAAGTAGGCGGGCAAAAAGCGCAAATAATCCTTCTTGACAGGGAAGAAGAAGAATCCACTAAAATTATACTTCGGGAGCACATACTTGGAAATATAACCATAACTCCTGATGCTAAAATAATGTACAGCTCAAAATCAATGCTTGATGCGATACAAAAAGTGCCAAATTCAATCGGGCAGACATCTCTGGCAGAGATTAAATCCAATAGTCTGGATATAAAACCATTAAGCATAGATGGCATCAAGCCATCGCAAGAATCTGTTATTAGCGGAGAATACAAACTAATCAGAAGCTATGGTGTTATTGTGTCAAAAATCAAATATAGCGGGGTGCACAAGAATTTCATTGATTATGTTTACAGCAAAAAAGCCCAGGATGTTTTTTACGATAGTAATTTGATAGCTGCAAACCGTGAACAGTAGTAATTTTTATTTTTATAAATAAAATGGTCTGAATGTTATGGCTAAAAAACACATATTCCGCAAGATTTTTTTTGGATTTTTTGTGCTCTCGCTATTATTCTCCATTGGCGCGCTTTATTCATATCTTTCATTGAACGCCGCTTCAGAAGGCTTGAGTAAAGCATTTAGAATTACTCAGGGAAGCCATGAACTTTCAGAGAATGTAAACTTTATTTATAATCTTGGAAGAATTTATCTGCTTGCCAACAATCCATCAGATCTAAACAGAATTAAAGAAAGATATCTGGATGCCATTAGCACAACCGATTCATCGATACAAAAACTAACTGATGAAAATGTCGAGCAGTATTCTTTGCTTGTTATCCAAAACAATATTAAAATTGCCAAGGAAAAAAGCTCAGCTTTAATACAGCTGCATGATTTAGAATTAAGCAAAAATACATCGCCTTCGCTTGCATATGACAAGGAGCTGGCCATGATTGCTCTTGAAGACAACCTGCTAAAAACAGAAGAAGCTCTAAACAAAATTGAGAATTTTGCATATGCCAATTTCGAGCAATCGCTATCAAACCTAAGAAGAATTTTGTTTATATTCCTTGTTATATCTTTGGCTTTAATCATTCTTTCATCGCTAATTGCAATAATAATCTCAGAAAGCATTTCTAAGCCAATAAATCTTTTAAGGGATATTACGGACAAAATCAGTATTGGCGCTTTCCAAGAAAAAATAGAAATTAAAACAAATGATGAGATTGAAGATTTGGCAAATGCATTCAATATAATGGCAGCCAAAATCAAAAACAGCCTGGATACCATTAGCAGCATCAATGAAGGGCTGGAAATAAAAGTCAAAGAAAAAACAGACGAGCTTAACGAAAAGATAAAGGAGCTTGAAACCAACAAGTCAGCCATAATGAATATACTTGACGATTCTGACGAGGCAAACAGGCAGCTTGTGGAGGCGCAGGAAAGCCTCAAGCAAAACATCCATGAATTGAAAAAACTTGACCAGCAGAAAGACCAGTTTATTTCAATAGCAGCGCATGAGCTTAAAACCCCATTGACAAGCATTATGGGATTCTCAGATTTGCTGAAGAAAGAGTCTATTGCAGGCAATGCTGAGCTAAGGACAAAATATCTTCTGACTATTTTCAAGGACTCAAAAAGGCTGGCCGAATTGATAACAAACATACTTGACCTTTCAAGAATGGACATTGGAACGCTAAAAATGGCATTAGAGCAGGTTTCTGTTTACGATTTGGTTAAGGAAACAAAATGGCAGATGGATATAATAATAAAAAACAAAGGTTTGGATTCAGAATGGAAAATTGAAGAAAGCATTCCTTCAGTTACAATAGACAAAAACAAGATAATACAGGTGATATCCAATCTGATAAACAACGCAGTGCATTACACCGAAAAAGGCAAGATAACAATACAGGCAAAAAAAGAAAATAACTATGCATTATTCAGTGTTTCAGACACTGGCGCAGGAATACCAAAAGAATCCCAGCAGAAAATATTCACAAGATTCTACCAGGTGGACAGCCCTCTGACAAGAAAAATAGGAGGAACTGGTCTTGGATTGTCTCTTTCAAAGGGCTTTGTAGAGGCAATGGGCGGAAAAATATGGTTTGAGAGCGAAGAAGGCAAAGGAACAACGTTTTACTTTACAATCCCGCTTTACGGGGCGCAGGCCAAAAAAGAAGTTGACATAATGCAGGACATAAAAAAACAGGGATTTGCGCCTGTTGATGATTCAACAAAAAAAAAGATAGTGGAAGAGTATTTGGCTACACAGGAAGCAAAGCCAGAAGATGGCCAGAAAGCAAGTTCAGAAAATCAAAAAGCAAAGAAGAATCCAGAAACACAGGCTTCAAAAGGCAAAACCACCAAAAAAATTGATGTAGAATACCTACAGAAAAAAGGCTATATTTTTAAGCTCCCGGGGCTGGAAGGCAAAGATCTTCCTGCTGCAGACATTAAATCAAAGGAGATAATAGAAAGCACAATAAAAAATCTAAAAGATGTTCTTGGAGCAGGAGTATACAAAAAACTGGAAATTCCGGGCCTTAAAATAGCGCCGGACGGCTCAGTTGAGATACAGGGCAATGAGATAGACATATTGGAGTCGCTTGTTTACATGAGCGAAAAATTCCTTGATACTGTAACAACAGATATCCTAAAAAAAGAGATACACAGGATTTCTGGCTCAGCACAGTGGCAAAAGCCGGAAACTGAGCCTCATACAATTCCAAAAGAGAAAAAAGAAAGTGAAGAAAAAGCAAATAAATTTTTTGGAGTTTGATTTTTACACACATCCATATTTAGAAAACTATTTAAACACAGGATTCCAGATTATGGAGTGAACTAAATGACTATAGGGCCATTTGACATCATTGAAATTGTAACGCTAGCGATAAGCTTGGCTGCCTTCCTGCTTATTTTAAAAGCCCACAACGAGAAAATCAACACTCCTGAATCAAAAAAATTATGGATGCAGTTTTTGCTCATAGCATTTTTTATTCTTCTGAACAGGATATTCACAAATGTAGAAGTTCTTGCTTACAAGCCGTTTTTTAATCTGCTGGAGCATTTAAGCACTTTGATAGCGGCATTTATTTTTTTGCTTGCGGCAAGAAGCGCATTGAAAGGTGACTCCAGTGGCTGATTTGACAATTGTTTGGATAGAGGCAGCAGCTTCATTGATATTTTTAACTGCTTTTTATTATATTTTCAGGCTTTTTCAAAAAACAAAATCCAAGACAGATATATGGCTTTTGGTAAGCATTGCGGTTTTCATTGCATTCCTGATGTCAGGAGCAAATGCAATGGAATGGTTTTATGATGAAAACCCTGCGCTGGATGAAACCGGGGAAATTCTGAGCATTATGTTTTCTCTTATATGGATGTATATCACTTATCGGTTTATTTCATTAAAGTACACTGACAAAACTCCGGAGAAATAGGCATTAATTCTAAGTAAGAATTTAATTGCCAGCAGGAATTCAGCCTAAAGCCTTCTTTGCCTTTTTTACAAGGTCGTCGTTGTCAAACGGCTTTGTCACATAGTCAAGCACATTGAGATTGTCAAGAGTTTCTTTTCCTGTTTCAGAAAATCTTGCAACTGTAAGAAACATTATTTTGAGATTTTTTGTTGATTCACTCTGCCTTATCTTCTCAACAGTTTCCCTGCCGCTCATGCCCGGCATCATCATGTCCATTAGTATCAAATCCGGCTTTTCTGTTTTCAGCTTTTCTAGGCATTCCTGTCCGGAAGCTGCATCTATCACTTCAAACCCTTCAGATGAGAATATTGCTTTTATCAGCTCCCTGATGCTCGGCTCATCATCAACAATCATTATTTTTTGCATGTTCTTTTTGTTATTTCTTTGTTTATTAAGCTTTCTATTAAAAGTCAGTCATCTACAAAATCTATCGACTTGTCTGCGAACATTTTAAGATCCCCTATAAGGCTATTGCAATATCCCTGCATTTCCCCGCCTTCCTTTAGTATTATGAATACATTGTTGATGTTCTGCTGTTTCTCTTCTGTTGTAAGGTCATGCGTAAACCTTACTATGTCATGCGTTTGTTCGTAAACAAGCAAAGATGATATCGTATCAAATATCACCATGCCGCAGCCCTTTTCAGAGATTGCCCTTCCTATTGCGTTTTTGATTAAGCCAAGCTTGTGCGTTCCTTCTCCTATGAAAATGCAGTTTTCCATGGATTCACGCGATTTATAGTGGCTGCTTAAGATGTCTATAAAGAAAAATTTGCCAATGCTAATCTTCAGGTTTTTCAGCGAGGCTATAACATCATCAACTGGCTTGCTTAGGCATACATAGCATATTTTTGCATTGTTGTTTTCTGCATTCCTTACGAGCTCTTCAAGCTTCTTTTCATACTGCTTTTCTGACAGCATGACAAGCACAAACTTGTCTTCACTCGTATTTTTTAGCAATTCCATCTGTATGCTAAATCATGAAACAGCTAGTATATAAAAAATTCGGATATTTTGGGATAAACTTACGCCAAATAAGGATAAATAACGCAAAAAACAAGGTAAAATACCAAAAATACAAACTAAATTAGAAAACTATTTATATTGTCTTCAAACTTTTATTTTTATGGGGGCAATACTAAGCTCAAGGATGAAAGATGACGGCAAGATAGTTTTTGAAATTTCCGTTGATTATGAGGAATCCATCCAATTGCAGGGGCATATGGACAATGTGCATATTTTTTCTGAGAATGTTTCTGATATAGAGACAAGCATAAGCCAGCGCGGCAAGAACGAGGCCACGAAGTATTTTCTCATTCCAAAAGACTTAAGGAAGGGGCTTAAATTTAACACAAAGACCCATTGCCAGAAGATCGAGACCAAGAAAAACACAATTTTCATATATGTTGTTGATAAACAGGCTTAAAATGGAAAAAGTAAAGACAGGAATAAAGGGGTTTGATAAGCTGGTTGATGGGGGCTTTCCAAGGGGCAAAAGCATACTTCTGAGCGGAACACCCGGAACATGCAAGACGATATTCGCGCTTCAGTTTTTGTACAACGGCGCCATGGAATCAAAAGAAAAAGGGCTCTATATTTCATTCGAGGAAAGAACCCAGAGCCTCAAGAACCAGGCACTGCAGTTTGGGTGGGATTTTGACAAGCTTGAAAAGAGCGGAATGGTAAAAATAATCAGTATTCCTCCGAAAAGCATTAAGGAATCGACAGCGGCTGAGATAATCAAGATGGCAAACGAAAGCAAGGTAAAAAGGCTTGTCATAGACTCTCTTTCAGTGCTTTCAATAAACGTCCCCACTACTTATACAAAAGTCTCTGAACTGACAAACATATCCATAAAAAGATTTATGTACCGCTTCATAAATGACTTAAGAGACTCAAACAGCGAAGTTACGTCGCGGAATTCATCTGCGACGGCATAATCCATATAAGCTACGAGACATTAGGCGGAAATTATTCAAGAAGCCTCATAATCAGGAAGATGAGGGAAACCAACAATGACGAGGACATCCATCCGCTTGAGATAGGGAAAAACGGGCTGATTGTTCATGATTTAAAATAGCAAAGCTATAAATAATACCATTTTCATTGGAATTCAAATCAAAAATTCTGTGAACTCATGAAGAACATAAAGTCAGAAAATAAATTTGTTGACAAGTCTAATGCGCACGGCCTGTTCAACTTCGACAAAGATGGGACATTGAGGATTGCGGGAGTTGCAGCTTTTATGATGCCAATGACTTCTCTTGCAATTCAGTACTCCCTTATGAGCAAGCATCTTGAGAAAAAGAAACTCGACGACATAATTTATTATGTTGCAAAGATACAGGGAGTTGTTGCTGTAAAAATTTTGAGGGATAAATTCGGGATTAAGTCAAAAAAAGAGCTGTTTTTCACAAGCCTTGACCAGGGCAGCATGATTGGGCTTGGAAAAGACGAAGTGATAAGATTCAGCGAAAAAGACAAGCATGTTATCCTAAAAAAACAAGTATCTCCTTATGAAGACGCATATGCAAAAACTTTTGGCCATCAAAAAGAGCCGATAGGCCATTTTTTCAGGGGAGTGCTGGCAGGTGTCTTGGATGAGTTATTTGAAGAGCCGATGGTCGTCATTGAAAGACAATGCAAAGCAGTGGGAAATCCTTTTTGCACATACGAAGGCTTTCCGGTAAGCTCATCGGGCTCAAGAAAAATAACAGAAGCCGAAAAGCACCAGATACCTGTCCCTGAAACCGATTTTCCTGAAATGGAAAAATTAAAGAGGGCTATGGGTTTTTTAAAATAACGGGGTGGTTAACCAGCATAGCATCCTTTTCTAATGATTCCAAAAACCTTAAGACTGCAGGGTCATTTATTCCATCTGTAAAAAATTTTGGCGGATTGTTAACAGGGGAAATCTCAATGTAAGCCTCTGTGTTGTAGCCATCAACTTTTCCTGAAGTAATCTTGTCCAATAAAAACCCCATTTCCCTGTACAGTTTTGCGCTGCCAATTTCCATTATAGAGGCAATATGCGTCATCCCCTGCTTTTTTGCATACTCATAGCCAGCGCGCAGCACTTTCCTTCCTGTCCCTCTTGGAGCAAATGGAAGTGCTATCCACCTTCCAGGCTCCCACACAACCTTCCCATTCTTCCTCAAATAATCCAGATTCTGCTGCGCATCTGCAGGAAGCTTCAGATTCTTTGAATCTTTTACAAACCTGATTGCCGCAAGCACCTTTCCATCATGCTCTGCCACGAAATGAACGGAATTATCATCAAACTTATCCCACTCCATCATTTTTGCGTCGTGATTTGCCGTCGAATCCAGGACTTTGAATTTTTCCTTTGTAAAATGGTATCTTATCCTGTAGAGCTTTTCCACCTCATCTTCTTTCACAAGCCTTATCTTGACCTGTTCAGGAGATAAATTGGGATAATCAACTCCTTTTCTCGCAGCCACAAAATAGCCCTGCCCCAGATAGGTCCTGTAGCCCGGCATCAGGTCATTGGCAATCACATCGGAAAAGCCGGCAAAATCAATTAAAATTTCCTGCAATCTTTCTGTCGTGAAGAAGTGTTTTATGTTTTTCTCCAGTATTTTGTTTACTCCCCTGACAGTCTCAATATCTTTTGAAAACTTTTCCAGAATGCCTGCGCGCTGGAACTCCTGATAAATTGTTTTTTGCAGCAGCTTGAGATTTTGATTAGGCTTCGGGCCGCTGGCAACAAGCACTCCATTTTTTTTTAATGTCGCATAAGCCTTGTCAATCATATCATAAGGATTGTCAAGAAGGTACATCACGTTGAGCATCACAGCCCCGTCATAAGTGCCATCTTCAAGCGTCACTTTTGTTATGTCCGCATTGATTACCTCAATATTATTTTCAAGCCCTTCTTTTTCAATTTTTTTTCTTGCCACGTTAATCATTGCTGCATTGTTGTCAATAGCAAGCACTTTTATCCCTTTTTTTGCAAGCTCTATTGCAAGATTGCCTGTTGCGCACCCAAAATCAACAACTCTGCTGCACCCTTCAAGGCTCCTGACAGCATTTCTTATCAGCTTCCTGTAA
>Ga0209542_10015626_pt1 | contig 12702 bp, 10 predicted proteins | sample RifCSPhighO2_01_FD_184028 | JGI IMG/M metagenome (GOLD analysis project Ga0209542, IMG submission 184028) | Soil microbial communities from Rifle, Colorado - Rifle CSP2_plank highO2_0.1 (SPAdes) (version 2) | ecosystem: Environmental > Terrestrial > Deep subsurface > Rock core/Sediment ...
AGGACCCATGGCATTGGTTTGCCGCGGCCGGATACCAATTCGAGCATGCAGGCGAAAATCTCGCGATAGATTTTTCCGACTCTCTCGATGTGGAACAAGCATGGATGAACTCTCCCACGCATCGCGATAATATTCTCAATCCGAATTACACAGAGGTGGGCATAGCAACTGCGCAGGGAATTTATCAGGGGAGACCGACGACTTTTGTCGTACAGGCATTTGGCGCTCCCGATAAAAACGCTTCGGTCGCAAAAAATACCGAAGCATTGGAAGAAACCGTTCCTGAAGTGCCAACGGCGATTGCGACGGCTGTTGCTGGCCCGGGCGAGAGTAATGCGCAAGATGAACAAGTATTAGGTTCGGCCGTTGTTGTGCCCGAGCATATCGAGCCGCAGATTGAATCTACGGCCGGCAATCTGCCATGGTGGGGTTATCTGGTCAGTTTCCCGCGCGATTCGATGAGATATGTCTATTACGCTATCGGATTATTCATATTGATAGCCCTCGCTGTGGAAACTCGATTCGAGATACGCCTTCATCATGTGCGCCACGCTCTTGCCGCCGGCGGCATGCTTTTCACAATGTCTATTCTATTTTTAGTCGCTGATTATTTTTTCTTTGTGGAGCCAATCTTGGCTCTCGGCGGCAGCTAGCCGCATGACGCCAAAGAGATTTATCGGGATAAACGCTGATCATCGGCGCTTCGCCTTGCGTGCGGCGAGCATCGCCGCTTTGATCGCCAACCTCTTTTTCGTCTTATGCGAACGCGATTTTTTCCTGCGGATATCTACATAAGGTCGTTTAGCCATTCCGATAAGTATATCTTAGATTTTGGGCAGGTCTAATTAATTTCAGCGTAAGCGAAGCGGGACACTATAGACTCGGCTAATCGATCGGCAGGAGGCTCGCGCCGCGTCGCTGTAGTGCGATATTCACGATTATAAAAACTTATTTTTTGTTTGTTTTGCGGCCGGGCCAGCAAATCGGGCAGACAGCGTTTTCTCTGCTTTTGTAATATATATGACCGCGGCTGCATGTTACAAGCCTCTTTATTGGGACTTTCGTCATGTCTGCACTGTCTACGCTTCTACAAGAGTCTTAAAGCCGCCATAGACCATGCGCTTCATGTCGAATGGCATATCTTTCATTGCCTCGGGACTCGCCATGTATGGATCCTTCATCACCTTCGCATTCACAGCATCTCTGTGTGCACGAGACTTGAAAACGATGAAAGAAAATATAACTGATTCTCCGGATTTTGCCTTAACCGTAGAAGGGAACTTGATTGTTGACCATTTTGATTTCAGGTCATCGCCGACAGTTTCGAAATACTCCAATGCGCCGTATTTCCTCCAAATTTTTCCAGCTTTTTCCGCTATTTTCTTATATATGGAGAGTTTATTCTTGGGAACAGCGAGGATATAACCATCTACATATCGAGACATAAAATTTATTGACTAGCTTATAATTCCTACGAATTAAACATAACAGTCCTAACTGAAGAATCAGTTAATTCGGGACTTGCGCGATCACGCCGGGCGATTCCTGATATTTGTTAATTATCTCAAGTTATGCCTTCTCAAGATCTGCGATGACCAGCTTTTTCATCGAGAGCATTGCTTGCATTGTTCGGCGCGCTTTTTCTTTATCAGGATCGCTCAAAAGTTTTGGCAAGATGGTCGGGGCGATTTGCCATGACACACCGTATCTATCTTTCAGCCAGCCGCATTGCTCCGCCTTCGGGTCGGCGGAGAGTGTCTCCCAGTAAAGATCGATCTCCTGCTGACTGTCGCAATTCACCACGAACGATATTGCTTCTGTGAAGGTAAAATTGTGTTTATGTGCGCTGTCCATGATGCCGAATTCCTGCCCGAAAAGCTCAAAAGACGCGTGCCTTATAGTGCCTTCTTTATCTCCCTCCTCACCTTTGCCGTATCGATCTATTTCTCCAATTTTCGAGCCGGGATCTTTGAAAGTGGAAACGTAAAAGTTCATGGCGTCTTCTGCTTTACCAGCGACGGCTCCTACGAACATGAGGGTAGGTGTTATTTTTTGTTTCGTTTTTTGCGCGCCGGCATACATTATTTGCCAAGAAAGTCCGTATTTATCCGCTAGCCATGTGTATCTCTTGCTGAAAGGGTATTCGCCCAGTTCCATCAGGGTCGAGCCGCCCTCGACCAACTTTTTCGATAAAGTATCAACTTCTTCTGCCGTCTCACAGGAGACAAGAAATGATATTGCGGGAGTAAATTTGAAAATCGGGCCTCCATTTAAAGCCGCGAATTTTTGGCCCGCGAGTTCGAATTCCACTGTCATTACGGAACCAACCGGCCTGCCTGATACCTTTGCGGCGTTCTCATCATATCGAGCCGTTGCGCCGATTCTCGGATTTTTGAATAGGGAAGTATAAAGATTCACCGCCTCTACGGCTTTATCGTCAAACCATAAAAAAGGCACGATTTTTTGCATGATTACATCTCCTTAGGCTGCAGCATGCCGACGCGATTTCCCTCGCTGTCAGTGAAAGATATATATAAGCCGATGCCGGAAATATCATCCGGCTCTCCGGGTTTCTGTCCGCCGAGGACTTTGCCACCGGCGTCCGCGACTTTCTTCATGGCTTTCCTTATATCTTTAACTGCGATTACGACAGATGGATTTTGATTGTCTTTCGACTTCTCAAAAAAACCGCCGTTTATCATGCCGGGCTTTTTTGGTGCCCTTGTCTTCTCATCGTATTCAGATGTCATGGTGACTACGTAATTTCCCATTTCGGGCCCGAGCTTGTTAGACGTCCATCCGAAGGCCGCCGCGTAAAAATCCACGATGCGGTCTCTGTCTTTGTAAGGCATCTCAAAATGGACAACTGAATCCATAACATTTTTAATTATTTGTATTAATAATATTGACCCTCTTTAGCTCACTTTGGCATTTCCGTGACTTTTAGAATATCGATAGAGGCGCCCGGTATCTGTAAATGCGGATGGCCGCCGAATAATTTCGCAGCCGCCTCGTGTGAGTCGGCTTCCACTATAGAATACCCCGTTATCTCATTTCGCGTATCCGAGAGGCCGTCTTTCGTCAGGCGCTTGGTTTTTCCAAGCGGAGAGCCCATGTCATCGAAAACGTTTTTGTGATCCTTCATCCATTTATTCCATTCGTCCATTCCTTTTTTCATCTCTTCCGGATTCACGTTTTTCATCCACTTATCAATTTCGGTAATTGGCGCGAGATACAATGCGAAAAATTTTGCCATAAATTATATTGCTATTAATAAGTCTTTCAGTTTGAACATAACGGATTAGGAAATGATGAAGACTTTAAGGTATTGTGATGGCACCGCTGTAGATTATCGGAATAAAGAAACAAATAAATGCTTGTAGATGATGTAACAGTTAGACTGACTGCCGGGCGTGGCGGCAAAGGAGCGGTCGCATTCCAGAAAGTTCGGCTCTCGCAGGGGCCAACGGGCGGCGACGGCGGCGACGGCGGCAGCATATATTTGGAGGGCGTATCCGACATCGGAGCACTTGGTTGGTATACCAGTAACAGGGATATTCACGCAGAAGATGGCAAGAACGGCCGCGGCCAATTTCTCGACGGCCGCGCAGGGGAAGATCTGATATTGAAAGTTCCGGCAGGAACGAAAATAATTAATGAGGAGAGCAGATTCGTGCGCGAGATCACGCGCCTGGGCGAGCGCATTCTCGTCGCAGGCGGAGGAGTGGGCGGCAGGGGCAATTTCAAATTTCGCTCCGGCACTAACACGTCACCCAAAGAAAGCGAAGAGGGAACAGCGGGCGACACGGGCGTTTTCAAACTGGAGCTTCGTTTGATAGCCGACGTGGGGCTAATCGGTCTTCCGAACGCGGGGAAGTCGAGCCTATTGAATGAGCTGACAGCTGCGCGGAGCAGAGTTGCGAATTATGCATTCACAACGCTCGAGCCGCATCTCGGAGCGTATTACGAGCTGATTCTTGCAGACATTCCCGGTCTCATCGAAGGAGCGTCAAAAGGGAAAGGGCTCGGAGTAAAATTTTTGCGGCACATCGAGCGCACGCGAACGCTTCTTCATCTTATTTCCACGGAATCGGACGACGTCGTGCGCGATTATGAGATCGTGAGAAATGAATTGAAAGAATACAGCGAGGCCCTCGCGGCTAAAGAAGAATTCGTGCTTCTTACGAAAACCGATGCGACTCTTCCCGTAGAATTAAGAAAACAAGTAACAGCGCTCGAGAAAATCGGCTTAAAGCCTAAAGCTATTTCGATTTTAGACACTGCAAGTCTCCAGAACCTGAAACAACTTTTGAATAAATTAAAGCCGGAAAAAGCGCTAGGAAGTGCGGCGTAGCTCACCTTAAATAATCGGTCGTTTTACAAGATTGAAAGCATCGGACCGAGACATATGAATCCAGCGACGCCCGGATACAGTGCCTGCCGCAATCAAAGTAACAATTGGCGCAAAACCCTTTGCATTCATTGCCTAAATTGTAGCATCAAAGACAAAATGCGATCGCACTTGCAGTTTGTAGTACACTATGGCCATGAGAAGATTCACCCTTTCGTTCTTGACTGTAGCCTCTTTAATATTCGTAATTCAATTGCTGTCCGCTCCTGACTTCTCGATCGCTGCTACGTGGTATCACACCGACTGGCACTATCGCAAAAGTCTCACGATTGATAATACGAAAGTCTCTGGGGCCAATGATTTGAATGACTTTTCCATTTTGATCAACAGGACCGATGCAGACTTGAAAAGTGTAGCGAACGGAGGCAAGGTCGAGCAAGCCGATGGCGGAGATGTTCTATTTACCTCTGCCGATGGGTTGACGAAGCTGGCGCACGAGATCGAAAAATATGACCCCGTCACTGGAGAGCTTGTCGCGTGGGTTAAGGTGCCGACGCTGGCAACGGCGACCGACACGACTCTGTATGTCTATTACGGCAATGCGACCGGCGTTCCCGATCAGTCGAATAAGGGAGGAGTGTGGGGCACTGAATACGCGGCCGTCTGGCATTTGTCTGAGAATCCGGCTTCGCCGGCTCCGCAGATCTCCGACAGCGCGCGCGGCAACAGTGGCACGACGAACGGCTCGATGACTTCGAGCCAGCAGGTGACCGGAAAGATCAACGGAAGCCTCAATCTCGACGGGAGCAATGATTACATAGGTGTGGGAAACCCGGTATCTCTGCAAGTGAGCGGGCTCGGTATTTCTTATGGCGCCTGGGTTAACGTTAAAGCCTGGAACACGGTGGGGGGCGTCTATCCCGCCATATTGTCTAAGGTCAATACTTCGTACCCATATGGCGGATTTCAGCTGAACTTAGAAAACGACGCCAGCGGTCGCCGGATCGCTTGCGCTCTGGCCAACGGCGCGACGTGGCGAGTGTTGCAAAAGATGGGACCTGTGACCAACACCTGGTATCACGTGTACTGCGTCTACGACGGTGCAAATCTCAGGATGTATATAAATGGCGTTCAGGAGGCGAGTACTCCGCACTCAGGCACGATCCGCAATGTTGCGGCGAATCTCGGTCTCGGCAGGAACATGGCCTTTTCGGCCAATGCCTACTTCAACGGCTACATAGACGAAGCGCGAGTGCTGAATGTAGCACGCTCTGCCGACTGGCTCGCAACCGAGTACGAGAACCAAAACAATCCTGCAACGTTTGCGTCATTCGGGGCAGAAGAGAGCAGCGGCCCGCCGCCCGCAGCAGTTACGCTCGCAGAGACCAGCGGCACAACGAGCGTTACCGAGGGTGGTGCAACTGATACGTACACTCTTGTGCTTGCGAGCGCTCCCGCAAACTCTGTCACCATTACGTCCGCGTCCGCCAATACGGACACCGGTGTCACGGTGAGTCCAATAAGCGCTACGTTCACGGCGACGAACTGGAGTGTGCCGCAAACGATGACCGTGACCGCAGTCGACGATACGCTCGACGAAGGGCCCATGCAGGTGGCGATAAGTCACGCCGTAACGTCAGCAGATCCGGCGTACAGCGGCATCGCGGTACCGAACGTCCTCGCTGCCATCGTCGACAACGACGACGCGTCTGCACCCATTATCACCACTATCTCGTCATCTAATTCAGGCACCTCGGCGACGATAACCTGGACGACGAGCGAACCTGCCTCCTCGCGTGTAACATATGGAGCCACAGACGCATACGGGTTGCAAACAGCGGAGAGTGATCTCGCGCCGCGCGTTACGAGTCACTCGGTTACTATTCCAGATCTTTCCCGCTGCAGCACGTACCATTTTCAGGTGACATCTGCCGACGTGGGCGGCAACACCACAACGAGCGCTGACGCCAACCTCTTCACGACCGGCTGCGAGGTTCTTTATCCGGAGCTGCATCCGAGTTGCGATGACACAAATCCTAACAACGAGATTCGCGTCAGGAACGATGTGGACGTGGCCGCAGTGCGCAATGCAGTAATCGCTAACATTTGGAGCGGAGGCGGTCTGCCGACGGGGCAGCCTACGAGCGTGACCCAGAATATCGGGAGCAACCCGTACCTCACGACTACCAACATGCCGAACTTGGCGCGGATGGATCAGATCGACGTCAACTTAGACAGCGGCTTTAATTCCAGGATGTATCATCTAATCCCAACGAATGGGAACAATCGCCTCGTGATATTCCACCAGGGCCATGGCGACGAAGGGCTCAATCCGAATGGAGGAAAAGAAACCATAGAATACCTTATCGCCCATGGATTTTCTGTGCTCGCGGTCCAAATGCCGGAGACGGGTCCAAATGACGGACCGGCAGATAGAAATGATCATAACAGCATGCAGTCGTTAGAGTCGCCGACGTTTAACCCCATGGAGATTTTCCTGGAGCCCATTGCCGTCGCGCTCAACTATATGGAGCTGTCGTATTCGTACCAGGATATAAGCATGACGGGTATCTCGGGCGGCGGCTGGACGACCGTCCTGTATGCGGCCATCGACTCGCGCATCAAAACGAGTTTTCCTGTCGCCGGTTCTTACCCGTACTATCTGCGTTATGCGCCGTGCGCAACAACTCCCTATGATCTCGGTGACTACGAGCAGGGCTCCAGCGGCAAGCCAGCCGCCCTTTATGCCAATATCGCATCCTATCTTGATCTCTATATTCTCGGCAGCGCAGGCTCGGATCGGCAGCAGGTGGCTATCTACAATAAACAAGACCCATGCTGTTTCGGCGGCCTGCGCTACAAGATATTTGAAAAAACCGTTGCCGATGAGGTGGCCTCGCTTGCGGGCGGCATATTCGGTGTTGCCTTAGATGTCGATAATCCGATACATTCGATATCAAGCTGGGCGATGCAGAATGCGATATTGCCGGTTCTTAAGAGCAGCGTTTCCCTCAGTACGGACACGATTACGGCAACAGAGCGCGCTGGCACCAGCTCCTACTCGGTCGTGCTCGGCAGTAAGCCGATCAGCACGGTAACGATCACGCCGACTTCAGGTAATACCGCCACAGGAGTGACAGTGGCGCCGTCAACGCTCACGTTCACGGCGGCGAACTGGAGTGTGTCGCAAACGGTAACCGTAACGGCGGTAGACGATAATGTAGAAGAGGGCGCGCATACGGCAACCATATCCCACGCTCTGACAAGCTCCGATTTGTTGTTTAGCGGCGTGCCGGTCGCGAACGTGCTGGTGCAAATTTCCGACGCGCCGGTCGTGCCCGTCGATGTCGTGTGGTTCGACGACGCGCTTCCTGCCGGGGCGGTCACCACCGCAATCGGCGGCGAAGGATGGAGTTGGGTCAGCGCCGCTCCCGCACCTTACGGTGGGACGCTCTCACACCAGTCTGATCTCGTTGCAGGGTATCACCAGCACTTCTTCTTCAACGCAACTGCCGGATTGTCCGTTGCTTCCGGAGATCGGCTGTTTACGTATGTGTATCTCGACCCGGCTAATCCCCCGAGCGAGATATTGCTGCAGTGGTACAACGGCAGCTGGGCGCACCGCGCGTACTGGGGTGCAAATCAGATCGGGTGGGGCGAGAGCGGTACGGCGAGCAGGTATTACATGGGCCAAACCCCGATCTGATTTGTGTGGGTGCGACTGCAAGTGCCAGCATCATTCGTAGGACTCGAAGGGCAAACGCTAAGCGGCATGAGCTTCGTCCTGTATAACGGCCGCGCCACATGGGACCGCAGCGGAAAGATTGGATTATAAGGAATCGGCCCGCAAGCAGTTAGCATTTATACATGGCCGCAACTACACAGCGATACGAAGAGTTGACAACAGTTTGTGAGTGATATCATTTAGCCATAGCCATTAATTACTCATCTTTATTATTATGAAAATGAATCTTTTTCTCGTTCTTGTTCTTTTCTTGTTTGTTGTCCCGTTCGCGTTTTCTCAGGCGGCGGAATTAAGGGTGGGGGAGCAGAGCATAACTGCCGCTACGGAGAGATTTGCTGACGATCTGTATACGGCGGGTGGCACAGTGTCGAGCGCCGCTAATGTGACAGGCGATCTTGTCGCCGTCGGAGGCAGTGTAAATATAACTGGCTCTGTCTCGGAAGACGTGTTCGCAGGCGGCGGCTCGGTAAATGTACTCGGCGCTGTCGGCGATGATCTTCGAGTGGGCGGCGGAAATATTCTAGTGAATTCGAAAGTCGCGGGCGATCTTATTGTGGGCGGCGGCCAAGTGACAATTGGCGGCGAGGGCGTTGGAGGAGATGCCGTGATTGGGGCAGGAACTCTTCAGATAAACGCGCCTGTTTCGGGAGATCTGCGGATAGGAGGCGGGGAAGTATTAATAAACGCGCCCGTAGGCGGCAACGTCTACTTTAGGGGCGACAAACTGACGCTTGGAAGCGCCGCGGCGATTGCGGGGGATTTGAATTACAAATCTCCCAAAGAGGCAGAAATTCAGGACGGTGCGCGCGTTCTCGGAACGACGAATTATGAGCCAATCGAGAGAAGAGTTGGAGCAGGCGCCGTGAAAGGCGCTGCAATCGGTGCACTCCTCCTGATTTTCATCACGAAATTTCTGATGACTCTTGCCGCGGCGCTCGTTCTCGGGCTTTTATTCAAGCGCTATATGCTGAACGTTGTCGGAAGTGTGAGCGAGAAGCCGCTCGTCGAACTTGGCCGAGGATTTGCCACTGTCGTTCTCATGCCGGTTGCCGCAATCATCCTATTTATTACGGTTTTGGGAATTCCATTAGGAGCCATAACGCTTCTTGGCTTCGTAGTCCTTGTTATTTTCGGCAGCATCGTTGCTCCGATTTTTTTGGGAAGTTTGGTTTATCGCTGGGCTCGCAAGACTCTCGACTATGAAGTTACATGGGCGAGTATTCTTGTCGGCGCGGTTTTGTACACGCTCCTGACGTTCATTCCAGTTCTGGGCTGGCTAGCGAAATTCGCTCTTGTCCTTATGGTCATCGGCGCAGCCGCGAGGATAAAGTGGGAAGTGGCAAAAGAGTGGCGCTAAGCCATAGTGCCACTCTTAACGAGTCAAATAAGCCCGAAGTTTAAATCGTTACGTCAATATTTACTTGTGCGTCGACAGAGACATCGAAAGTGCCGCTGATGGCTCCGCCGAGCGTGCTTTGAACCGGCGTGTCGATAGCTGCGTCAAACTTGCCGTTCCCGTCCACATCGCTGTGAAGCATTGCAATTAGCTTCTCTCCGTCCTTCGAAGCGCGAATGAGATTTACTTTCACGTTATTGTTCTCGCCGGAGCGTAGAGGCGCGCTTGCGCCAATTATCACGCCTGCGTTTCCTGCAAAACTCTCGTGAACTACAAGAAAGCCGGGAGCGGAAAGATAAACGAGTGATGCTGTCGCTGTATTACCAGGCTTCTGCTCGTTAATAACGATTGCATTTTCCTCCGCCCGCATGCCGGAAGAAGTCGTGGTGCCCGCGCTGTTGTCCGTTGGCTCATTATCTGGCGTGTAATAAAGAAATGCGCCTGCCGCAACCGCTACTATCGCAACAAGAGCAATAATATATTTGGTATTCATATCCGTCTAAGACGTATTAGCGAACAATAAGCTTCAACTATAACCTATTTTTCTGACGCAACTAGACGCAGCTCTTTCTCCACTCCCGCAAAATCTTGAATGGGCGTGCATGACGTCTCTTTGGGGCAGGGAATATTCACAAAAAACGTCGTATCTTGGCGGCGGCTCTTGAAAGACACTTCCCAGCCAAGCGAATCAGCTATCATTTTTATCAAGAAAAGTCCGAGGCCAGTGCCGCTTTTGTGAGCCTGGAGCGCGTTTGCCCCTCTGAAAAAATGCGTAAACACTTTAGCTCGTTCAGCGCGTGAAATTCCAGCTCCAGTATTCTGGCACGAAAAGATACAAGCATCTTTTTTATGGTCCGACTTAATTCTCACGACTCCTCCTTTATCCGAATATTTGGCGGCATTGTCGATAAGATTCAGGAAAACTTGTGAGATAAGTATTTTATTGCCGGAGATAGGGCACTCTTGTCCGGATATCTTATAAATAAAGCGTATCGTGGGATATTTTTTCCGCACCCCATCGAGGACGCCTCCGATTAGTTCATCGAGACTGAACTTAGAGCTGTTGTGTTTTATACTACCAGATTGAGAAATCGTTCGAAGATCATTAATTAGCTCGGACATTTCAAGAACGCCTTTTCGAAGCGATTTCAGCGATTCTTGCTCCTCTTCCGAATGATGCCCCAGCCTAATCAATAGCTCCAGATTTAACAAGACGGACGAAATCGGATTCTTCAGCTGGTGACTCGTGAATGCGGCGAATTCTTCCTGAAATTGCTCGCGCTTTTTTCGCGCTGTAATGACTGGCGAGACGCAAATAAAGAATTTGATGTTGCCGCCCCCTTCTAAAACAGGGAACACGTGCAATTCCTGCCAAACAGGCGTGCCGTTTTTTGCGATGTTCTCAACCTCTCCCATGAAGGGTTTCTTCTTATTATTTATCGTATCCCAAAGACTTTCGTAGAATTTCTTATTCATGCGCCCGCCCCATAGCTCGCTGGGTTTCTTTCCCTTCATTTCGCGCAGGTTGTATCCGATTGCTTTCTCTGTTGCGGAATTTGCATAAAGAATCCTCGCTCTCGGATCTGCGATAACGACCGGATCCTCTATAAAATCAAATCCGCGCGAGATTACACCGAGGTCATTCCTAAGTTTTTGCTGGGTGATCGGTTTGGCCATATTGAACTTCAGACTGGGCTGAAGTTCGGTGCTCTCCAGCTATTCAGCCAGAGTTGAAGTTCCAATAATTGTATGCTCGCGCAAACTTCATGAAATTTCTGTCAAATGAAGAAACAGAGGATATCGTGTGGATATAACTGTTGATATCGAGAGAATAGCTTGTGGCAAAGATGGCCGCGCCAACTATTGGGCCTTCATTGCGGCAATTTTTGCCTGAAGCTCGGCTAATTTGGCCATCAGCTCCTGTAGTAATTTGGTGCGGTCATCGGCAGTTGCCGGCGATCCCGTGCTCCCGGCCGCTGTTCCACTAGTTGTGATTTGGACTGCTCCTTTATTAAGAAGCGCACGCGTTTTTGGCCCGACCAACCCAACTTGTTCGAGGCCGCTTGCTTTTTGATATGCCTTGACTGCGGCCTCGGTCATCGCGCCGAAATATTTCGTCGGAGCGGAAATTTTGAGATAACCTTGTGCGATAAGAATCTTCTGTAGCTCCAACACGTCGCTGCCGGAAACTCCTTTTCTTAGATTCCGAGTGAAATTGTATGTCGAGGCGCCCAGAACTTGGCCGACGGCTGGAAGCGAGAGAGTCGCTCCCGGCGGCGGAGTTGAGATCTGCACTAGTGCGCTAGGCGCAGCGCCATTTTCTGTGAGCGTGATGCTGTCCTGCGCAGTACCCACAATTGTGCCGCCGCTTCCGTATCGAAGGAAGACTGTTTTGACACCGGAACCGCGCAAGAGCGACCACGGGTAGCTGCTCTCAAATGTAATCCATGTTGATGCGGCAAAGTCAGGCGTGTTAGACACTTGCATTTGATTTGCGTTAGCGGCGGGTGTGATCGTAAGAGCGACGCTCGTTGAAGTCGCTTCGAGAGCGCCGTTGTTTATGCTGATGGAATAAGTGTAAACAATTCCTCCACCTCCACCGCCTCCACCGCCTCCGCCCCCTCCGCCAGAAGAAGCAGGCGCGGGTGCCGGAGCTGGAGCAGTTGTAGTTATAGAAACTTCCGCGCCGAGCATTTCAGGCGAGCCATGAGAAACGGGCCGGAAGAAATACGTTGTTGATGGCGATAGCGACGGGACTGTTACGGAATGGTGCGTGACAAGACCAGCGTCTTCGGTCGTCGAATTGGCGTAGCCGTAATTTGGCGCGCCCGAGGCGCTCGAAGAAGCTGTCGAATGCGAGACCGTGTCCCACAAAACGCGGCTCGTCGCCGGATGCGAGGTCGTCCAAGTAATTGTCGCGCTGTTTGTCGTCGGCGCAGATGCCGCCGATTGTTCTTCGGCAGAAAGCGATAGATCAGAAACATTTACTACGCGCGAGGCAGAAGCGGCGTTCCCTGCGTCATCCGTTACGGAATAGTTGAGAGTGTATGAGCCGGCGACTTCGGAATTAACGGATCCGCTTGTCGCTATCTCACTCGTTATGTTGCCGTCTACATTATCCGATGCAGTCGCCCCGGGATCGACGAAAGCGCTTCCCGTTGCGAGGATGATCGTCGAACTCCCAGTAAGGGTTATGACTGGCGCGAGAGT
>Ga0209542_10015627_pt1 | contig 12702 bp, 9 predicted proteins | sample RifCSPhighO2_01_FD_184028 | JGI IMG/M metagenome (GOLD analysis project Ga0209542, IMG submission 184028) | Soil microbial communities from Rifle, Colorado - Rifle CSP2_plank highO2_0.1 (SPAdes) (version 2) | ecosystem: Environmental > Terrestrial > Deep subsurface > Rock core/Sediment ...
TCTGAATTTCCTTCTGATAATACTATCTGAATAATGTCATTCTCGCTTTCACACCACTCATAACCAAAACTGTTATAGAAAAACGTATAGATTGATTCTTTTGCTCTTCCGACTGATCTATCTTCAGGATAAAACGGGGTTAAATTATTCCTCACAAAAAAGTCAAAAGATCTCTGCAAATCAAAATTGCTAAATTTTATTTCTCTATCGCCTACAATTGATACTCCAATTAAGGCATCTATGTCGTGAGATTTATAGTCAGAAATAATACTGCTATTAATTTTCTTATCACTTCTGTCTATCAGATTCTTCAAGTCATACCGTTTCGCTTGATTCAAAAATATATCGGTAAATAACGGAGAAAGTCTTGTTTTTTCACGATGTCTTTTTGGATAGTAGGAACGTAAATTAATAGGCATATAATTAGCACGAATCTTGCTGGGATACATGCTGATATAATTTTTTGCCATATCCTCTTTAATATTTATGTTATCTATATTTGTGTACACATAACCATAGTTAAGTATTTCATTTTCATAATATCCTTTTTCAGGTTCAGGCATTCTCATAATTCGTCCAACTGTCTGTATTGAAAAAATAGCAGAATGCCACTCTCTAAACAAAACTAAAATTTGCGCTCTTGGACAATCCCACCCTAAAGCAATCGCTTGCTTGAAAATCAGCACTTCAACATCGCTATCGTGTCTCTCAATATCGTCTTTATTTATATGCTCGCCAGATAACCAAATAGCCAATTTGTTATTTCCCTTTTGAGTTGTGATCGCATATTTATGTTTCAAAATACTTTCTATTCGGTCTCTTATCCTATCCTCTACACTTGTTTTTCTATCAGGTAATTGAATTAAAATCAAAGGATTTATCTCAATTTTTCCTTTTTTATAACTATCAACTAATTCTTGTCGTTTTTGTATCGCCACGTCTATAACTAATTCTTCGGTTCCTCCGCTCAATTTTTGTGTCCGGATTTTCCCGTGTTTTATAAAGTTTTCAAAATCATCATTGAGGATAACTGCTTTCTTAATCATTCCTTCTTTTTTAACATCTTCTAACTGGACAGATACTTTCTCATCTTCATCGTTAATTGTTGCAGGAGTAGCAGTCACTTCAATGGTGATTTTTGGTCCAATCATTTGAATGAGATCGTGCGATATTTCACTGCTGGCATGATGATGCGCTTCATCAATGATCAAAACTATCTTTCGCCCTTCTTCTTTTGTTCGTTCTAATACCTTTGATAGATTAAATTCTTGCTCGTTATCGCGTATATAAATGTTATCCGTTTTATTAATGCTTTCCCAATTGAAAAATAAAATCTCATTTTCACTTATTTTCCTATCTTCCAAATCTTCAAAATAACAACATTTGCACGCTTGACTTATCTCAAAATAATTTTCTAATTTTTTATAACTTTGTTCATGTAGTTTCCTTGGAGCTGTCCAGATAAAACAAAGAGGTTGCTTAACGTCTTCGCCATCAATCAATTGTTTCAAAAACTCCGCCATCATTATGGTTTTACCCGATCCCGTCGGTGCTTTAAAAACCATTTTTTTATCACCCGAATAACCCAGGAGCTTCTTTGTTTTTTCTAACAAACTATCTATCGCTTTTTCCTGATAAATTTTCAGTTGCATACAGCTATTTATTTTGCTGAACTTCTTTATATTTATTTTTTGCTATACTAACGATGTCTTTAAGTTGAGTTATAGAATCGTACATAAACTCTGGTTCTACTATAAAATATTTTACTTTATCTACCTTTACCGACAGCTTTTTCTTTAAGAAGTTCAAAGCCTTGTCTTTTTTTTTAGTTATAGGACAGACAATGTCTGCTTTATCATTAGTAATAAGTATTGTAAACCTACCATTTTCTTTTAAGCTATTGCGTAATTGCCTTCCTATGATAAGTAAGTCACTGTATCTTTCCAAAATAGCTAAAATATCTTCCTCGTAATCATATGATTTTTTTCCTTTATTTACTAAACTTTCGATAAAATTACAAAAATTTATAGACGCGTTTGGAATCCCATTACGGACTTTTGAAAAACCTAATGGATTTTTTAGTAAAAAAATTAACAGAAAAATTTTATCGAACACTTGACGTAAAATAAACACGTAACACTTGAAGTATAAATTCAACTTAACATCAGTATATATGTCTGACAACTTTTCCATATAAAAAGATGGAATTGGTAAATTTAGTTCTTGAAATTCTTGTTTTCTACCGTTAATTTTTTTTTCTAATCTATAAGAAAACAGCATGCTTAATTCCTTAAGTTCTTCAAAAAATATATCAAGAACGAGAAAACATTCATTAATATTATTTTGTATTTGTGGTAAATGTATTTTTATCTCCATACTTTCATTTAAAAATCCTCCTATATACCCTTAAAATAGCTTCGGGAATAGGGGATAATTTAATTTTGTGTTTAACATCTTCAAATTCTTCATCAAAAGTTTCATCGCCCAATGAAAAAATATATATATTGATTTTTCCTGTTATATCTTTGATTACTTTTTTAAAGTTCTGTATTGCCTTCGTATGCCAAATGATACCGGTATGATGAGAGGCGTTTTTGAAGAGCTTAAAATCTTTTTTATCACATACTGGCTCAAATGTGCCTTCCTTTATGCAAAGCATCTCCGTTGCTTCTGTAGTAAGTTTGATTTTATTTTCATCTGTCGGTTCCTTATAATTCACAAAGTCTGTTTTGAAATATTTTATATTACCGCCTAATCCAGCTACTTGTTTTCCTTTCACATTTTTGTATCCTTCTATGACTTTTTTAATTCTTGGATAGCAAATATCTTCAGCGATTTTATATCCATTCCCATTATTATTTTCGTTATTGGTACATAAAATAAATTTTCGGTTGCCATTATCTTCTTTATTAAGTTCAAGCACTGCATGTCCTGTTGTTCCTGATCCAGCCATAAAATCAAGGATTATTGAGTTTTCTTTTGAGGATAGTTGTACTAAATGTTTAATTAAGGAAATTGGTTTTGGGTAATCAAAAATTCTATTATCAAATAAAGCATCAAGTTTTTTTTGTGCATCTCGTGTAGTTTCAACATTATCAATAATGTTTGTTGGTATCTGTTCATCTATATCATCTGGGAATATTTTTATACGAGGAACCGATTGATATTTTGGAGGAATTCCAAAAAATATTTTTTTTTGATTTATTAACTCTGTCATTTCTTCTTTTGATCGTTGCCATTGTCTTTTCCAAGTAATTCCTGACGGCGATTTAATCTCAAAATAATTGAGATGATGTTTGTTCGACCTTTCTTCTGAAAATGAAATGCTTCCAGAAAACCAACTCCCGCGAGTATCATTATCTGGATTTTGGAATTCATAATTAACATAATTTAATATTGACCAAGAAGATAGATTATTTTTATTTATTGTTGAAGTGTACGACTCCACCTATCTTTTTTTCCTTTGCCATGTAACCACATAAAGTTTTGGACAAAATTTTCTTCACCAAACAATCCTTTATTTTTATCGTCCATCAACAGCTTTAATTGCGCCATTTCGTTGTCATCAATTGAGATAAAAATTACTCCTGTATCTTTTAACAAGTTTTTGGCAAGTTTTAGTCTTTTTTCCATGAATGAAAGCCACTTTGAATGACGATAGCCATCTTCTTTATCAACAAATCTGTCGTTGAAAATAAAATCTTTGTTGCCTGTGTTATACGGAGGATCAATGTAGATGACATCAACTTTTTTCGCATGAGTATAATTTAAAACTGAAAGTGCGTGATAATTATCTCCTTCAATCAGTAAATTCATTGGTTTATTTTTATCAGTGATTATTTCTTTATTTTTTACCTCCTTTAATACCGGTAGTTTTTTCTTGCACATGTCAATCACTTCTTCTGGTTTTTCTTCCCATACAAGACCATATTTTTTCTTTTTTTTTAATTCTTTCTTCAACCGACTAACTTCTATTTTTAAGATTTCAATTTCTGAATTATTGTCTGTATATTTCATACTTTTAGTTAACATAGTTCATGACAACTTGCAATGTGCAAAAAATGCACATTGCTTTTATTGTCTACTTCCTGATTTTAAAAAACCTTGTAAAATTATTTTTTTATTTCCTCATCTGATTCAATATGTTCCAAAATGGAACTAACTGATTTTTTAGCTAATTCTCCTGTTTTAAAGATGTTGTGTAAATGTTTGGTAACCGCGGGTCTTTGTATATTAAAAAGAGTTGCTATTTGACTTTGAGTTAACCACACAGTTTCTTTCTCCATTCGTACATCCAATTTAACCTCGTTTTTAGAAGTTTGATAAATAAATATTTCCCCTCTATTTTGTTTCCTTATTATTTTTTTCATAAGTCTAAAAATTATTTCAATCGAACTTGTTCTAAAATGGAATAGTATAATGATAGCTCATATTTCTTTTTATGCAATCGTTTGGCTTAAATCAACTGCATTCTCAACGAGAAAATGAAGACGGTCATCTTTGGTATCTATCTTTCCTTTTGCAAGTATCACGGTATTTTGAGTCCAGATAGTTTTAGTCGCGGCATACGTACGAGGAAATACAATGGCTTCAATTGAACCTGTTTCATCAAAAAGTGTCACAAAAGCCATCTCTTTATTTTCTTTTTTTGTCACTATTTTTTTCATTCTACTTAATGTACCTGCGATAATATGCGTTTCCTCTGCGTCCTCTGCGGTAATTTCACCGATTTTTTTAGTTACCTTTTTTTCAATAATTCCTTTGAATTGTGCGAGAGGATTTTTGGTGATAAAAAAGCCTATTACTTCCTTTTCCATGGATAAAAGCTCTGATTCAGATAATTCATCAACTACCGGAATGATGTCAGCACTATTTTTTTCAGAGGAAAGCGATGAAAAAAGTTGAAATTGGCCTTGCGTTTTTTCATTTTTCATACGAAGGGTTTTTTCAAGCGCGGAAGGGTAATACATCAATAATCCTGCTCTATTCCCAAATGCATCAAATGCTCCTGCTTTTATCAAACTTTCAATAGTCTTTTTATTAGCTTTTCGGACGTCAACGCGATATAAGAAATCTTTCAATCCGACAAAAAAGCCCTTGGCACGTGCATGAAGAATAGAATCAATAGCAGACTGCCCAACATGTTTGATCGCGGACAATCCAAAACGGATTGCTTCTTTTTCAATCTTAAAATCATAATCTGATGTATTTATGTCAGGTGGAAGCACCTTGATATCCATGCTCCGACATTCCTCAATTGACTGAATCATTTTTATCTCTCTCTGCGATCCTGCTACCCCCTGCAATTCTGCAGATAAAAGAGCAGTCATATACTCCACAGGGTAATTTGCTTTCATATACGCAGTCCAATAGGCGATCAACGCATATGAGGCAGAGTGAGGTTTGTTGAATCCATATCCAGCGAATTTCTCAATAAAACCAAAAATCTGATCAGCCAATTTCCTCGTATAATTATTTGCCAGACACCCCGCTATAAACTTTTTATACTCCTTCTTCATCAGCGCCTTTTTCTTTTTTCCCATTGCCATACGCAAAATATCTGCTTCAGTCATAGAATATCCTGCTATTTTATTGGCAATCTCCATGACTTGTTCTTGATAGACAAGCACTCCGTATGTTTCTTCCAAAATCGCTTTGAGATCGGCGTGAAGATATTTGATTTTACGAGGATTTTTCTTACCCTCAAGAAAAAGCGGAATGATATCCATAGGTCCTGGGCGATATAACGCCACCATAGCTGATATATCGGTGATTTTACTCGGTTGAAGCTCTTTTGCTAATCTTCGCATTCCTTGAGATTCAAGTTGAAATACCCCCACGGTATGCCCTTTTCCAATCAGTTCAAATGTCTTGGTATCGTCAATTGCGATATTGTGTATATCAATGGTATTTCCTGTTGATTGCTGTACATATTTAATTGCATTCTCTAAAATAGTAAGATTGCGAAGACCCAAAAAATCAACCTTCAAAAGTCCTACTGCTTTATTATCAGATACGGCATTGAGATCAATACAGTACATATCATATTGAGTAATGATGCGATCACCTTTTACTTCTTTTTGAAGCGGTACATAGGTAGTCAATTCGCAATCGGCTATTACGACCCCTGCGGCATGAACAGACGAATGTCGTGCCAATCCTTCAACTTTACGAGCAATATCAATAGCTTTTTTTACCTCCTCTTCGTTGTCATAGATATATTTCAGTGCAGGATTTTCCTCAAGCGCCTTTTCAATAGTCATAGCAAAACCTTGTTTTCCCTGTGGTATCATTTTGGCAATACGATCTCCAAATGCATATGACATTCCTAGCGCCCGAGATACATCTCTGATGGCAAGCCGTGCCTCCATACGTCCAAAAGTGATGATCTGCGCCACCTTTTCTTTTCCGTATTTTTGCGTAACATACGCAATTACTTCGTCTCGTCTGGTATCTGCAAAATCAATATCAATATCCGGAGGAGTTGGTCTATCGGGATTTAAGAAACGTTCAAAGGGCAAATTATACTCAATCGGATCAATATCAGTAATTCGCAGTATATATGCGACTAACGAACCAGCGACCGATCCTCTCCCAGGACCGACTGCAATATGTTTGCTTTTTGCCCAATTGACAAAATCTGATACAATCAAAAAGTACGTCGCATACCCTTTTTGAGATATAATCGTTAATTCATATTCTATTCGTTTCATGATCTCCTCAGAAGGATGGGTAAAACGATTATTGATTGCATTATGAACTAAAGTGTGCAAATACTGTTCGGAAGTTTCCTTTGTTTTTATAGGAAACTCAGGTAAAATCCATGTCCCATACGGTATCTCTACGTTACAAAGAGATACAATTCTTTCGGTGTTTTCAATCGCTTCTGGTAAATCGCTAAAAAGACCCCTCATCTCTGCTTCTGATTTGAAATAAAAATCTGGCGTATCTATCATAGAGAGAGACCTATTTTCCTCCACAATAGTGCGACCTGTCTGTATACAGAGAAGAATTTCTTGAGCATAGGCATCATATTCTGATATATAATGCACATCAACAGTAGCTACAAGAGGTACTGCATATGTACGAGCAAGCGCAATCAAACCCTTATTGACCATATCATCTTTTTCACTTTTCCTGTGCCTTTGTAATTCAATATAAAAATCATCTTTATAAAGAGAAAGATATTTTTTTAGAATTGATTCAGCAGAGCTTGTCTGACCTTCAGCTATAAGTGAAGGAATCTCTCCGTTCAGACAGCCAGAAAGTGCAATAATCCCTTCACGATATCGCGAAAGTGTCTCAAAATCTACACGCGGTTTATAATAGTACCCTTCCAAATGCGCTACCGTTACTATTTTCATCAAATTCATGTATCCTTGATAATTTTTTGCCAAAAGTACTAAATGATATTGGTCGCGATCTATGCCCGGCTGTCTGTCGTGCCGTGAATTTTTTGCCTTATACAGCTCAACTCCTAGTATGGGTTTTATTCCTTTTTCTTGCGCTTTGATATAAAAATCAAAAATACCATACATAGCGCCATGATCAGTCAAAGCAACTGACTTCATACCGTGAGAAAGCGTAGAATCAACTAATTGATTTATTTTAATCAGTCCATCAAGAAGTGAATATTCTGAATGTACGTGCAAATGAGTAAAAGACATTGGTTAAAGTAAAATATAAAAAATAAAATATAAAAAAGAAAAAATACTATACAAAATGAAAAGTTAAAAGCTAAAAATTAGCTTACTATAAAATGTGTATTGCTTCTTCAAGTTTCTTCCTCACTTCTTGCGGGTTGGCTTTTCCCTTCAGTTCTTTCATGACCTGACCAACAAGAAACATGATTGAGCTCTGCTTACCTTTTTTATAATCTGCACTAGCTTGAGGATTCAGTTTTATTACGTGAGAAATTGTTGATAAAAAAACTTCTTCATTTATCTTTTGCGGAGTAAGAATCTTCAGTGATTTCTCAGCAAATTCTTTAATTGGAATATCCGTTGATATTTTCTTATTCACCATAAAATTGGCAATTTCTTTATAAATAACTTTCTCATTTTGTTTTTTCAAATAAGTAATAACTTCTTCAAAATACTGTGCTTTTAACGCACTGTGTGTTATGATTTCTGCCACATCATGTCGCAACCCATACTCGCTCATATACCGCTCTAATTTCTGATGCGGAAGTTCAGGAAGAACTATTTTGGAAAGCATACCTTCATCAAAATACATCGGCGGAATATCAGGTTCGGGAAAATAACGATAATCGTGCGCTTCTTCTTTTGTGCGTTGCGTATATGTTTCTTTTTTTCCCTCGTCAAATCCCCTTGTTTCCTGCTCTGGCATTTCTCCTTTTTCCAACATCTCACTCTGTCTTTTTATCTCATAATCTATCGCTTGTTTTACAAAACGAAATGAATTGATATTTTTCACTTCCACTTTATACGACGGCAAGTAATTTTTCATTTTTAATCCCTCGGATTTGCTCGGGACAAGCTTTTCATTTTTAACTTCTAATGATATATTCGGCTCCATCCGCATACTCCCCTTTTCCATGTCGCAATCTGAGACGTCTAAATAGCGAATAAGTGTGTGCAACTCTTCAAGAAAATATTTGACATCATCTGCATTGTCAAAATCAGGTTCAGTCACAATCTCAACAAGAGGGACACCCGAGCGATTGAAATCAATCAGTGTCTCAGTCTCTTTATGAATGAGTTTTCCCGTGTCTTCCTCAATATGCACTCTTCGTATTCTAAATCTTTTTTCTTCAATTTTTAATTTGAGCCAGCCTCTGCTGGCTATTGGTTGATCATACTGACTGATCTGATAACCTTTTGGCAGATCGGGATAAAAGTAATGTTTACGGTCAAATTTGGACACAGTATTCAGCTGACAGTTTAATGCTTTTCCAATACGTTGCGTCCATTCTATTGCTTTTTTATTGGGTACTGGCAATGCCCCGGGAAGTCCTAAACATACAGGGCACGTCTGTGTGTTTGGCGGTTTGCCAAAATAATTTGCAGGGCATTGACAAAACATCTTTGCCTTTGTTTTTAATTCAACATGTATCTCAAGACCGATGACAGGCTGATATTTATTCATAGGGACGAAAGGCTTTTGGTATCACCATATATAATTCAATGGAAAGTTGTTTTAATTCTGCTAAAGAATAGGTAGATGTAATCTTTTTATATATTTCTTCATTATCCTTTTGTAAATCACTTAAAAAACTTTCTCCGTTCTTATTTATTTTTTTTACTTCTTCAAGAAAATACTTGCCGTCTGCGGCTCCAAAAATGATCGCTCCTTTCAATGTGCGAGAAAGTAACATTTCCGCGATCATTCTTCTTATAGCATATCGTGATCGCTCATCATACAGTTGTTTTTCTAACGAAGACAGAATTTTTTCTCTCTCAATAACTTTTTGCGCTGTTGCTTTGATATCACCCGGCAAATTTTCCCTTTTTACATCATAATAAAGTGCACATGCTTTTCTATAAGCAGAGTCAGCTTTGTCCCTCAAATAAATAGAACTATTATGATCTTCTGAAATGTTACGTTTGTACTTATCAATACCAATTATATTTACATCAGAATAGTCTGCATATATTCTAAATACTGATTGATCTGCTAATTTATTCTGCATTTCTCTCACTCTTCTTTTTAGTAATTCGCTTGGTCTTCCAGAGTCAATCATGCCTTGCATTTTTTTCAATTCTTTTATTTTCAGCTCTTTATATTGCTGTATATTTATAGGTTTTCCTTCTCCATCTACAGGATCGTCTTCATATCCTATGATAGCAAAGTTTTGGACATAAAGTGCTTTATACATTTTATATATCTCATCGTGCCCTTTTAATGTAGAACTATATCTATTATTGTCTCTTGAATCCCACTCATGCCTGTCTCCAAAATGAATGATTGATAGATGTGTTGACGCATTACTCTTCTCCTTTACCTCACTTGCAACCACTAACCCATGCTCCCTCAACGGTAATAACCATGAAGGAATATTTCCAATCTCCTGTAGAGAGGATTCAGCGTCTAAATCCCAATCAGAATCTGTACGTAAATCATCTATTTTTGTTTCTAAGTAATCAATTTCTTCACGAAATTTTAGCTTTTGTTGGGAAGAAAAAAAAGAATAGAGACTCACGGCAAATTCTACGTTGAACTCTGCAAGTTCTAAAACAAGATTATCGGTTTTCTGATTACCTTTCGTATCAATCTCGCCAATGCGGTTATGACAATATCTAAAAAACTCTTCACATTTTTGATCGGTTATACCCTCTATACTATCTTGAGCAAACACATCTTTTTTGTTTGATATAAAATTGCTCAATTTTTCTAGTGCGACTGTCGTTATAACACTAGTTACCCCTTTTGCAGTGAGCTCTAAAAATTTTCTTCTCCCGTATCCTTTTATAGGATTAGTATCAAAAGATTGTTTCTTTTTTTCTTGAGACGTATCTTCAGTGGGTTTATTCAACGGTAATATTTTTTTAAAAAAATCACGTCTTGGCAAAGTTGTTTGTTCAAGATTTGATCCTTCAGACATATTTTTTTAATCCTTCTTTAATAACTCCAAAAAAATCAGTCTCTTTTTCAAATTGATGCGCAAGATTAAGAATTGATTTTTCATCAAAATGTCGTCCGACAATCTGCATACCAATAGGCAAGTTTTTACTGTCCAAACCAATAGGAATACTTATCGCTGGAAGACCAGCAATCGCCGCAGGTTCATTCAACACATCCATCATCTCGCCAAAAAAAGGATATTTTTCCCATTCACCGATTTTAAGCGCTGTTTTTGGCGTTGTCGGAGCGATAATCATATCAACCTCTTTGAATACTTTTATGAAATCTTGTCTAATCATCTCGCGCACTATCAAAGCTTTTTTATAATATGCTTCATAATAACCATGAGACAATGTATATGTACCAAACATAATACGTCTTTTTGCTTCGCCTCCAAAAAACTCACGTGAATTCCCATATCGTATACCATCATATCGGGATAAATTAGAAGATACCTCGGAGCGTTGAAGTATAGTATATACAGAGATAGAGTATTTTGGGTGTATAAGTTTAATTTTTTTGAATGTATGACCCTTTTTTTTCAAAAGGTCTATGCATTCATACACTTTCCTTGTAATCTCACTATCTACGCCATCAAAATACTCATCTGCAAAACCAATCGTATATTTTTCCTTTGATTCCAAAAAAAGTGAATAGTGATCTACTTTATTATCTGCAGATGTCGCATCATATGGATCACGACCAGCAAGCACTTCAAGTATGAGAGCAGAATCGTTCACTGTCAAAGTCATACTACCTGGACAATCTAATGACGAACCCATGGCAATCACACCATATCTAGACACCCTTCCGTATGTCGGCTTGAGACCCACTATCCCACACCATGCGGCTGGTTGTCTGATTGACCCAGCAGTCTCCGAACCAATTGCAAGAGGAGATAAATAAGTAGAAACCGAAGCGGCTGAACCTCCTGATGAACCTCCTGGGACACAAGTGAGATCGTGCGGATTTTTGGTCGCACCATAATCTGACGTCTCAGTTGACGATCCATGCGCCCACGCATCCATATTTGTTTTCCCAAGAATTGTTGCACCAGCTTGTTTTAATAAAGCGATCACAGTGGCATCATACGGTGGAATAAATCCATCAAGCACTTTTGATGACGCTGTTGTCCGTATGCCTTTGGTGCAAAAGTTATCTTTGATCGCAAGAGGTATCCCATAAAGAGGTTTTTGAAGCATACTGTCTTCACTGAGAGAATCAAAAATGGTAATGTAGGCATTCAATGTCGGATTATATTTCCTTATACGCGCACTAAAATATGCATGCAGTTCACGATGTGAAAGTGTTTTTTTTTTGAGTAACTCAATGAGTTCTACAGCTGATTTTCCTAAAAGGTTCATAAAATTTTATCAACAAGAAAATAGTTATCTTTTTTATTTTGAGTGTTTGATAATGCTTGATCTTGTGTTAATACGCGTTTATCAGAGAAAATATCTTTAAAAAATACATTTTCTTCGCGGATTTCAGAATGACCATCATTTTTTCCATCTACAATCTCATTCAGATTATTAACATATTCAAGCGTCTCACTCAATTGTTTTTTATATTTTTCAAGCTCCTCGTCATTCAATTGTAATTGTGCGAGGTGTGAAAGATGTACTACCTCTTTTTTAGTTAAGTCTTTTTTACTCATAAGAAATCCTTATATACTTCTTAATATCTTAATTCGCTCCTCAACTGGCGGATGAGTACTGAATAAAGTCGCAATCCATGAAAACTTATTCTTTTTCTTATGATACGGATTTGAAATAAAAAGATGCGCAGTAGCATTTGACGCAGTATGAAGGATGCGTGGATCAGACGATATTTTTTCAAGCGCCCTAGCAAGAGCTTCAGGATTACGGGTCAAAAGTGCTGATGACGCATCGGCCAAGAACTCCCTTCTTCTTGAGACCGCAAGTTGGATAAGAGTTGCGATAATCGGCATCAGAATAAGGAAAACTATAAAAAGTACGAATGATACAACATTACCTCCTCTGCCATTATCATTATTACTACGACGTAATCCTCCCCACCACATCATACGCATGATCCAATCTGACACAAATACTAAGGTACCCACCAATATCGTCACAATACTCATTACCAATATAT
>Ga0209542_10015629_pt1 | contig 12701 bp, 16 predicted proteins | sample RifCSPhighO2_01_FD_184028 | JGI IMG/M metagenome (GOLD analysis project Ga0209542, IMG submission 184028) | Soil microbial communities from Rifle, Colorado - Rifle CSP2_plank highO2_0.1 (SPAdes) (version 2) | ecosystem: Environmental > Terrestrial > Deep subsurface > Rock core/Sediment ...
GATTTTCCCACTGCTGATTTTAATTGGCTCCTGCGGTCTGAAGTATGACTTTGAGTTTTTTCAACACAGTCTGGGCATAAAGCAACTTCTGAATCCATACCTTTGGGGATATATTTTAAACTAGAACTTGGAACTTGCTTTCTACAGCGTTCGCATACTGTGGTTCTTTTTGAATCTAATGCCATTTTAATCTCTATAAGGGTCACCAGCGTCCCCCTTATGAACCCTGTGCAACCGCTTGTGATTCCAGAAACTATTAGTATTCTGGATTTTACCCTTTATCACCCCTCATGAATATGATTATCTTTTTCTTGCTGGAGGTATCTTTGCACTTTTAAGGCTCTCTGCAAGCTGCTCTATCTTATCAACATCAAGATTATCATTGATTGATTGAGGTTTTGGGGCAGGTCTTTTTTCCTGAGCTGATTTTAGCATTGCTTCAACAAATGCGTCTGAAGTTGTTTGTTGTTTTGCTCCCATATCTTTTATTAATAAGAGGGGATATTTAAAGCTTTTCAAGAATAAACATACATATTGGAAAACAAACCAAAGATTTATATAGTATCCAGCATTATCAATAAAAAACATTTAAAGAGGTGATGTAATTGCGAAAAGGTCAGACATCTACTGAATATTTAATTATTCTTGGTGTAGTTATTGTTGTAGCTTTGATTGTTGTTGGCGCTCTTGGAGGAATTCCAGGGATAGGAAAGGGCGGGGCTTCTAAAACAAGCAAATTATTCTGGAGTGCTGCGCCTGTAGGATTTCAAAGTTATGCATTATCAGCTTCGGGAACAGATACGGTTATTGTTAAAAATAATTTAGATACAAGCGTTAGATTAAATACTGTTACAGTTAATTCTGTTAATGTTGCAGCAAATAACTTATTGAACCCTGGAACAAGTGTTACTTTAACAGGAGCTATAGCCAGCTGTACTGCAGGTCAGAATTATGAATATGATGTTTCAATTGGCTACACAGATCAAGTAACTGGAGCTAATTTCACCTATACTGGTGATGGAAACAAACTTCAAGGAACTTGTGCAAACTAGTTTCTTCTTTTTCTTTTTTTTCTTATTTAACAATAAATTATATAAACTACAATGTGTTTTACTTTAAGATGGTTGATGATAAAAAAAGAGTTTTTAAAGATAGTTTAGTTAAAATTAAAGAAAAGATTAAGGGTGTTTTTTCTGATAGATTGCCCAGCGGGATTACTGGATTGGATAAGATTATGGAGGGCGGGTTTAAAAGAAACTCTACAAATCTTGTTGGAGGGGGGGCTGGTTCTGGCAAGAGCATATTTGCAATGCAATTTTTAATAAATGGCATAGACAAGTATAATGAACCAGGAATCTATATTTCATTTGAAGAAGACAAGAAAAAAGTTATTGATGAATTTGATGGTTTTGGATGGGAGCTGGCTAAAAAAGTTAAAGATGGCAAATTGATGATTTTAAATTATTCTCCTCAGCAAGTTGAGAGGATTGTTGCTTATGGGGGGGGAACTGTAAGAGATGCTGTTGAGAGCATCAAAGCAAAAAGATTGGTTATTGATTCTCTGACTGCTTTTACATTATTGCATAAAGGAGAATTGAAAAAAAGAAAAGCTATGCTTGAATTGTTTGACAGGATTAGAAGCTGGGGATGCACTGCCATCTTAACTCAAGAGCAGGAGCCTAATTCTGAAGAGCATTTATCCAGCCCTTTGGAGTTTGAAGTCGATTCTGTTATTTTGTTGTATTATCTGAAAAAAGGGAATATGAGGCAAAGATTCCTTGAGGTGTTTAAGATGCGTGGGACTCAACATTCAAGTAAGATTTATCCTATGACTATTAATAGAAAAGGAGGGGTTACTGTTTACAGTGACCATGAAGAGGGCTAAGATTTATATATTAAATTGATTAATAGATAGTTATGGGAAAAAAAGGGCAAGTATTGGTTGAGTTTCTTATTGTGCTGTCTATTATTCTTTTGATTTTACTTGTTATTATTGGAACAAGCTATCAAAGTTCTTCTCAGATTGGAAAGGTGGTAGCAAACTCTCAGACCAAGGCGTTTCTTGACTCGCTTGAGAATTCTGCAGATAGTGTGTATGGCCAAGGGGTGAATGCCAAGACTAAAATTTATATTGTTGTTCCTGATAATGTTAAGAATATTACATTTAGTTCTAAGAGTTTGATTATTGGATTACAAAATGGGGAGAGAATTGGAAGAAATTTTAATTATAATATTTCTGGGAGCTTATCAGGCAACGGCGGGTATTATGTAAGTATAGAATCTAAAGCCAATTACGTTAACATCAGCAAGGTATAATCATGATTAAAGGGAGAGGCCAATTGGGAATTGAATTGCTTGTTGTTTTTATTATTATCTCTGGGTTGTTTTTAATAATCTTAAATGTGGTTACTGTTATGGACAATAATAAGATTGTGAATAAGGCTGAGATGGATGCTAAAACTGCTGTTGATAAGATTTCATTTGAGATTAATAACTTATATCTTCTTGGTGATGGCGCTAATTCGAGTTTGTTATTGCCTGGGTATTTGGATAATAATGTGAATTATACTTTAAATGTTTATCCTGAAGAACATGTTGTTGAAATTCAATTCAATGGGAAAAGATATTTAGGACAAGTTATTACTGGGGATGTTAACTATAGTTCTACGGGAAAAAATATAAAACTTGAAAATAGGAAAGGGAGGATATATGCTACGTAAAGGGCAGTTTTTTTCAGTTGACCTTGTTATTGGAGGGGCTTTGTTTTTATTTATTTTGCTTTCTGTGTATACTGCTTACAATGGGTTTAGTTTGCATGTTAGGAATCAGGAATTGAATAATGATTTGTTTGCTATTGGCTATTATGTTAGTTCTTCTTTGATTGAAACTTCTGGAGAGCCTTATGACTGGGAGACTAAGAACTATGACGGGGGACAAGGCGGAGAAAAAGTAAAGGAAGATATTTTTTCTCTTGGATTAAGCCAGAATAGAGATGGCTGGGTTTTAGACCAGTATAAAATAAATAAGTTTGTTGAGTTAAATCAATCTTATAACGATGTTAAAGATGTTTTAGGGGTTAGGGGTCCTGGGTATGAATTGTTTGTTAATGTTTCTTCTTCTGGAAATCAATATGTTTTTGGGATTGCTCCTAAGAATGCTGAGAATATTGTTAATGTTGATAGATTTGGATTGTTGAATGGGGCTGAGGCTAAAATAAATGTGAAGGTGTGGCAGCATGGCTAAACAATTTTTTTTCTTAGAACACAAAGGTTATCGAACAACCTTGGTGCGCCATCTTTCTTTGGAAAGATTAGCGAGAAAAAACATTGTATTTAAAAAAGAAATAAAGGTGTTTATGAAAAAATGAATAAAAAGGGAATGATTATGAGTCTGGATGGAATTATTGCTCTTGTATTGTGCGGGGTTGTGTTAATGTTTGTTTATTCCTCTATACAAGGCTCTTTTGTCGATACCAAATCAATAGGGCTGCATGGGAATGCCATAGATATTTTAAGTGTGTTAAGAGAGGATGGAAGCTTTGAGAGATTTGATGATGCTGTAATTGATGGTTATTTAAGTTCATTGCCTGGTCAGATTTGTGCTAACGTAACTATTTACGATGGGAATCAGATTGTGTCTAATCATTTAAGACCTGGATGTAATGGTAAAACCCAGACTGCGAGTGCTAGGAGAAGTTTTTTAGCTGAAGACAAAGTGTATATGGCTGAGGCTGAGGTGTATTATGCTTAAGAAAGGTTTTTTGTTTAGTCTTGCAACTATTTTGTTTTTATCTATTCTTGTTGTGATGAGTCTTACCTACTTATCTCGCAGTAAGGATTTTGAGACTGATTTAAATAAGTTAATTGCTGTAAATCAGATAAAGTTTATTGAAGATAGTGTTTCTTACGAGTATTATAACAAGATTATTGATTTAAAACCCGGGATTATTAGAGATTCTGGGGTTGGACAAGTAAGGGTCACTTTTGCTGATGCTGGAAAATTGCCCTCTTTGGAGAATAAAAGTGAATTGGCAAGAATCTACAAGGAGAACATTGAGGATGAGTTTTCAATGCTGAATAATATTAATATAACTTTGAAGAATTTTTACCCTAATTTTACCATTCTTCCTTACAATTCTGTATTTGGAAAAGAAGGGGGGAATTTAACGATGTATAATTTTAATTATTCTGCTTTGAAGAAGATAGAGATTGAATTGCAGGTTGACAGGCCATTGGATAATGTTGATACTATTACTATGCCTGCTGGAAGTGTGGATAGCGACCCTGAAATTAAAGTTAAGATTAGGGATAAAGGAAGTTCTGGCCAGGGAAAAGGAGCTAACAAAGGGGAGATGATATTGGATGATGAAAAACATTTGAATCCATTGATTAAAAATAGCTATAAGGTTACTTTTGAAACTGGCGGCTTTATTGGGATTGATTTTGGGAATTTTAATAAGAATAATGGAACGTATATTGTGTATGTTGATGATGTAAATGTGAATATAACTTCTTATCAGGTAAGATATGACTATGTTGACCAAGAGGTTAAGGCTGTTGGAGGGAATATTTCAATAAATAAGCTGGGAATATATAAAAATACTGAGTTAATCTTGGCGAGCAGATAACTGGTAAAGGGAAAGATTTTAAAAGAAGGAGAAGATTAGATATTGAGAGGTGATATGGTGAATATTTATTATTATCTTAATCAGGGGTATATTTTCTATGGGCTTGCATTTCTCTATATTATTTGGGCATTCTTTTATATTAAAATTAGAAATACGCATAAGGTAGAATATCAAGAAATTAAAAAAGTGCTGAAGACTATGGATGATTTTCTTGCTAAGCTTCCTCAGGAAGATGTGAAGAGGTTTGTTAAGACTGATGAATATAGATTATATAAAAAAGTTTTAAATAAATACGGGCTGAGATAAAATGGGGTTGTTAAGCTTAAGCAAAGCACTTATTAAAGCCTCTTTGAAGAGGAATAAAACAAGAAGAATATTTCAGACTGAATATGATGTTATTGTTGATGTTGTTAAAGAGCATGGAAAAATATATGTTAAAGAGCTTGCTAGATTTTTAAAATATGATGTTAATGAGCTTGAAAAGATTACTAATTTGCTCGTTAAACATGACATCTTAAAAGTGAATTATCCTTTGAATGTTTTCTCAGAACCTACCTTGAGTTTAGGGAGTTATCATAAGAAAAAGATTCATTGCCCTGTGAATGCTGAACGAGTTTTGAATACTTATGAGATTAATGCTGATTATGTCAAAGCCCGGGTTAGAATTGTTTCAAGAGCGCATGAAGATATTAATACTTATCATATTCAATTGCCAGAGGTTGGGGTTGGGAGCGAAGCTTTATTAGAAGAGTTGAAAAATGAACTTGTTGACAGCTTGGATTTTCTTAATGATGAGATTGTGGATAGTAAGAAGTTTAATGAACTTAAAAAAAGGTTTATTGATGCTTCTTTGGTTTTTATTAAAGAGAAGCTTCCTAAGGATAATGAAGATACCCATAGAACTGTTGCTGGATTATTATTGCATCAGATGTATGGCCTTGGAGATGTTGATGTTATGATGTCTGATGATTTTTTAGAAGAGATTGTTATTAATAATTCTCAGTATCCTTTAGTTGTCTATCATAAGATGTATGGCTGGATGAAAACAAGCAAGATGCTTGAAAATGAATTGGAGATTTTTAATCTTGCTTCCCAAATTGGAAGAAAGGCCAATCGGCAAATTAATTCGTTAAGCCCTATTATGGATGCTCAATTATTTTCTGGGGATAGGGTTGCTGCAACTTTATTTCCTATTTCTATGATGGGGCATACTATAACTTTAAGAAAATTTTCAAGAAGCCCCTGGACTATTGCGCATTATGTTTCTAAGAAATATAATTTGATGTCTTATGAGATGGCTGCATTATTATGGATTGCTACCCAATATGAATTGAATGTTTTGGTTGCTGGAAGCACTGCATCTGGCAAGACCAGCATTATGAATGCGTTGAATGTTTTTATTCCTACAAATCAAAGAGTGATTAGTATTGAGGATACTAAAGAATTGTTTTTGCCCAGGTCTTTGCATTGGAATTGGGTTCCTTTGTTAAGCAGGGGGCCTAATCAGGATGGCAAGGGGGGAGTGTCGATGCTGGATTTGATGATTGCCAGTTTAAGAATGAGACCCGACAGGATTATTGTTGGAGAGGTTAGAAAGAGAAAACAAGTAGAAACCATGTTCGAGGCTATGACGACAGGGCATAGTGTGTACGCTACAATGCACGCTGATACTGTTGAACAATTAAAGAGAAGATTATTGGAACCTCCTATTTCTATACCTAAAAATGAGGTTGAGGCTTTACATTTGATATTGGTTCTTTATAGAGACAGGAGAACGGGAGTAAGGAAAGCTTTGGAACTTGCTGAGGTTTCTCAAGAAGGTGGGATTGACTTGGAGATTAATTATTTGTTTAGATGGCATCCCAGGAATGATAAGTTTGAACCTGTTAACAAGCCTGGAAGAATATTTGAAGAGTTGAATCTGCATACAGGAATGACTACTACTGAGATTCAAGATGATATTAGTGGGAAGGTTAAAGTGCTAAAGTGGATGGTTAAACAAGATGTATTTGACAGCGAGAGAGTTGAAAAGATTATAGAAATTTATTATAGGTATCCTAAGAAGATTCTCGATGCTGTAGAGAATGATAAAAATTATGAAGATGTGATTAAATTATTATAACATGGAAAAACCGCCTTTTCTTATTTGCAATCAGGGGATTAATAGAAAGATTATAAAAATAAGATTTATTTTCCTTGTTTTTTCTTTCGTGATTAAAAGATTAAAAAATACTCTTAAGAAAACTGAGATAGAAATTAGCGAGGAAGGGTATTTGGCTTCTTTAATATTTTCTAATTTGATTTATTTTATTTTGTCATTGGGCTTGTTTACCTTGATATTTTATTTTGCTAGAGAACTTTCTTTGAATAAATCTTTGTTAATCTCTTTAGCTGTTTCATTTGGAATCATGATGATGTTATCATTGTTTTTTATTTTATATCCTGGAATATTGGCCAGGAAAAAAGGGGAAAATATAGAAAGAAATCTTGTTTTTGTCTTAAAGGACTTGTTGATGCAGCTTGAATCTGGAAGTGATATGCAAAGAGCATTTTTTTCAATTTCTAAAAGCAATTATGGCGAGACGTCGAAAGAGTTTAGCAAGGTTGTTAAAGAAATAAACAAAGGTGTTAGTGTTGAGGATTCTTTAAGAAATTTGAGTGAGAGAATTGAATCAGATTATTTGAAGAAAACAATCTGGCAAATTACCAATGCTATGCATGCTGGCACTTCATTTAAAACAGCTTTAAGAAACATTATTAATGATTTGATTTTGGAGCAAAGATCAAAGATTAAAAATTATTCCCAGGAATTAAATGTCTGGAGTCTGGTGTATATGATGGTTGCTGTTGCTTTGCCTACAATTGGGATTACGATTATGATAATATTGAGTACTTTTGCAGGTTTTGGAATAAGTCAGGATATGTTAATCATGTTTTTAATTATTGCATTTATAGTTCAATTTTTAATTGTTGGGATGGTAAAATCAAGGAGGCCGTTAGTCGATTTTTAGCAAAGCTTTTTTTCTTTTGTAAAAGAAAAAAACCTTGGAAAAGAAAGAAAATAAGATGAATAAAAACATTAAGGAAATGACAAATGAGATTTAAAAAAAGAGTTTACATTTTGTTTTCGAGAATACTGCCTAAATTAATTAAAGATAAATTTTACAAGGTTATGCAGTATTCTGGTATTGATGAAGAGTTTGATGCTCCCATGGGGGCTTATGTTATTTGCTCTTTAGTTCTTGGATTATTATTTTTTTCTGGATATTATTCTTTTTTTGATGTAATAGATGTTATCTGTATAGTTGGAGGTGTTGTTGGGTTTTGCCTTGCTTTATATTTATTTTATCTTGGATTAGCTTTTAAAGTTGAGAGAAGAAAGAAGCTTACAGAGGATTCTTTGCCTGATTTTTTACAATTGGTTTCTTCTAACCTTAAAGCTGGGATGACTCCTTATAAGGCTTTGAGGGTTGCTGGTAAAATTGATTTTGGACCTTTAAGCGAAGAAATTAACAGGATTTCTAAAAGGAGTATGGGGGTTAATAGTTGGGAAGATGAAGTTTTAGGAATATCAAAAAGGATTCGAAGCAACACTCTTGAGAGAGCTTTACAGTTATTTGTTACTTCAATGAGGTCTGGAGGGAATCTTGCAAAACTTCTTGGGGATTTGGCTGAGGATTTGACTGAAGCTGGTTCGCTGAAAAAAGAGCTATTATCGAGTACGAAAACATATACTTTGTTTATTTTTTTCAGTGTTTTGGTAGGAACTCCTTTATTGTTAGCCATATCTGTTAATTTTATTGAGAGGATTTCTAAATTAAGCTTGTTTCAAAGTTCGAATGCTGCTTCCTTGGCAGGACTGCAAAATGTTGAGTTGCTGGTAACTGTTGAGTTTTTGTTTTGGCTGTCTGTTGTATTGCTGTTCTTTAGCTGTTTGTTTGCCTGTATGTTTATGGGAGTTATTAAAGATGGAAGAAGAAGTTCTGGGTTTAAAATGGTTATACCTATGTATTTGATTAGCCTGGCTATTTTTCTTTCTATAAAATATTTTATTCAGGGATTTTTATGACTGCTAAAGCTAAAAGGTAAATTTTTAAGTATTCTTTATTTTGAAAATGTATGGCTGGTAAACAAAATAGACTTATTAAAGAAACATCGCCTTATTTATTGCAGCATGCCTATAATCCTGTTGATTGGTATCCTTGGGGGAATGAAGCTTTTGAGAGGGCTAAGAAAGAGAATAAACCTATTTTTTTGAGTGTTGGATATTCTAGCTGTCATTGGTGTCATGTGATGGAAGAAGAAAGTTTTGAAAATCCTTATGTTGCTGAATATTTGAATAAAAACTTTGTTGCTATTAAGGTGGATAGAGAAGAACGACCTGACATTGATAATGTGTATATGCAGTTTGCTGTTTTAACTACGGGGAGCGGCGGATGGCCTTTGAGTGTTTTTTTAACTCCTGAAAATGAGCCTTTTTTTGCTGGAACTTATTTTCCTACTCCTTCCCAACATGGACTGCAGTCTTTTCTTGAAATATTGGAGATTATGAAAAATGTCTTTGAACAGCAAGATAAAAAAAGTCTTATTCTTCCAGAGAACATTAGAAAAGCGATTGAGAGGACTCCTGGAAATAAAGAAATTACTCAAGCACCTCTGGAGGGTTTTTTAAAACAGTTCTTGGAACAGTATGATGAACAGCATGGGGGTTTTTCTGGGGCTCCAAAGTTTCCTCTTTCTTTACAGTTAATGCATTTACTTGAAAGGAAAGAACATCTTGAAAAAGTGTTTCATACTTTAAAGAAGATGGGAAATGGAGGGATTTATGACCATCTTGGCGGGGGGTTCTCTAGATACAGTGTTGATGAATCCTGGATTGTTCCTCATTTTGAAAAAATGCTGTATGATAATGCTCTGCTCTTGCAGGCCTATGCAAAAGCTTATTGTTTTAGCAATGATGAATTTTTTAAAGAAAAAGCCGATGGGGTTTTTGATTATGTAAAACATGTTTTATTGCAAAAAAATGGTTTTGCTTCTGGACAAGATGCGGATAGTGAAGGAGAGGAAGGAAGGTATTATGTGTTTACAAAAGAAGAAATTGAAAGGCATACGTATTATCCTGAACTATTTTGCAACTATTTTTCAATAGAAGATTATGGAAATTTTGAAGGGAAAAATGTTCTTTTTGTTAAAGAGGGTATAACTTTTAGCCAAGAGCAAAAAAAACAGATTGAAGAGGATAAAAACAGATTACGTGCATATCGGAGTAAACGGAAAGCTCCTGCCATAGATACGAAGATTATTATTTCGTGGAATGCTTTGATGGTTTCTGGGTTGGTTGCTTATGGAAGATATTGCCGGAGTGAAGATGCTTTAACTTTGGCAAGAAAGGTTTTAGATTGTATTCTAGAAGATTGCTACTATGGGGGAAAATTATTAAGGATTTCTGGCAAAACAGATTTGCCTGGTTTTTTAGAAGATTATTCTTTTTTAATTCATGCTTTGCTTGACTTTTATGAATTAAGTTTTGATGAGAATTATTTAGTGAAATCGAAAGAGATTGCAAAGAAAGCTATTGAACTTTTTTATAACGATGGATTTTCTGAAAGAAGTGAGTTGCATGAACCTTTGTATGCTGATGTTTATAGTGCACAAGACAATGTTATGCCCTCTGGAGTGAGTATGATGATAAAAGCTTTATTTCGTTTAAACTTGATTGAGCATTCTACTGAATATGAGCAGATGATTAAATATGAATTGGAAAGAAATATGGGGTTGATGAAGAAGATTCCTGTGCAGTATCCTGTTTTGCTTGATGCGCTTGCTGGATTACAAGGAGATTTCTATGCTGTTGAAATTTCTGGGGGTGAAAAATTTGTTCAAAAGATGCATGATGCGATTTTACAAATCCCTGTTTTTAATATGCAGATTTTCCTTGGGAAAAGTGAGAAAGATGAGATTAAGATTTGTTTTAAACAAACTTGTTCTGTTTTTGGAAATTTTGATGAGCTCAAAAAGTTCTTTGAAGCGAAAGTGAGATAAAGCTTATTTTTCTTTGTTATTTTATGAAAAGTAAAATCTATCCTGGTTATGTTCTCCACATTTTGAAGCCTGAGATTTCTAGAAGAGAAAACTGGAAGGCTGTGCTGGATAATGTGAATGGGGATGTAAATAAGGTTATTGCCAAAACTCATGCTGAGTATGTGCTTCCTTTAGAATATGCCTTTATGATGATTGACATGCAAGCTCATTATTTAGAACATCTTCCTTCATCAAGAAATAAAAGATTGATAGATGCTCAAATGCAGATTCTAGAGTTTTGTGCTGAGCAGGATATTCTTGTCTTTGATATTGGGGCTAGAACTCTTGGAAAGACTATTTTTCCCCTGCAAAAAAAGCTTTTAGATATTCCAAGAAAATATCGATTTTTTAAACCTGAAGAAGATGCATTTTCTCATCCTAAGCTTTTAGATAGACTATTGGACCATGGAATTACACATCTTTGCCTGACAGGGGTGCAAGCTTCTGCTTGTGTATTGGAAACTATGAAAGGGGTTGTTAGAGTTGGGCTTTATGGTATCGTTTCTGAAAATCTTGTTGGAGATGATGGATATCAAACATTTTTTAACAAACGAGCTCAAAACTTTTTCAATTATAATATTGGAAATTATTGCGGCAATATTGAAGAAACCCTTACAACGATGCGAGAAACAAGAAGGATGCCTTGTTTTTCTCTTGCCCATTTTAATCGTATGAAAGTAAAGGAATGAAATGCATCAAGAGTTATATGCACTTTTTTTCTTTAGTAAAAGAAAAAACCTGCACTAAAAAAGAAACGAAGGTAAAACCTGCACTAAAAAAATAAAAGCATTTACAGAAAAGATTTATAAATGTTAACAATTGTGAACTATTATGGCAAAACCTAAAGCTGAGCATATAAGACCTGATTGTATTGGATGCGGGGCGTGTGTAGCTATTGCTCCTGACTTTTGGCAGATGGATGACAACGATAATAAGGCTGATTTGAAGAAATGCAAGAAAACTATGAAGGGTTCTGAAATTGTTAAAGAAGAATTAGAAATTGAAGAGAAGGATTTTTTGATTAATAAAGATGCTGCTGAAGCGTGTCCTGTGAATTGCATCCATGTGTATGACAAGGATGGGAAGAAGGTTATTTAATTTTATTTATTATGCTGCTCTCTTTTCAAAGAATTCTGAGTATTCCTCTAAACTTGGCTTTAGCCTGTATTGTTCGTATTGTTCTCCCTCTCTTTTTCTGTCATGATAGCGATATAACCTGTATGCAATACGGTCTGCCTGATGCACCCCTGGATAGGTTTCATCTGCTTTTGGAGCAACAATAATTTGTTTTGGGAGTGCAAACCTTGTAAGACTTTCTATCATGTATAATCCTCTGCCACTAAACATGCCATCTATAATCAAGAGGTCTAAAGGTTCAAAATGTCTTACCATGGTTGAGATAGCAATAATTTTTATTTTCTCTTCAAGACCTTCTACTTCCTTATGCCTTCGTCCAAAAACCTGCATTAGATCTTTTCTTGTAAGAAGAAGGTATCTGAATTTTCTATTTTGTAAATCTCCAGGCAATCTTAATTCTTTTCTTCTGACCTTTGTTAAACCAGGCTTCATAATTAATTCGTCTTTTTCTTCGTCATATTTTCCTACAAGAACTGGATTGGAGTCTTCGATGTAAGGTGAAAAATAACCTACGAATGCTTCTGGGTCTTTGAAATGATTTGATTCGTCAAAATATAGACCTCTAAAATCTGAGTTTCTTTTGTGCATACCCTCTAGATTATTTTATTTTATTTAAACATTCATCTCTAGAGAAGATTATTTTGGAAAAGAGAAAAGCTTTATAATCTCTAAGATTTCGTTATTTCTTCGGAGGATGAGTTCTATGATAGATTTTGATGAATTTGGACCTGAAAAAATATTGGAAGTTTACGATGCTGAATCAAAGATGCACGGGTTTGTCGTAATAGACTCCACTCTGAGGGGTCCTGCGAAAGGCGGGATTAGGATGACAACTTCTGTTAGTGTTGAAGAGGTT
>Ga0209542_10015630_pt1 | contig 12700 bp, 12 predicted proteins | sample RifCSPhighO2_01_FD_184028 | JGI IMG/M metagenome (GOLD analysis project Ga0209542, IMG submission 184028) | Soil microbial communities from Rifle, Colorado - Rifle CSP2_plank highO2_0.1 (SPAdes) (version 2) | ecosystem: Environmental > Terrestrial > Deep subsurface > Rock core/Sediment ...
AAGACAATTCCAACAGAAGCAACAACATCATTAAGATTAACTTGAGCATCATATGAACCAGCCTTAACTCCTTTAACAAACCCTAGTAATTTAGAAAGGTCTTCAATTTTCTTTAAATCACGTCTTACAAATCCGTGTTTAAGATTTCCTTGAGCAGTTCTGATTTTTTTATATTCATTATCATCTCTGATTGCAAATTGAGGATCAAATCCAGCTTGTCTTATAAGTTCCCCATTACGAGCAACTGTTTCTTTAGGATCGTGACCTACATAACCTAAAGTAACATCTATGAATTCACGAGTTTGTCCATCTAGAGCATTAGCAAATTGTTCGGAATCTGTAACAACAGGATAGTTTTCTCTCCAACCTCCACTTCTTCCAGATTTTTGTCTGAAGTCTTCCCAGAGCTTCTCATGAAGATCACCAGCAACTTTTTTCTCTAATTGGCTAGAAGCAGCTTCCGCAACTCCATTAGGGAATTTGAATTTAAGGAATCTGTTCTCTCCAGCAATATCTAAATCTAGTGCTGAACTGTGTTGAGCATCAGCTGGATTCATTGCAGCAATAACAACTAGACCTTTATATCTATTAGTTCCTGGAATAGGTATTCCTAAACGACCTGTATCTCCATTAATATGGATTTTACCATCAACTACTTGGAAAACTTCTTGTGGGTCTCCTCTATTTATTTCGTCAATAAATAGACCTCCGTATTGAGTGCATTTATCTCTATCAATTCTTGTCTTAGGAACTCCACCTTCTAATGCAGTCCTTGTAAAAGGTTCAAGAGCAGAACTTCCTAAAACTCCTCCAGAAAGTCTAAGAGTTTGATGACCTTTTGGTCCAAATACAGCTCCAAATAATGCGTCGCTAGTATAAGTTTTTCCAACACCAGTTTCTCCTTCAAATAAAAGATGGAAATCATCAAAGAAAAGAGAAGCAATATCCATATCTAAAACAGTAACTTCAGTAGAGCCTGGGGCAGGGAGTCTTGCTTTTCCATCTAAGAATCTTACATCCACTGTGCTACCTTCAGTAATTTCTAAATAAGGAGTAGGAGAAACAACACTTTCTAAATTGTCATACAAACTTCTAATAAAATGCCCACGCAATTCTCTTCTTTCATCTCTAACTTCAGAACTCATTCGCTAGATGCCTCCTTAATTACAGTAAGCTTAATTTCAACCACAGTTTGAGGTTTTAACTCATCGCTAAGAAACTTAGGAATAACTATAACTCCTTGCGATCCATGCTTTGCTATCTTTTTCGTTAAAGTGTAGCTTTTTTGTGTTTTTTCTGTCATTTTTCACATATGTTTTATACATATTCTTAATATTTGATTAGAATTTGGTTATTTAAATCTTTCTACTGATGTAATTTTAAAGGGATTACAAAATATAGGTAAGCTCATTACAGTCTTTTGATTAAATGTAACAGAGTGCATGAAACCTTTTAACAATGATTTCAAGAAAATAGTTGCCCTAGAGGGCTTATCACATAATACCACAAAGTTGGAGTATCCAGATAAGCAAACAAAGGGCTACACGTTCATCCATAGCACTCTGCAAAGAGTCATAAAATACAGCAATAATAGTTAGTAGTAATGAAAAACCTTGGGTAAGTTTGGAGTGAAACCTAAAGTTGCAGTGATACTTAATGGATGGGCTACCATAAGTCGCGAGGTTCAATGCGAATTCTGATAGAGCTAACCTGAATTGCAACAGGAATGCTGAGAATCGCAATGCCTCGCTTGGAATAACCCATCCTCTAGGGAGTTATCAAAAAGTTTTTGAGTTTAAACTTTTGGATGCTCAAAGTGTCTATGCATTCTTAACGGCTAATTTCAAAAGACACTTTGACATAATATGAAGACACACAAACAAATTTACAAGAAGTTATGTGAAAAAAGTAATTTGATAGAAGCCTATGAAAAAGCTAAGAAAGGCAAAACTAAGAAAATTCAAGTCATCGAATTTACTCAAAGCTTTGAAGAGGAAATAGATAAATTACATCAAGAATTGATATCCTTTACTTATAGCCCATTACCTTTACGCAGATTTATAGTGCGAGATCCTAAGTCTAGAGTAATACATGCTTCTGCATTTCGTGACAGAATAGTTCATCATGCAATCATTAACCTTATTGGACCAATATTTGAAAAATCATTTATTTATGATTCTCATGCTAGTAGACTAAATAAAGGAACTCATTTAGCTGTGTCAAGATTTGATTCATTCAAAAGAAAAGTGTCGCGAAATGGAAGACAGGCAGGTGCTGTGGGAGGGGTGGAAAAAACAAGTTATATTCAAGGATATTGTCTTAAGGCAGATATCAAAAAATACTTTAATAATATAGATCATAATATTTTAATTAATATCCTCAAGAGAAAAATAAAAGATGAAAAAGTAATATTGTTGATTAAGAAAGTGCTTAGTAACTTTGAAAATGAAGGCATCGCAAAAGGTATGCCATTAGGAAACTATACTTCTCAATTCTTCGCAAATGTTTACCTAAATGAATTTGATTATTTTGTTAAACATATTTTGAAGGCAAGGTATTATATTAGGTATGTAGATGATTTTGTAATTTTACATAAACGTAAAAAAGTATTAGAACTTCATAAAGAAAGAATAAAGAGATACTTAAAAGTTTTAAATCTTGAATTACATCCAGATAAATCTGCAATAATTCCACTGCATAAAGGAACTACATTTTTAGGTTATAAAATATTCTACCATTACAAATTATTGAGGAAAAGAAATTTTAGGACTTTTAAGAGAAAATACGAAAAAAGACTACAGCTCTATAAAGATGGACTAATTAGCAAAAAAGATTTGATGGCCCAATTAGAAGGATGGTTTGGATATGCACAATGGGCCAATACTTATAAAGTGAGAAAAAAGATTCTTGCAGAAATTAAGAAAATTGTGACTAAAAATATTATACTGTTATGTATAACTCTCTTAAACGTTATTTTTCTTTTTTAGGTCTAACTCTGAAAAGTTTATCCTATAATTTATAAAGTCGTTAATATAACTAAAAGATATAAAGGAGGTTTATGAGAATGTTGAATAAAAAAGGAGTAAGCGAAGTGGTTGCTAATATCCTCATAGTACTTCTGGTAATTGTTGGAATTGCTGTCCTATGGTCTGTGGTGAAACCTACTATTGATAAAAGTGCTAAGGGAATAAACAGCGATTGTTTTACAGTTAGTGTTGAAGCGGTAAGTTGTTCTATTGTTGGAGCAAATCAACCAAGCGTTATTATAAAACGTAATCCCGGTTCTGGTGCTTTTGAAAATGTAGATCTTCTGTTTGAAGATGCTTCTGGAAATACTCAAAGGTATACACCTACTGGAACAAATATGATTTCTAACACAGGATTAACTGAGCTTGAAACAATGTCTGTTCTTGGAATTAATGGAATTACTACTAGTGGACAAACTAAAGCTGTAAACGTTAACGTTGTTGTGACAAGTAATGGACAATTATGTCAAATAACTACACAACCAGTTAATTGCGTCTATTCCTCTATTGGAACTGGATAATTTCAGATTTAGATTTTTTTTATTTTTTTGAATTTTTTCATTTTGACGAGTTTTGAGAAAAAAACCTCAAAGTGAATGTTTTTAAAACTTGAGAGTTATATTTATTTGAGATGAATGAAATATGAGTTGGATAGAGGTTGAAACGAAGATACCAATAAAAACTAATCAAGTTTCTATTGTAAGGAAACGCATAAAAGAGATTGCTAAATTTCTAAAGAAGGAAACTAAGAAAGATGATTATTATACTCTTGAATATTTTCAATATCCTGAAAAGAGTCTTCGTATAAGAGATAAAGGATCTGTTAGAGAAGTTAATTTTAAGAAAAGAAATAGTCTTTCTAAAGGGGTTTATGCTAAAAAAGAAGTTCAATTTGAAATCTCTGATGTTAAAGGTTTCTTTGAATTGATAGAAGATTTTGGATTTAGAAGATGGTTACATAAAGAAAAAACAACGGAGCTTTATATTACAAAGACTGGGGTTCATATTGAAATTAATAATGTGAAGAAATTAGGATGGTTTTTAGAATTAGAGATCTTATCTAGTCCAAAAGATGTTTCTGTTGCTCGTAAAAAAATAATCGATGTACGCGATAAATTAGGATTTAAAGAATCTAATTGTGAGCCTAGGGGATATACAAAACAATTGTGGGCTTTAAAACATAAAGATAATTAATTTTTATTACAGAATTATAATTTTTCTTGCTCTTTTTGAAGTTGTGCTTTTAATTTATCTAGTTGTTCAATCTGTTCTTGCAATTGTTCTTTATTTGACTTAACACTTTGACTTTGTTGTTCTTGTTTTGGCATTGCTGGCATCTTTTTAACATAATCTAACATTGAAGCCCTTTCCATCTTTAGAACTGTTCTTGATTCATCATCAACATGAGCTTTCAGTATTTCCATTCCAGATAAAACGCAATTCAAAACCCATATTTTTTTATTATCTACCATTTGTATTACTGCAACACATTTCTTTATTGTTTCAGTAATGTTCCTATTCTTCATTTCATCTTCTAAAATTCCCTTTATTGCATCTAGATCTACTTTTGTTTTAATTTCTAACCTTTGAGGGATTTTTTCTTTACTCATCATATCTAAAAGCTTTACCTCCACTTCTCCATCAAGATTAAATGCTGCTACTTGCTTTTTCGAAGGAACGTAATAATCAATTTGATGTATGTTTGTTCCAGTTTCGTAGTCTAGAACAAAGAAACCAGCTATAAGGAAAGATTCAGCATGATTTTTAATAAAATTTTTGTATGTCTGAGATGATTCAAGTTTGTGAATGTATGGTTGAATTTTCATGTTTCCTCTTAATAATATTTATTGAGTAAAATGGTATATAAACATTTACTTGGTTTTATTATTTGGAATTATAAACTTGAGTTTGATTGTGAGCGAACTCAGGTTATATGTTAAAGTGTTTGACAACCGCTTCTTTTAAGGTGTAAGGAGTGAATCGATTTTTTGAGATTGTTTTTCATAGATTTAAGTATTTTTCTTAAAAACAGGAAAGTTTATATATTAATTGAGATACATTTAAGTTATGGCACAGATAAACAAATTTGAGTTGGCTAAGAAATTAAAAGGTTTCAATACTTTGAAAATGATAGAAAGCGCTTTAAACCTAGATAGAACTAAGGCTATTTACCTAATTCATAAACTAAGAAAAGAAGGATATGTTAAAACAAAATATCTTTCTTCTAAAAAAAGAATTTATTACATCTCTCCAAAGAATGTTTTGAAAGGGACTAGTTATACTGAGGTCATTAATAAACAATCCCCCATCAAAATAATGGAAACTGATGAGTATAATATTTATGGAAGAGAAGTCAGTATTGAAGAAGCATTGATTTATGCATTGAATAAACGGAGTGTGAGGTACACAGTTGCATTACTAGGGTTATTCAGAAAGATAACTTCCTGGAGTAAGTTGTATAATATTGCTAAAAAAGATAATTTGATTCGTGAAGTTGTTGCTTTATATGATGTTGCAAGAAAAATTCTTCCAAAACTAAAAAGAATGCCTAAAAGATTTAGAAATCTCGCTAAACCAAAAAAGAATGAGAGTTATAAATATATAATTGATGGATTTAAATCAATGAACTTTGAGGATATTGAGAAAAAATGGAAGGTATATATTCCCTTAAACTGGGATGACCTTTCAGAATATGAAGGTGTGAATAAATGATAAACCTAGACGAGCAGCAGAATATATTTATGAGGATAGCTGAAAAACTTCCCAAAAGAATAGAGGTATATGCAATAGGGGGAACAGCAATGATGTTTTTAGGACTAAAAGACAAGACCCTTGATGTGGATATAGTATTCTTGAATGCTACAGATAGGAAGATTTTCAAAGATACTGCAAAACTTCTTGATTTTGAAGACACTTCAGCTGAAATAGTTTATGGAAAGAGAGATAATGCTCCTGAAATGGTTAAAATATCTGATGTTAGGCTGGATTTATTTTTGTTTAAAATAATATCCTCTTATTTTTCCACAGGTATGCAAAAAAGAGCAATGCAGACACATGACTTTATTGGCAAATTAATCATAAGAATTGCAAGTCCTAGTGATATATTAGTTATGAAAAGCGCGACTGCCCGACAAAAAGATGATGAAGATATTATATCTATAATCAAAGAAAATAAGGCAAATTGGGAGATTATTGTAAAAGAATCTGAAGAACAAGTAATGTTGGGAAATGAATCAGCGGTTCTTTCTCTTGGTACTAGATTTGAGAGATTGAAGAATGAAAAAAAGGTAGAAATTCCAAAAGAAGTCCTTGATAAACTGTGGAAAATATTAAAAAAACAGACTGGGAAGAATAAACTGAAAAGTCTTTAATTATATATAATCTTGATGATTTTGTTTGGAATTATCTAATGGACATTCCCGAAAACAGAGTATAGACAATTCTGGTAATTGTAGCTTATTTTGTCCAGAATTCTCTATCTACACAATTCTACTTTTACGTGATCTAATCAACAGAATTGTGTATAACTTAACGTCGGCATTAATAGAAGTCCGATTTCCTCGTAAATTTCGACCTCGTGAGGATTTTTCCTCGAACCGCAGTTCAGAGCTGAAAAATCCGATAGAGTTGGAGAAATTTACAGAGCTGGAATTGGATTTGGGAATTTTACGAGCCGAGTAAAATTCCTGTTAATGCCTGTTTTAGGCGAGGGTGAGCAAAGCGAAAGCGCGTAGCGTCCCCAAAATATGAAATATTTTGCGTATCCACGCAGGTGGGCTCGAAAGTATCTTTGGGGTTTTAGAGGGTCGGCGAGAATTTTTTGCTTCTTTTTTTCCAAAAAAGAAGATTTTTTGAGGGGGTTTCAGTTGTCACTAGACAATGGGCCAAAAAATTTATATAGAATGTTCATTTATTTACATTTGTATTCAAATGAGGAAAATAAAATGGTTCAAAAAAATGTGACTCTAAGTCTTAATGAAAACACTTACGAAAAATATAGGGAATTTTGTAAGAAAAATGCTGTTGCCTTATCAAGAAGTATAGAAGTATTCATGGAAGAAAAAACAAAAAGAGAGGAAAAATGAGCCAAGAACTTTTATCCGTAGGTCAGGCATCTCAATGGGCGAGTGATTATTTAGATAGACCAGTAACTACTTCCAATATTAGTTATTTAATCCAGTACGCAAAAATTAAGAAATATCTTGATGAAGAAAAGAAAATAAAAGTCAATCTAAATGAATTAAAAGAATATTATGATGAAAACTTAGTAAAAAAACAAGAGTCATGGAAAAGCCAGTTAGGGAAAGATTTAAACTGGGCATTATCTTTCTCGCATTTAAGGGAATCTGATACGACAAAACACGTTCATAGACTACACCCCTACAAGGGAAAGTTTATACCTCAACTTGTAGAATATTTTTTAGATTCTCACTTAAACACATTTAAGAAAAAGGTTTTTTTTAAGGGAGGCAATGTAATCCTTGACCCATTTATGGGAAGCGGAACAACGCTCGTTCAATCATCAGAGATAGGTTTACATTCCATTGGGATAGATGTTTCTGATTTTAATTGTTTAATTTCCAAAGTTAAAACTGAAAAATATGATTTAGTTAGATTGGATAGGAAAGCAAGAGACATTTGTTTTAAAACAAGAGAATTTAGCCAAAAAGTATTTGATGATTCATTTGATGAACAATTAAAAGAAAAATTAAACGAATTTAATAAAAAATATTTTCCTAATCCTGAGTTTAAGAGTAATGTTTGGAAAGGCATAATTAGAAACGAAGAACAATATGGGGAAGAAAAGTTAAAGCAATTTCTAAAGGAAAATGAAGAATTTTTTAAAAAGAATGGAACAAAAGACAAATCTAACTTATTAAGTGAAAGAGAGATGAATAATTTTCTCAATAAGTGGTTTTCAAGAAGAGTAAGACAAGAATTATTTTATTATATAAAACTTTTAAGGGAAATCGGGGATGAAGACTTAAAAAATGTTCTAAGAATTATTTTAAGTAGAACTGCTCGTTCGTGTAGGGCTACAACTCACTCGGATTTAGCGACATTAACGAAACCTCAAAATGGACCATATTATTGTAGAAAACACAAGAAATTATGCACTCCGATAAACTCTATTGTTAAACACTTAATAAGATACACTTATGACACAATAAACAGATTAAATGAGTTTTCTAAATTAAAAAAGAATGTATTTAGTAATGTTATTCATGGAGATTCAAGAGAAGCTGATATTTTTGGAGAAATCAAAAAGCAAAATCCTGAATTTTACAAGCTTTTAGTAAATAAAAAAATAGATGGTGTCTTTACTTCCCCTCCCTATGTTGGTCAAATAGATTACCACGAACAACACGCTTACGCTTATGAGCTTTTTGATATTGCAAGAAAAGATGATAAAGAAATAGGCCCTTTATTCAACGGACAAGGACAGAAAGCAAAAGAGGAATATGTTGAAGGAATAAGCAAAGTTTTCATAAATATAAGTAAATTTGTAAAAGATGATGGAGACTTTTTTGTTGTTGCAAATGATAAATATGATCTTTATCCTATAATTGCTGAAAAAAGCGGATTAAAAATAGTGGAACAATTTAAGAGACCTGTCTTAAATAGGACGGAGAGAGATAGACAGCCTTACGCAGAGATTATATTTCATATGAGGAAGGTTTAAGGGATGTAAATATCTTTTTAACCGACAAGTCTAAAAAATAATGGTTCTTCTCTGTTTAATGAAATATATCTACTTGGATTTGAATAAATGGGTTTTGCTTTCTAAAGGGTGGTATGAAGGGAAAGGAGAGGTATATGATTTAGTTTGTAAGTTAAAAGAAAAAATTAGAAATAAAGAATTTATGATTGTTGTTTCTTTAATAAATCTCAAGGAAGCTTTGAAGAGAATGAATGAAGAAAGTAGAAATAGATTATTAGAGTTTATCTTTGAAATGTCTCAAGGAAACACTATTTCTCCCTTCAGGGATTGGGTAGTGGATGATGAAGTAGAAAATTTATTCCTTGAAAAATTAAATAAAAAAATTGATATTAAATCAAAGGTAATTAGAAAGGGACTTTCAGGCATGATTGGGATGGAAGCTTCAATACAAGGAAATTTTTCTGAAGAGATTAAAGCTAAAATGAAGGAAAGGGTTAATTCTTTAGAAACATTTAAACTTATTATTTCTACCCCAAAATCAGCAGATATGGCAAGAGAGGATGATTTATATTTTAAGCAACAAGTAAATAAGTTTGAAGGAATTAGGGAAAGCGAAAGAAAAAACAAGAATAAGAAAGAACAGTTTGAAGGGGTTTTAAGAAGTTATTTTAGAGATTTTATTATGCAAAGAATTATACAATTTTTCTTTAAATATGGTTTTGCTGTAACTAAAACAGATATGAACTTTGAAGAAATAGAAGATTGGCTTAAAAGACTTCCTGCAACTTATTCATATTTCTCTTTGTTGGATTGGAGAGATAGAAATTTAAATAAGAAAATTGAAGCAAATGATTTGTATGACTTAATGAGCTTTACAATGGGTATAGCATACTGCGATATTCTTTTTGGAGAAAATAGATTTGTGGCTTTATCTAAACAAGCGAGACTGAATAAATTATATAATACAGTAATAACTTCTTCATTAGAAGAATTCAAGAAAATAGTTTCTTAAGTCTTTAGATTTTAATAAAAATAGGTATAAAAATTTTTCATCTTCTAAACATCCATCTTCTTTTCGGCAACTTCTTTTATCTTATTCTGTATTTTTTCCTTAAACTCTTTACCAACTTCATCAAAGATTTCTAAAACTTCTTCATAAGTTCCTTTTCCACCAAGAAGTTCCCAGAATTTTTCAGCAACATAAAGCTCTTTTTCTTCATCCAAAAATCCTTGCATTGTAAATCTGCTGTATGGCTCTGGATGATATGGATTATAAGGAATAGCTAAAATTGTGTTTACTTTCTTTTTTCTGAGTGCAACCCATTCCAATAACTTCTGCTTTGATTTAACAAAAACATCAATATTGGGTTTTGCTGTTTTTATTTCAATATAATACTCATCATTGCCTTTCTTTAAGAATAAATCGGCTCTGACTTTTATTTTTCTCCCACTAGTATTTTTACATTTTAAAATCTCCTTTATTTCTTGCTCTTTATTTGCTTTTCTTGTTCCATTCTTTATTTCTTGAAGAATTTGGGAAATTACAGAGTTTTCTTCATTTGTAATTTCTCCCTCAACATCATAGCCAGTTTTTACTTCATCGTAATGAGCTAATGCAACAATTTCAGAAATTTTCTCATAAACTGACATTCCCAATGTTGTAGCTAATGAATGTATGAAAGAGTAAGAAGCTACTTTTTCAGAATCTTGCATAAGTTTAACCAAAAAAGGCATAGAGGTTGTTTCTCTTACATATTTTGATAGTTTATCGTTTAGTTTTGACCTTAATAAATTTTTAATTTCTTTGATTTGGCTTTGATTGAGTGTCATCTTAATAGGAAAGATTGTCTTTTATTTATAAATGCTATTATTTTCTGTTATCCGAAACCCCCTCTTTCTTTAACAAAAAAACAAAGAAAAATATTTGGATGTAACGAAGTGAAACCTCTTATCGTTTGTTAGGCGAAATTTCCGAGAAATTTCGTAAGCTTTCTCGTTGGTTCGATAAGAGAAGTATTTTTCTTTTTTTATAATCGAGCAAACCGCAGTTTGCGAGACTATCTGTCGCGTGAGCGACTTCGAGCCGACCCCCTAATTTTTCTGAAAGAAAAATAATAGTAATCGTTTTCGAGCCCACCGAGTAATATGTCGCCTAACTAACTGGAATGTCTATATTTGTAATTTTTGAATCATAAAACTTTAATTATTCTTTAGACTTCACTTTTTTCAAGTTAACCTAAAGATTTTAAAATGGGAGTTTTGACAGATTTATATGGTAAGTCCAAAGTATAGCAATAAAAAACCTTATCCAACATATGGTGATCGAGAATCTTATATAATTGCAGCTGTTTGAGCTATTGATGGATTAAGACCTGAGTTTAGGAGAATTGCTTCGAAATATCCATGGATAGATGAAGATTAAATAGATAATCTAGCACAAAATTTGATTTTAAAGTTCCTAGAAAGAGGAAGAAAAGGAAAATTTGATTTAAGTAAAGGTTATTTAATTAGATCTTTTGAAAATCTTGTTATAGATCCTATAAAAGAAATGAAAGACGACTAAAAACGGTCTCGCTAGAGGATACTTTAGAATTATCTGTGGATGAAGACCTCTCAGAAATATCTTGTATTGCTGAGGAAGTAGAAAGATTAACAAGACATATTGGGTCGCTTGGACCAATATACAGAGAAGTTATGGAACTTGTCCTTGATGGAAAAAAAGCGACCGAAATTGCCGAAATTACTGATACAAAGCCTCGTACTGTTTGGGTTCAAATCCACAGGGGAAAGGATAGATTAAGAGAAAAATATAGACGAGAAGAATAAAAAAGAAGATTAGGCTAATTTTAATTCTATCTCTTTTCTTATTTGTTCTATGAATGCTTCTTTCTTTACACCAAATTTTACCTTACCGTCGCGAGTACGAACTGCTAAAGTATCATTCTTTTCTTCTTTGTCCCCAATTAAAATTATAAAATTAGTCTTAAGTAAAGAGGCATCTCGGATTTTAGATTGTACAGTGTCTGAGCGAGTATCTGTGTCAATTCTAATTGTAGGAAGTGCTTTTTTTAATTCCATTGCTACTTTTTCTGTTGCTTTGTCATTTCGGTCTGTGAAAGATATGACTCTGATTTGCCTTGGGGAGAGCCATAGAGGGAGAGCTCCTTGAGTTTTTTCCAAGATATATGCCATAACTCTTTCCGTCGCTCCTGTTGATGAACGGTGTATAACCATTGGTCTAACTTCGTTACCCTTTTCATCTGTATAAGTCATGTCGTATCTTTCTGGCAGTGCAAAATCTATTTGAACGGTTAATAATGTATCTTCTTTTCCATATACATCTGTGTATTGTAAATCTAATTTAGGTCCATAAAAAGCTGCTTCCCCTTCTGCTTCAATGTATTTTACCTTAAGTTTGTCGAGTATTCTTTTCATTAATTTCTGAGATTCTTCCCATGCTTTTGGATTATCAATATATTTTTTCTTATCTTTTGGATCCCATTTAGAAAACCGATATATAATGTCATTTATACCAAGATGTTTCATAGTGTATTTTAACAACTCTAAAACTTCTTCAAATAATTCGTCTATTTGTTCTTTCCTGCAAATTATATGGGCATCTGATAATGTAAACTGCCTTACTCTTGTTAAACCTCGCAGTTCTCCAGACTGTTCATTTCTAAATAAACTTGCCATTTCTGCATATTTTATTGGAAGTTCTTTGTGGCTTCTTGGTTTACTCTTGTAAATGATGAAATGAAATGGGCATGTCATGGGCCTTAGGGCTAGAGTATCATCACCTGATTCGATGCAAAACATAGAGTCTTTGTAATGCTGCCAATGACCGGATATTTTATATAAATCGCTCTTGGCCATGACAGGAGTCGAAGTGTGAAGATATCCCCTTTTTAATTCTTCATCTATTGCAAATCTTTCTATTTCTCTTTTTATTGTTGCTCCATGATGTGTTAATAATGGAAGTCCTTGTCCCACAACTTCATTGACAATATAC
>Ga0209542_10015631_pt1 | contig 12698 bp, 8 predicted proteins | sample RifCSPhighO2_01_FD_184028 | JGI IMG/M metagenome (GOLD analysis project Ga0209542, IMG submission 184028) | Soil microbial communities from Rifle, Colorado - Rifle CSP2_plank highO2_0.1 (SPAdes) (version 2) | ecosystem: Environmental > Terrestrial > Deep subsurface > Rock core/Sediment ...
CCGAATGACCAAAGAAAATCAGAAAGACGAGTGATGCGACAGAGGCAAGAAACAGAGCGACAAGCACTCCGGTTCTCCGAAGGAAGCGAAAATCGATAAAACTGAAGATAAAGAATACGACGAACGACAAACCGATCCATACTACCTGGCGACTTCCAAATTCACTTTCGCCTGTAAACGAATTCATCGTGAGAAAACCTGCTCCGAGAATAGGCAACACTGCGGCAAAAAGAATCCAGTCAATGTGCTGACGAAGCGTAAATATTCTTTCCATAAGAGATGAGCTTACTCATTCAGTAAATGAGCGCGCCACAATTTCAATGCGAGCAGGGGAAAATAGAAAAGCGTTGGGCCATGTAAAAATAGCGACTTCAGATGTATTTTTTGGAATCTCATCAATGTAGGTCCGCGCGGCCGCCATCGCATTGTCGCGTCCATCGTACAAAATCGCCGTTACCTCTACATCACGAGCGGTCACAAGTGATGTATTGCTGACAGTAGCTTCAAGTCGTGGAACGGTCATTTCATTTCGAAGCGACTTACTCGTAACAGCAAGCACTGGCCCGGGAGGCAAAGATAGCCAGTCCGGAATTTTTGTAAACTCAAATTCAATCCGCTCTGGAATTCTTTCCTGCGTCAAAATGCCACTTTCGAGAACAACAAATGTATCGTGTGGAAGAATGTACGTCTCACCACGCCGTTCGGCGATAAAAATTGAATTCTCGTCGTACAATTTAAACGAGTACGATACTCGTATGGCGCCCGCCATTACATTTCGATTTTCAACAAACGCAACTGCCGTATAGATACCCTTTGAGACCTGAAAAATGCGTTTCCAGAGAACAGTTGGCGGTTGCTTGTCTGCCTGGCAGAGATTTCTACATGATCCGCCACAGTCAATGCCCGTTTCTGTGCCATTCTGTTTTCCATCAAAACATGTTGGCGCTTCATATAAGAAAAAGAAAGTCGGCACTCCAACCCCGATGAGAATCACGACTACAAAGATGCCCCCATATACTAATTTTCTTTTTGCGGCCCAAAGCGACATATCTGTAGTATAGCAAACATTTTTACACTATCGTTTCATATTTTATAGGACCTACGCAGTCAGATGCAATTCGAGACGCGAGGGAGGCTTGCGACCAAAATGTATGACCTATACATTGCGGAAGCAAACGAGCGAAGCAACAAAGAAGTGCGCTGAATGCGGAGGTCCTATTATGCATTAAAAAAAGCGGAGGCTTTGGGGCACTCCGCTCGATGAAACAAAATCAATCCGTTCAAAAATGTGCATAAGTATGCCATTCCATTAAACATAGAATGAGCAAGACTCCTCATGCGAATTTCTGAAAGAGAGCTAGCGAACCATACTGTCCAGAGATCCCTTCGGAGAGGATGCATCACTCAATCCTCGAGGAGGTAGACGGCTCGCCGCTCATATGTGTGGAGCATGCTCGACACGCACACTGACTCAAGTTCCAAAAGAAGGATAGCATATGGTGCCAAGTAAGTCAAAAAAGACTGCATTATATTCACTAATCGTGGCAGCTACCTACTTTCTCCCCCATAGGAAGATATCATCGGCTCTACCGCGCTTAACTGCCGTGTTCGGAATGAGAACGGGTGTTTCCACGGCGACAAGCCACCACGGTTACTAAACACAATACGAACGTGAAAATTCTTCAGTTCTTACTAAGAGCCTATCTCCAATCTAACCGCAAAAATATCAGAACAATAATGGCTTGTCTGTTAAAATGGCAAAATTTCGGCTGCAAACTGCTCATCTTTCGTCAACAGAGTTCACTATGTTTCCTCAAGCTTCGCAGTTTTCGCTCGAAATTTTGCCATTTTCTCCAGACATTAGATTGGAGATAGGCTCTAAAGAAATCCACAAAACAGGATATAACGTATGGGCGCCCAAGCCACAAATGTAGCTGACCGCCCTAGGGTTTTCAAATTTCCTAATAGAAATCGACCGATTAGTACTTCTCGGCTAAACACATTACTGTGCGTACACCTAAAGCCTATCACCTCGTCATCTCCGAGGGGTCTCAAACGATTCCTCATCTTGGGGTCGGCTTCCCGCTTAGATGCTTTCAGCGGTTATCCGTTCCCGACATAGCTACTCTGCGATGCCCTTGGCAGGACAGCAGACACACCAGAGGTCGGTTCAACTCGGTCCTCTCGTCGCGATATTCCCCTGTCGCCAGGAGTGCAGACTATATCTTCATCCCTCACTTATGCTCGGGATGGCGGCGTATTACCCGCATGTGCTGTCGTTTTCAAAGAAACGATTCCTCACCATGCAAGTCTGCCCGCTTTAAGCGGACAAGTCGTTACGGGGTCTCAATTCGTCAGCGACGGATTGAGACTTCCCACGGTATTAACTTTACTATGTTGTATCGAGTACTTCAGACCGTAAAGTATTTCGCATATTAAAGGTTCCACCGTTATAGCCACGTTTTCATCAGAAATTGCTTTCTGAAGTAGCAATATTTTACTAGAGTCAAATCCCCTCAAGAATCAACGCCTACAGCAGATAGGAGACCAACCTGTCTCACGCTTCTTTTCTCCGGCTTGCGCCGGGCAATGGACTATATGATTTTCTTTTTCATTACCTTAATAATGAATGAAGAAAGTCGACGTGTAGTCTCTACGGGCGAGTTTTGAAAAAACTCGTGGTGAGATTTCCAAAGCACTCTTCCCTAGGTGTTATCCCGAGAGATTGTAATCTCGAGGGACTTCACCGATATAAGTCGACTGTGTCACCGAAAATTTCTTTTCGGGACCGCCGTGATCAAGTTACAGTCAGTCTGGGTACATTACTAAACCTTGGGATTCAGACGGTCCTTGAGCGAATTGTTATTCGCTGAAGAACGGTCTGAACCCAGCTCGCGTATCTTTTTAATTGGCGAACAGCCAAACCCTTCCTAGCTTCTCCACCAGGAGGATAAGATGAGCCGACATCGCATGTCGGTATTTTCTCCCGTTACCGGGAGGATCGGACTATATCTTCACCCCTCCCTCGTTTTGAAAATAGAAGTTTCTAAAATCAAAACTAGGGAGGGGGCTCGGCGTATTAGCATGAATTTCACTTCACACTCCGACCAGTTAAGGTCAAGTCTCTACAGGGTCATAACCCAATTTTGTATTTCATGGAAGGAATGATGTATTGTTTAATCATCCCAAACAATTGAAGAATACTAGATGTTTTAAATCTGATTCGGTAATATTTTTTATCTTTATTTAATGTTCCTTCTAGCCCAACATTCTTTAGAAACCCCAATAATTTATATTGATTTTCTTTCGAAAATTGTTGAGTATTTAGATATACATTTTCTTTACTACATCTACTTCCATCATCCATGAACCATACTGCCAACATCATTGGATCTAATACTATATCAGGGATACTTTTCTTCTTATTCTTGTAAAACAAACCCATAATTTTAGTAAATTCAGGATATTGTTTTGTAAAAAATCTATACGCAATTCGTTTCCCATTTCCTTTCCTTGGTTTGGGACCACTCCGCGTTAAATTTTTCAAGATTTCATATTTCCATTCAACATACTCTTTCTGAGTAATTGAATGATTTATTTCAAGAAATGCATCCTTTCTCCCTTTTATTTGACGGAGATACCCATCTCCCAAAAGAGTTCCAATGATGAATGACTTCTGTAATTGAGTTAGACTTCCCACGGTATTGTCCATTATGGTAATTATATCAAAATTGATACAAAAATTCGTAATGGAGTCCACCGTTATAAGCCAAGTATTTTTATATGAGATTGCTCCCATAGGCACCCCGATGTTTCTCAAGGTTTAAGTTGAGAGTTAAGGTGCCGAACACCGCCGTCGCTATGGACGCTTAGGCGGTACCAGCCTGTTATCCCTAGAGTAGCTTTTGTCAGATAATCTCCGGCCGCATCTAATGCGGACCGTCGGTTCACTTTGCTCCGCTTTCGCGCCTGTTCGACATTTACGTCTCACAGTCAAGCCGGCTTGTGCCAATACACTATCGCCACGGTTTCCATTCGCGGCTAGCCGACCTTAATAGACTCCTCCGTTACTTTTTAGGCATTTGTTACTTCAAGCATTTGCTTGTGATACAAAATTTCTTTTGTATTCTCACTGTCGCCAATGAGGTCGGACTATATCATCTTCCACTTTTATGGAAGGTTAGCGTGTAGTCTCTGAGGATCCTGTTTTAAAAGCTGAAAGATGTGGCCGATAGAATATCGGCCGGAAAGAGAATAGTGTTCACCTCTTACACAAAGAACGAAAATCATCTTCTCTGCCTTGGACGAGAGTAACTTGTTGGGAATACTCGCCCCAAGTTCCGCCTGGCCCGTCAAATGTCGAGAATGGTTCGCCAGTTTGCTGAATTAGACCAAGAAATTCAAGAACATTGAGTCGGGCTCGAGTAATTGCGTCGCCATCCATCAAAGAGCGTTCATACTCACGGTGTCCCGTTGTGACAATCACCCGCCCCCTCTCTAAGATTGTACACATGAGCTGCCTGATACTCTCTCTGTCTTCTTCTTGCATCATAGCTCCTTCCTTTCTTTTTGATTTCTCTCTGAACTCTAAACATCTTTCAACCTTTAAAACAAAGTTTCCTGCTGATTGTCTGCACTTCAAGATTTTCACTTACTTGGAGGCGAAACCTCCAAGTTGAGTACTCGAAGATACTCAGATTTTCCAGCATATTAGCTAACTTTTCGATGATTCTTGCGAACCAAAGTCCCCCTTATTTATTTTTTTGGAGTGAACCTCCATGGGGCGCCACGGATCGAGGAAACGAAAAATTTCGCGTCCTCGAGGATAGCGCCCCACTAAAACTGCCCGCCAGATACTGTTTCCGCACGTTTTTGCCATGCGGATTAGAAAATATATCGTAACAGAACGGTGTTTCATCGGCGACTCCATCCGCCCCGAAAGGCGAACTTCAAAGTCTCCCGTCTACGCTACGCAGTCACAGCATATCCTCAATATCAAGTTGCAGTAAAGCTTCTAGGGTCTTTTCGTCTAACTGCAGGTAACCGGCATCTTCACCGGTATTGTATTTTCACCGAGCGGGTCCCCGAGACAGTTGTCCAGTCATTACACTATTCGTGCGCGTCGGAACTTCATATTCCATTCCGCTATTTCTAGCGGTATTGACTATATCTTCACCCCTCCCCAGTTTTGATGATTCAAAACTGGGGAGGGGGCTAGCGTATTAGCAATTTTTTGTTTGCTCTGTTCCGCCTAATACGAAACAAGTCGATACGGGGTCAATCCTTAGAGATTACTCTTAGAACGACTTCCCACGGTATTATCCTGCTTTCATGGATTTTCCTTAAATCTCCAGCGAGGACTCCACCGTTATAAGCTAGTATTGCCTTCAAGATTACTCTTGAAGCGGGCAGTTCCTACCCGACACATTCTGTTACTTTTCTCCAATTTTTTACATTAGAGTGACTCTCTACGTGAGAGCGGTCTGGCGCGAGCCAAACTCTGCATGTCGCCATGCAGTTCAGACCATATCATATTCTCTGATTTCAATAGAATTCAGAGACCGAGGCGTGTGGTCGTTGAGGAGCTGTTGAAGCGCTTGCAATCTTTTTCTTTGTTTTTTATGCCGCAGTGGATACTGATTAAGAAACATTTCACATACATCCTTTAATACATCGCGATGATTTATTTCAAGATGATACATTCCATCTTTTCTTAATCTAACATTCCCATAGCCTATAAATTTACTTAATAACTCAATTATCTTTTTATCTTTCATAGCAATCGCAAAGAATGGCTGTTTGGCAAACCTAGAAGATTTAAAGCCAAACGAACCTTCTCCATCAACCACTCCAGCGAAAAAGTATCCGAGAGAATTCTGATCAAGAAATTTTGAACCAAACTTTTGATCTACAATTCCTTTTTCTTTTACATCTCTTAACTTTTTACGCAATTCCCCCATTTCTACAGTTTTCTCATTTTGAAATGTATGTGTTCTGTATTTTTGAAGATACAAGAGAGCATATTTCAAAATAATTATGCGATTTTTTGCAAGATCACCCGTAATAATTGGGTAGGTCTCAAGAAAATTAAGTACAATTTGCACTCTTTCTTTTCCTCGAGCTGAAAGATTATTCGCACCTTTGACCGGAGTTATAACACCCCGATTTCTCATTACTACTCGATTTACTTCTTTTAGAAGTTCTTTGTCTGCATTTGTTACAGTCAAGTCAATCGCGTAATAATATCCTTTCGGATTTTTATTAGTCGCTTTGATAATTGAGCAAGACATTTCGGCGGCCAAAAGCCCCGAAAAATAAAAATTGCTCTCCAACATTTCCTGCGGATTGTCTGCACTCAAAGCATTTTTACTCATCCGGTAATTATATCAAATACCAGACAGAGTAGCTTGAGATACTCAGAGTTTCCCGCATATAGCCAAGTTTTCAGTAAGAATTACTCCTTACTGTCCCAGTCTTTTAGGAATTTCGCTACCTTAGGACCGTTCATGATGGTAGCTTTCCACGAATTTTGTTTTAATCACTTCTGTTTATCAAACTTACTTTATTACTTATTTGTTAGCTTCATATCGCTATGAAGATCGGACTATATCATCGTTTTCAAATCGTCGACTCCCAATTGATTTGAAACCGTCTTGCGTGTAGTCTCTGAGGATTCTTTTTCTGATATGCAGTCTGATAAATTATACTTTCGCTTCCGTCCTTTTCCTTCATTAAGAATTTCTCTTAATTCAAGAACTTTCTTGAAGCCTTCTTTTTTATCTAGGTGCTCTCCATTCGCAATCTTTTCAACAATCGAAGAAAAAATTGCAAAGTTTTTCTTTTTACCGGCCGAAAGAAATCCAAACCGCTTAAAAAACGGTATTATTTTTTCTTTTAGTGAAGTAATATTAGTTACTTCATAATAAACCACACCGTCTTTTCTTTCTCTAAGCGTCCCACACCCGAGCTCCTTTTTTATGAGAGCGAGAATGACACGATCTTTTTGAGAAATATTAAACGAGGCGGTTAATTTCCAGCAATCTTTGTAATCAGTCCTCTTTTTCACCGAAACGTTGAAGCTTCCTTCGCCGTCGGTGAATCCCGCGATATAGTTGCCCATATCCGGCCTAATTTGGCTTAGCCAATTCATTTTATTTGATTACAGAAAAAGTCTTTCCTGCTGATTGTCTGCGCCATTACATTGTAACTGCTTTTCGATGAAAGCGAGTAGTAATAAACACTTTTTTCTCCGCCGAAGCGAAGCCAGATTTTCCAGCATATAGCAAGATTTTTTTGCGTAACTACAACGGTCATGTCTATAGTTACGGCCGACATTCACCAGGGCTTACGCTAGTCAGCCTAGAAACTGGAAACTAGAGACTGAAAAAAATCCAGCATCCAGTGTCCAGCTCCTAGACCCCCAACGTTTGACCTTCTGGCATTGGTCAAGTGTCACCCCCTATACATCCTCTTACGAGTTCGCAGGGAGCTGTGTTTTTGATAAACAGTTGCCAGACATACTTTAGCTGCGTCCAGCCCCACTTTTTGGTTTCAATCTCCGAGAGACGATTTGATTCTTTTTAACAACTCGTGTTTTGAACTACCGTGTTGTTTAAGTTTCAACTCTCGCATATCGGCGTCAGATTTAGATTTGTATATTTCCACGTAGACAATTTTCCACTCACCATTTTTTCGACGAGTTGAAACTTGATTACCAAAATTATGTTGTCCAAATCGTCGCTTGAGATTGCTAGTTTTACCAATATAAATCTCTTTGGTTACCGAATGTTTGAGTATATACAAACTGTACATACTAAACATTGTAAACCAAAAAGTGGGGCTGGAAAGCCTTATTCCGAAGTTACGGCTGCTTTTTTGCCGAGTTCCTTGGGGACGTCTCACTCGTTCGCCTTGCTCTACTCGAGCTGACCACCTGTGTCGGTTTTCGGTACGGACCAATCACGCTTAACTCTAGAGGTTTTTCTCGGAAAACCGCTTTCCACAATCTGTCCTGCCGAAGCAGAACATTTCTCCTGTGCTTGAAAATGCCTTGCGGCCGCCGACGGATTTACCTGTCGGCTTTCCTTACACCAGAAACGCTAATCCAATAAAGCGCTGTGAATACTGATTTTCGTCACCCCATCGAAAACATAATTGGGTCATGGAATATTAACCATGTGTCCATCGGGTCCGGCTTTCGCCATTCCCTTAGGCCCGACTAACCCTTGGCTGATTGACATCGCCAAGGAAACCTTAGTCTTTCGGCGTCCCGGGCTTTCACCGGGATTGTGGTTACTTGTGCCAACATTCTTACTTCGCGACGCTCCAGCATGGGTCACCCCTTTGCCTTCACTGCAGACGCGAATACTCTCCTACCCCCAGCCCCACTTTCACTAATGACGTTAGTTATTCGCCAATGGCAAATTTTCATATTTACCAATAAGTAATTGACTAACTTCAACAGTGAAAGTGGGGCTGGGCCTCACGTTCGGTATCGCACTTAACCCCGATTATCTTCGGCGCAAAAACTCTCGATGAGTGAGCTGTTACGCTTTCTTTAAATGATGGCTGCTTCTAAGCCAACATCCTCATTGTTTGAGAATTTCCACCACCTTAAGTGTACTTAGTGCGAATTTAGGGACCTTACATGGAGATCCGGGCTGTTTCCCTTTTGACCAATGGAGCTTAGCCCCCACAGTCTAACTGCCGAGTTATAACTCTCCGTATTCGGAGTTTGATAGGTTTCGCGAGCTTTCGCCCTGTCGAGACCTTCCAGTGCTCTACCCCGAAGAGGAACACTCGACGCTAGCCCAAAAGCTATTTCGGAGAGAACCAGCTATTACCAAGTTCGATTAGCTTTTCACTTCTTATCACAAGTCATCCGAGAGTTTTGCACGGCTCACCGGTTCGGGCCTCCTCTCGCCTTTCGGCGAGATTCACCCTGCTCATGACAAGCTCACTTGGCTTCGGGTCTTACGCATACTACTACTCTAGAAAACTGGAAACTAGAAGCTAGGTGCTAGAAAAAGCAAAATCGCTTCGCGATTTTGCAGATGTACCGTCTCTAGTATCCAGTGTCCAGCTTTCCAGAGTGCGCGCTATTAACACTCGGTTTCCCTTTGGCTCCACCCTCTCGGGCTTAGCCTGCAGTATACGTAAACTCGTTGGCTCATTCTTCAATAGGCACGCCATGACGGGCAGCACACTATGTACTACAACTTTTGTACTGAGTAATAGAGCTGATCGTGGCGGAAATAAATTCCGTACCATCAATCAGCTGATGGGAATGAAACGAAACTAGCACTATCGCGTCTTGCATTTAGTTATATGCCACACGTTGACACTCCAGTTCCTAACTAAACACGCAACGATAGTTTCAGTGGAATTCACCTTCCCATGAAGGGCTACTCCTCTCACCTCTACCCTTGACTGGCAGTAGGCGCCTATCCGTTTCTCCATCCATCACTCAAAACAAAAGCGTAGCGCACAAAGTGCTGCCCGCTCTGACTCCTTGTAAGCATATGGTTTCAGGTCTATTTCACTGCCCTCAACGGGCTGCTTTTCACCTTTCCCTCGCGGTACTAGTTCACTATCGGTCTCTAAAAGTATTTAGCCTTACCGGTTAGTTCCGGCAGATTCCTCCGAGCCATTCGTGTCTCGAAGTACTCAAGATCAGCAACTGAAGAGATACATCATTTTCGACTACGGGGCTATTACCCTCTGGGGCTCCGCTTTCCAGCAGATTCTTCTAATGACGTATTTTGTAACTCTTGTAGTTTAAAAACTGCGTTGCTGCCTTACTACCCCAGAGAACTGGACACCGAATACTAGACCTAGAAAACAGGAGCGTGCACACAATAAGTGCACACTCATGTTCTAGTGTCTAATGTACAGAGTCCAGCTCTCCGGTTTGGGCTTTTTCCTTTTCGCTCGCCGCTACTTAGGAAATAACTATTGTTCTTTTTTCCTCCAGGTACTGAAATGTTTTACTTCCCTGGGTACACGTCCCTCACTTGCGTAAGGGACAATCCGCAAAACGGATTGGGTTTCCCCATTCGGAAATCTTCGGATTAACGGTTGCTAGGCACCTCCCCGAAGCATATCGCCGCCACGCCGCGTCCTTCATCGTCTTTTAGAGCCAAGGCATCCACCATATGCTCTTAAATTTCCCATTAGGAAATTTAAAAACCACTATTTTAATTTATTTCCACTCCCAAAAGGGAGCGGAAGACGTTATATCCTGTTCCATGTATTCCATGAGAACAGGTAACCTGCCTGTCTCCGACGCGTCTTTCAAAGACCCTCTCTGCCGAAAGCAGAGAACACGTCGGGACAGATTTCAATTGTCAAATTTCGTTCATTCCGGAGACCTCCGCGAGCGATTTTTGAAATTTTGATTCAAAAAAACCGCTTTAAAGCGGCACTCTGACATCGTTCAAGAAACGATCGTCATTGTTGCCGCGTTTTGCAAAGGTTTTTTGTGGTTATCATACTGATTCGACTAGTATATATGAACCAATTTTCACGTCAAGCGTCAGTCACCCTCTAGTTTTTGAGCAGGGTCTGCTTCGGTGACTCCAATCAATAGTCGCTTTATTAACGAATAGCGCATGAGTCGCTCCGCTCCTGCCGCCAGATGCGCTATTCTATAAAGCTCGTTTGATTGGGGCCACCTCCCGCAAAGCTCAAAAACTAGAAGGTTCGCTTGGGTGGGAAGAGGGGATCTGCCCGTCATCTATAGTATTTCAAAAACAAAAAGGCCATATGGCCTTTTTGTTTGCTACACCGTGAAAGAAAAATCTATATCTTCTCGTTCATTTCCTTTTTAAGCCGAGCAATATACTCGCCGGCTGCCTCCTGACCACCAAGACCGAAGGCAAGGCCGATTGCCAAAGAGACTGCGACAATAACGCCTGTAAACAATGTCTGCACAAATGGAGTTGCAATGCCCAATTGATAGAGAGCCGCAAGGATTGCAAAAATCCAAATTGCCCATTTTGTCACAGAGCCGATAAAGTGGGCTGAGCGAATGTGAGCTGCCCGCGCTGAACCAGTAACAATGCGGAACATGACGTCTCCGATAATAGCTGCGGCGACGAGAATAAGAACAGCAACGATTACCTGTGGCAGATAGACGAGGACAACATCCTGAAGAAAACGGTTTACCTGCGTCAATTTGAGGACATCGAGTGATGCAACAAGAAAGACGACAATAACAAACCATTTAACGAGTCCCCCAAGGAATGCCCCGATATTCAACGTAAACCCGCCGCGCTCGAGTGCATGCTCAAGTTCTGTATCTTTAAGTGCGCTGTCGATTTTGAGAATCTTAACAACGTGCCATACCGCATGGCCAACTAAAACACCGACAATCCAACCAACGAGGAAAATAATAAGAGCGACAATGAGATTCGGCAGAAATGCCGCAACACCAAGCCAAATGTTCCCAAATGATGCCTGAAGGAGTTTCCCCCATGTTTCAAATACCATAAAACTTCTAGTTAATTACCTTAGTTAATAATTAAAAAACGACCAGTTAGTAATGTCTATACTATAGCACCTTTTTGCTCGTCAATTAAGGCAGAATGAAGGGGGGTGTGGATAAAAGTCGCTCGGAACACTCCTCTCAAAAGCACGCATCAATCATTGCTATGATTGTGTGCTCCGCTCGGCGCCGCCGCGCCTGCGCGAGGCTTTTGAGAGAAGTGTTCCTCGCTCTTGCCGAAAGAGCTTCCCAATCTTTGCCTCTTACTTAAACCTTACACCTATAACCTTATACCTTCCCCTCGACTGCCTCCCGCAATGGCTAAAAATGAGGGTGTTCGCTTGAATGAGAAGAGGTTTCCTTTCCCATTCTTATCCTCGCTTAAACCTTACACCTAACACCTTAAACCTTTTACCTATAACCTTCTTAAAAACTTCCAAGCTTGTCGAGCACAGTATGGTGTTCGAAATCGAGAATATCCCTAATGAGTTTGTCGTAGACGCTTAATCGGTACTTAAAATCATCGGTTTCAAATGCGGTATAGCGAAGTTCCTTGCCAATTTCCGCCTCAACTTTTTTCATAACATCTTCTAGCGCGATCTTGCGGATACTATCGCCAACAACCAAGAGATCAATTCTGCTCTCTGTATTTTGAATAAATATTCCGGCAACAATAATAAGCTTTATTTTACCTACGCGGTTAATTCGCCGGATGATGTCACCGTTTTTTAAAGGTACCGTATTTGTAAGAAGGGGACGGAGCTCTGCAGCATGTGGAAACTTTTCATTGAAAATCCATCCGGAGGTTTTTTTCCGATGCCACGGTGTCCGTGGAGTAGCCGGTATTTCCCTAGAAAATGTTTTTCGTTTAATGAAACCCATCTTGAGAAAGTTTGCAATTTCACTTCTCACCTCAAGATGGCTGGCTTGGGCACGCGTAACAATGTCATCAACATCAAAAGCGGTGTCAGGATTAAACATAAAAAGTCTCATCATTTTCACCTTTGCCACCCCGCCAAATATCTTCTCAAGTACTTGCATAGTGGTGAGTATAGCAAGAAACCCCCCAAAGGGGGGTTTGAGCAGGTTTTTTGAGCAGGTTTTAGGTAAAAGGTATAAGGTTATAGGTGGGAGGAAAAGAAGGATAGTAAAAGCGGATGAAGTTACTGAAATTTTTCCTCTCTCCCCTACTTTAACCTTACACCTAACACCA
>Ga0209542_10015632_pt1 | contig 12697 bp, 12 predicted proteins | sample RifCSPhighO2_01_FD_184028 | JGI IMG/M metagenome (GOLD analysis project Ga0209542, IMG submission 184028) | Soil microbial communities from Rifle, Colorado - Rifle CSP2_plank highO2_0.1 (SPAdes) (version 2) | ecosystem: Environmental > Terrestrial > Deep subsurface > Rock core/Sediment ...
CAACGAATGCTTCCTCGCCCTCGGAAAGCCCGATGATAATGGGTAGATTTAATTTTTTCGCCGCGTTGTAAATGCCGTGCAACGCTTCCAGATTCGAAATATTGAAGTGCCCGATGGCGGCTCCTTTTTCATCTGCCTCTTTGATGTATTCTCGAAGTGTTTTCATCTATTTATTTTAGCAAATTAATTAGCATTTGCCTTGCTATTTGGGGATTAGCCGAGCCCTTCGTTTCTTTCATTATTTGTCCCACCAGAGACATGAGTGTGACTTCTTTCCCACTCTTATAGTCAGCCACGATTTTCGCATTTGCCTCGATAACTTTTTGGGCAATTTCTTTCAGCGCTTTCTCGTCGCTTTGCTGTAATAAATTTTCATCTGTGGCAATTCTTAATGGCGATATATCCTTATTTATTATCATTTTGGCTAAAATATCTTTCGCTCCACGAGAAGAAACTTTATTTTCGGTCACTAAATTTATCAGCTCGGCAAAACTTTGCGCACTTGGAAGCGAAGCTTCCAAGTTTGATTTTTGGAGGCCCAGAAGATCAGAGGTAATGTAATTTGACGCTGTTTTTATTTTGTCCGCATCCCTTAAAATTCTTGCAACTTCTTCAAACCAGGCCGCTAGCACTGGATCATTTACATATATTTCAATATCCTCCTCTTTTATTCCAAAATCTTTTTTATATCTCGCGCGCATCGCGCCCGGCAATTCCGGCAATTCTTTCTTCATTTTTTTTAAATCGAATGCTTCATGCAATTTCATTTTCGGCAGATCCGGATCCGGGAAATATCGATAATCCTCGCTTGATTCTTTTCTCCTCTGCGAGAAAGTGGCTTGCTTTCCTTCGTCCCAGCCGCGAGTCTCTTGCACTATTTCTTTTTCTTTTCCTTCCTCTAACAAATCACCCATTCGGGCAAGCTCATATTTTATCGCCCGCTCCGCGTTCCGAAACGAATTTAAGTTTTTTACTTCCACTTTCGTGCCGAATTTTTTGGGATTCGATGAAACGGAAATATTCGCTTCCACTCGCATTTCCCCTTTTTCCATATTCGCTTCCGAAACTCCCAAATACCACAGGATAAGTTGGAGTTCTTGGGCAAAATCCGATGCACTCTTTGCGGCCTTATCTCCACTTTCAAATGTACGCGGTTCGGTTACGAGCTCCATCAGGGGCACTCCGGCGCGATTGAAATCGATTAAAGAGTAACCTGCCCCGTCCTTGGCGGGGTCTGTAAAATGCTTATTGGTGGCGGTATCTTCTTCTAGATGGATACGGGTGATGTCAAACCCGGCCAGATGCCCGCCGGAGACGATCGGAAATTTATATTGCGAGATCTGATAACCCTTCGGAATGTCCGGATAAAAATAATTCTTGCGGTCAAATTCGGTAAAATCTGCGATTTTGCCACCCAGAGCAAGACCGACTTCAATGACATTCTCTATCGCTTTTTTGTTAATGACCGGGAGCGCGCCGGGGTGAGCGATGCAGACGGGGCAGATGTTCACATTCGGAGTCTTTTCATCCGGGTCATTTTTGCAGGCGCAAAACATTTTGGTCTTGGTTTTCAACTCTGCATGCACCTCCAGACCGATAGTTGCGTAGTATTTCTCTGCCATGTCTTAATTATACATTCTTTTTTAAAATCTGGAGGAGTTTTATTTGTAAGTCTTTTACCAACTCGTCGTCAAAGAGCGAGAGGAAAAATACTTTCTTACCTCGTTTTAGCTTTTTAAACTTTTTAATTTCTGTTTCAATCCTCTTCGGGTTCGCCTCATCGCTTTTGGATAAAATTATTATTTCCTGTTTTTCTTCCAGGCCGTGGCCATATTTCTCGAGCTCCTTGCGAATTTCTTTATAGCTTTTTAACATACTTGCCCCGCCTTTGACGGAGTGAAGATTTTCGAAAGAAACCAAATGCGCGAGCATTTTTGTGCGCTTAATATGGCGGAGAAATTTTACGCCCAGGCCTTTGCCTTGATTCGCTCCTTCAATCAGCCCCGGAATATCGGCGATAATATAGCCGTAAAAATCTCCCAAGTTCGGATCGAGCGTGGTAAAGGGATAATCTCCGATTTTGGCGCGAGCCTCAGTCAAAGCATTTAAGAGCGAAGACTTCCCGGCGTTCGGAAGCCCGATCAAACCGAGGTCGGCGAAGAGCTCGAGCTCAACATGAAAATTCCCACGCTCGCCCTCCGCTCCCGGGCGCCACTCGCGCGGCGTAGTGTTGGTCGAACTCTTAAAATGCTCGTTGCCCCAGCCCCCGTGGCCACCTTTCAAGAGCAGAACTTTTTCTCCGGCTTTTAAAAGTTCCCACCGCTCTTCTGTATCAAGATTGGTGATGACCGATCCGACCGGCAGTTCCAGTATAAAATCCGCGCCGGTTTTGCCATGTAAACTTTTACCTCCCCCGTCTTCTCCCCTTTCGGCGATAAAATTTTTAATTGCTTTATATCTCGCGAGCGCGCCAATGTCCCGCACGGAAAGCGCGTAAAAATTTCCGCCTCGCCCACCATCGCCGCCGGCGGGACCTCCTTTGGGCACAAATTTTTCCTGTCGCCATCGGACGACGCCGTCTCCGCCGCGGCCAGCCGAGGCTATAAATTTAAGTTCGTCAATAAATGCCATATTTATGATTCAAGCGCGATTTGCGCTAATTTTATAGCACCTGCTTGGGACTTCGCTACTGCAAAAAATAACGCTCGGTGACAAAAAACACTATCAGGCACGCCAGTTGCCTTCTGTAATTCCTGGTCACGTAATCCTGCCCAAGCATTGGGCAAATTTTTTCTGTTTTGGAAAGTTTTAGATTTTACCCTGACCGCTTTTACTGCCCAAAAACCATCGCTCTCTCTAGGATAAACTACAAAAAGAAGATCAGACAGTTCTTCTAAAACATCCCCATAAGAATAATTTTTATCCAAAACTATTATTCTTTTATCTTCGGTATTGTTGTAAATAGCAGTTACCAGTTGAGACGCTTCTAGGGCATCTTCCACATAAATTATTTCTCTGGATAAAATCTCTTTCGCTACGTCTACACATTTTAAAAAACTTGCCTCCATGTTTTTAGGATTCTCGTTCCAGGTCGGTCGCATTATTTGAATAAAATTATTAATCAGATAAGGAGTAACTTCATATTTATTTTCAGCCAGAGTAAAACCATTATCATGCGCATCAATGGGAGCAACTAAATTTTTGTCTACTAATTTAACTGCAACTTCGGAGTTCGTAAATTCTAAACCAAATTTTTTCCAAACCAAACCGAAGGAAGAATATTCTACTTCCAGATTTCCAATTGGTCTTTTGCCGGCTCCACCAATTTGATGATGATCAAACTTGTTGCTTTCTTCATCGTACACCCCCCCCACATCAAAAACGTAATCCCCCGTTTTTATAATTTCTTCATCGCGAGTGCGAATAATTTCAAATTTTTCTCCCTTTTTCTCAAGCATTAAAGACAAAGTGGCGCAAGCGAAAATGTCATCCGTATGAAAAGATCCATTATGGGTAATGAGCGTCTTCTTTTCGTTCATAAAATTAATAGAGAGAATCAACGATCTCTTTTACCAGCGCGCAGTCGGCCCTGCCTTTGAGTTCTTTCATCAAAACGGACATAAGCATCCCCTTTTTCGAGGGATCGGCGCCAAACTCTTCTTTTTTCGCGCGGGCGATTTTCTCTATCTCTCCCCGCTCCATCATCTTCGGCAAATACGCCTCAAGGATGGCAAGCTCTGCTTCTTCACTCTTCACTAAATCTTCCCGATTTCCGCGTTTAAACTGTTCGATCGAATCTTTCCTTTGTTTGGAGAGACGCGCAATGACCGCTAGAGCTTCCTCATCGGCGAGCATTTCGATTGGCTTTCTCTTCTTTGTCACTAGCTCGTTGGTAAAAGCGGCGACCATACCCCGCAGAGTTTCCAGGCGCACCGCGTCTTTGGCGAGCATCGCGTCTTTTATTCCCTTTTGTATTTGTTCGTGCAGCATATTTATTTATTCTAACAAAATATGATAAAATCCGCTATATGGCGAAAATAATATTTTTCGACACCGAAACGACAGGAAATACGGAAAAAGACTTTCTATGTCAAATCGCTTACAAAGCCGGCGATAGCACATTCTCCGGCCTTTACAAGCCTTCGATTAAAATTCCTCCGGAAGCCTCGGCGGTGCACCACATCACCAATAAAATGGTAGCCGATAAACTTTCCTTCGCTGATTCCGGTGATAAAGAAAAAATAAAAGAGCTTTTTGAAGACACGGGCAACATCGTTGTCGCCCACAACGCGCCCTTCGATCTCTTGATGATAAAAAAGGAAGGCATCGAGCCGAAAAAATTCATCTGCACGCTAAGAGTGGCTCGTTATCTGGACAAAGAGGAAAAAATAGAAAGATATAATTTGCAATACCTTCGGTACTATCTGGATCTTGATGTAGAAGCTAATGCTCATGATGCACTCGGGGACGTACTGGTGCTGGAAAAACTTTTTGAACGTTTAAAAGACAAGCTCAGCATCGAAGAAATGATAGAAATCTCTTCGCATCCCTCGCTCCTGCACACCTTCAAATTCGGCAAACACAATGGTAAGCGGATCGAGGAAGTGATGAGAACAGACCGAGGTTATCTGGAATGGCTTCTTGCTCAAAAATTAAACGGCGACGGTATCGACGAGGATTGGATTTATACTTTGAATCATTATTTGGGGAAGTAATGTAAAATTATACTTATGGAAATTCTATTGATAATATTGGGAATTATTGCGGGAGGGATTCTGGCGATAATTTTTCTGCGTAAAAGCAAAAAGCCGGAAGAAAAAGACCAGTCTTTTTTGTTGCTTCAGCAGCAGATGTCGGAACTAGCTCGAGTATTGGATTCGAAACTTTCTGAATCACGTAAAGATATGCAAGACGCGGTGCGCACCCAGTTTTCCGAATCGCAAAAATTGCTCCGAGATATAAACGAACAGATGAATAAAAATTTAGTCGATGTAACTCGCGAACAAACAAAGACAAACGAGGCAGCGAGAGATTTTATGAAAATCGCCGAAAAACTTGGCGATCTGGAAAAAACTTTAAAGCACCAGAAACAGCGAGGCAACTGGGGGGAAGCTTCGCTTGAACTCATACTTTCTAATACTTTAGCCCCGGGTGAATACAAAATGCAGTATGAATTTAAAAATAAAGAAACAGTCGACGCGGTGATAATCACCAAGGAGGGCATAATTCCAATCGACGCAAAATTTTCGTTGGATAACTACGATCGTGTCGTACACGCCATAGATGACAAACAGCGCGAAGAACTTGAAAAAGAATTTAAAAACGATTTAAAGCGGCGTATTGATGAAACCGCAAAGTACGTCCGACCCGAAGAAGGAACACTCCCTTTCGCTTTTATGTATATTCCCGCGGAAGCGATATATTATGATTTGCTCATTAACGAAGTCGGTTCAGTTAAAGTGAACACCAGAAATTTAATAGATTACGCCTACAATGACAAAAAAATCATCATTGTTTCTCCGACAACCTTCATGGCATACCTTCAATCAATCCTCTACGGCTTCAAGGCTTTTAAAATAGAAAAGTCCGCCAAGGAGATAATTAAAAAAGTGGAAGACCTGGGCAGACATTTGAAATCTTATGATGAATATCACACCAAGCTCGGCAACGCGCTCAACACGGTCGTCAATCACTACAACACTTCCAATAAAGAACTGCGCAAAATAGACAAGGACGTCCTGCGCATCGCCGGCACCTCGCCGGAGCTCTCGCTCCTGGAAGTGGAGAAGCCGAAAGTTGAAGAATAATTTGGCCTTGCTTTTTCTTTTTTTTGTTATATAATACTCTTGGAGTCTTTGAGAAGTCAAACAACGTAGGTACCCCGCCAACGCGGAGGAAGGACAAGATTATGTATATATGGGGACAAAACATCTTCGTGACTCTCCGCCGGCAATGGCGGATCAGTCACATCGATGGAGAAGCACCGAACAAGTTCGCTGGAATCAGCGGCTTGGATCTTCATCGGGCCAAGAGCAGGAAGGGGGAGACGTGGTACGTCGGCAACGACGGCTACGGCTTCCGGCAGGGCGTGCTCATGGAGATGAGCGCGCTCCTAGAGAACCATCCCGACCACATCCACATCTACGAACCGCCGCGACCCGCGGCGTGAAAGAGGGTGAGAGGTGAAAATTCCGATTTTGCTGGACTATCTGGCGGGCCTACCTCCGGTACTCGGCATCCTGTACGGGTGCTGGAGGATGGGCCTGTTTCGCAGGCCCACCCCCCGCGGCTAGCACCGCCGCTCGAAGCCCCCCGTCGGCAAATGCCGGCGGTTGGGGCCGAGCAAAAAATAGTTCTTTGGAAAAATAACAGCGCGCAAGCGCTTGGAGTAAATAGATGTACCTGGATGTCGACATGTTTCGACGTCCGGGGCATTTTTCGTTATGACCTGATTATGCGGAATTGGAATCACCCTTTCAACCAAATAAGGAGATTAGCTTTTATTTATTAAATAATAAAATAAAAAAACAGCCCGTCTCGGGGCTGTTTTTTTATTGGGATTTATTGAGCAGGAGTTTCAGGTGTTGGCGGAGTAGGAGGACAAGTGCAGGGATTATTTCCACAAACAGGACATTTTTCTTCACTCATATTATTTTAATTAATCTAATGATAATTACACGAAGAATACTAAGGACTAATTGGCATCCCCTATGCCTTTTAAATATATATTAAATAATTATAAAAGCAAGGGTTTCATGACTAATTCTTAAAATCATTTTTAATTATTTTAACAATTTCTGGGAATTTAGCTATTTTAAAGTGTCCGTTCTTACTTTTGTAAATAATAATCTTTGCATTTTTTAGTTTTTTTCTGTACTTCTCAGCGCTAGCTACTGGAACGACATCATCGTCTTTTGAAAATAGTAGATAGAGGTTCTTTGAATTTTTTTCAAGTAAAGATAGGTTAGATTTAAGCTTAAACCCGCCAGCTAAGTCTTCCGCAGTCAATGTATCATCAAAAGGAGGGCAAATTAAGTAAGTAGACAGTATTTTTTTAGGAAATATATTTTCAGATAAATATTTTGCGAGAAAAATACCACCCAGAGAACCCCCTATTAGGATAATATTATTTCTTAAATAAGGTATATATCTTTCAAAATAGATTTTCCAGTCGTTATACTTAGCATAATCCTGTAATGGCATGCGGGGCCTAATTATTTCAAAACTTTTACCCAACTCTCTATCTAAATAATCTTCGCCCCATTTTTTTCTTGCTTCTAAAGATATTTTTCTAGTTCTTAAATAACGCAAGTAATCTTTCTGTGTTTTGAAAGTATTTCCGCCGTGGATTAAAAATATTTGTATTTTCTTTTTCATAGATTAATTATACATAATTAGTTTTGATATGGTAATATTAACACCATATGGAACCACATCCTAATAATGAAATCAGAAAACCAATAGGTGCTATGGAAGATATGTTACTTAAAGGTTTATTACAAAAAATAATAGGACCAATACCAAAAGATCCAAAAGTTTGCATAATTACTTGGGCGAGAAATCCTCCAAAAAGTGTTTTTGTCGAAATGGTAGAGATTGCAAGAAAAGCAAATAATGGGGTTAGCCCCACCGTATATGTTGACGATATGTGCTCCTTGCTAGATACAGAATGTAGTCAGGAAGAACAACAGGAAAGAAACAATTCTTATAAAGATTTTTTTGGCAACATTGGATGTGCTGTTGTCTTTAGTTCAGATTTGTATCCAGGGAAAGATGTTATCTCTATGTCACAAGAATTTAAAGCCAATGTCAATTTATCGCCAAATGATTTTATAAAGTTTTTACCTAAAGGCAAACAAGATGCACCAGAAATTCCTATCAAAGAATATTATCATATGTTATTTGAATTATTGTTAATGAGTAAAGCCTCCGAAAAAAATAATTGTATCTTAACAGGCCCTTTCAGTGAAACAATGGTACATGCGCATAGGTCAACTTCAAAAAATCCAATGACTGGACTGATTACTCCTAAATTAGGTTAGTAATTTAATAAATGAAGCAGGAAGCGATTTTTTAAAATATTGAAAAAGGTTTCTAAGTTCGGCCTTACTTATATCTTGCAAAATAACATCAATTTGTGTTAAAAATCTCCTTCTTAGGGAATATAAAGACAAATCGTCCTGAATAAAGAAACCCACTATAAAAAAACTTATCAAATCACTCATAATAAATTTATCCCTTTCGGTAAACAATAGAAGCTCCCAAATCCAAAGATATTTATTTTTAACGAAAGATTCTTTTACTAGAAAAGTTTTATTATTATCCATACTATAAAATACGTTTTTCCTTTTTTTGTTAAATAAAGATTCATATCTCTCAACCTTTAAAAAACTTTTTTTCTTTAAGAATAAATCATATAATGTCTGTTCTTTTGTAAATTTTATACTGAATCTCTTGTCGGGATCCCAACTGGACATAACCATATCAAAGTTATTCAGATCTAACACTTTTGAAGTAAACGATGTAAGGTGTTCTTTTTTAGTTATACTTATATTTCTAAATATTATCCAAATATCGATGTCGCTGGTTTTTTTTATATCAATAAAGTTATTTGCTCTTGCTGAAAATGCATACGAACCCGATAAAAAAACACTATATTTAGAGTTAAAAGAGAGATTTAATTCAGAAATAATTTTTTCTAAGGAATCTTTTATATCCGGGGAGAAATTATATATTCTTTTAAGAAAGACGTTGTCTTGTTTTAAAAAAATTTTTGATATTTTAATTTGTGCCCCATCGGGTTTTGATTCTTTCATATGCCTCTGAATCCTTCAATTGAATAGGTGCCGATTTATTATAATATGAACATGCATCATAAACACAGCCACCATTTCCTTTTTCCTTCTCATGACTAGCTATTCTTATTAGATCAATGACGGAACCAGCAGAATTCGGCTTATCATCACTTTCTAATTGAACAGATATTTTAACTTTGGAACCGCCAAAAACTTTTGATTCAACATCAAACAAAGTTTTTTTGTAACCCTCCTTGGTTACATCATAGTGATGGCCTATATGATTTGGCACACCATCAGTAATATATTGTTTAAGAGACTTATACTTTGAAATAAGTTTCGTTTCAGCTCTATACACAAAGTTTGCAAAATCCGTATTACCACCGATGTTTATTTGTGATGATTTTGTAATCTTTGCACCACGATCACATAACATATTCAAGATTGCTCTGTGTATTATAGTTGAGCCAACCTGGCTTTTAATATCGTCGCCAATAAGAGGAACGCCGTTTTCTTTAAATTTTTTCTGAATACTTTCATCTTGTGCAAATATTGTAGGTATACAATTTATAAATCCACATCCTGCCGACAATGCAGACATTCCATAAAAATGCGTTGCTTCGTTGGAGCCGGTTGGAAGAAGATTGACTACTATATCAACACTATGACCCCTTAAGATTTTAACTACGTCCTCGTCTTTAGTATTAGTATCTTCTTCAAAAAACTTTTTTAAATGATCGGGATTTCCATCAAACGTAGGCCCTTTGTAAACCGGAGATTCAGAATGTACGTTTTCTGTGAGGATTCTGTTGAAGTTATTTGGATATTGATATATAGCATCACCAATTGTTTTATTGACTTTTCTTTTAGAAATGTCAAAAGCACAAACAAAATTTATGTCAGATACTTTATATCCACCTAATACGGGAAATAAAAGCCCATCTGTGTTATCTTTAGAATAAAATTCAACACCTTCTACTAAAGCACCCGCGCAATTACCCAAACCAACTATTGCGACATTAATCTTTTTCATATTTTTATTATATCAGTTTTCGGCTTTATTGTAATATATTATCTCTCTCCCCTTTTTAAAGAGAAACGAAAATTTACATCCCCGGGGACTTCTGTGGCCTCAGAGGGCATAATAGAAGGTTCAGAATGTGCTGTATTTATAGGGGCAGGCTCGGTGGGCTCTTGGGGGCTTGGTGGAATAGAGTTTTTCTCAGAATCTTGATTTTGGCTTGTATTTTCGTCGTCGGGCATAAAATCTATAAGTTTTGTAGATGTTTGAAATTCTTTATAAATCCTGTAGTAAATTCATTTGGCTTTTCATCCATCCAAGCATTCAGTTCTTTTGGGTCTATCCATTGTATTTTTGAAACCTCTCTTGGGCTAGATTTTACTTCTCCGTCATACTTTCCCGTGTAAAGCATACTAAAGCGCTTTTTAATTTTTCCAGTTTCGTCTGTTTCATCAGTGAAGAATTTCCCTTTTTCTATCAATTCAACATTTTTAACTCCCACTTCTTCTAACTCTCTTTTTGCGGCAGTAGGATAATCTTCTCCTTCATCAACATGGCCCGCCGCAGATTGATCCCATCTTCCTGGAAGGGATGATAAATTATCACCCCCTTTTTGTGATAAGAAGTTCTCCTTTAGAATTGAAAAGGAAAATTCTTGCAATACGATGAATGATTCCATTTTTCCAAGCTTCTTCTTTGGAACCCGCTCTTATTACATTATCTTTCTCGTCAACAAAAGTTATTTTTGTCATGTGTTTTTGATATCGTTTTTGATCATTCTAACAACTTCGGGGAATTTAGATATTTTAAAGTGTCCGTTCTTACTTTTGTAAATAATAATCTTTGCATTTTTTAGTTTGCTCGCGTATTTTTTAGCATGGGACACAGGAACAACATCATCTTTCGTTTTAAAAAAAGTTTAGTTTTGCAATTTTTATTTTTAGTTATATACTTTATTTTGGTATCAGTTCCCAATCCCCCACACACAAGGAGGTCAGGTGTCTCATAGTCACCCGCAGTTCCCGAAAGTAGAAGGTATTCCCCAACCACACCTGCATGGGGTGTGCCTTCTACACCAAGTAGGTGCCTGTTTTCACTTGGACTTCAACCCCTATGAGGGGAAGCGAGTATGTTCCAAGTGGGGAGGACGACACCTCCCTCATGGGGTGTCCAACACCGGGGAGCAGTACAAGGTGTGCAGTGGAGCGCCGGAATACCGGTCTCTGCTGCCGGCAGTACCGGAGCTCGCTCCGGCGCCATAGAAGGGCAACCGCTCTTCCCGGCTCGCGCCAATTCGCGCGGGCCGGTTTTTCATTTTGTGACCCTACAGAGAATCGAACTCTGATTCCATCCTTGAGAAGGATGTGTCCTAACCGTTAGACGATAGGGCCAATATTTTGGCCAACATAAATATATATTAATTCTATTCCCTTTTCAATTTACTCGCCAATTATTCTCTGGCGAGCCACTCCGATTCCTGTCGGACTAAAAGATTGGCTTTGTTTTCTTGATCAAGCAAAATAGCTTCCACGGCGCGTTCCAGGCGCATCCCTTGCGAACCTTTGACTAAAATTAGGTCACCCTTTTTTACAAAAGTTTTCAGGAACTCCCCCGCTTCGCGCGAATTTGAAAAATGAAAATCGCCCTCCATGACTTTCGATCGCGGGCCGACGGTGATGAGCACATCCGAACGCTCGCGCGCGACTTCTCCCGCCCTCTGGTGCGCCTCATCGGTGTGCTTGCCGAGCTCGAGCATGTCGCCCAAAACCGCGATTCTCCGGCCTGACTGCGCAGACAGGCCGGCTGTTTTTATCTCTCCTAAAGTTCCGAGCGCCGCGTAAGTTGCGGTCGGCGAAGAATTGTAAGAGTCATCGATAATGAACGTTTCATTTGCGCCTTCGAGCACGCGCATCCTCCCCGGCGCAAATTCATATTTCTTGATCCGTTCGGCCGCTTCCACCATATTCAATTTTAAACCGGAGGCGAGCGCTAAAGCCACCAGGGCCGCATAAGCGTGATTCTTGCCGAAAACTCCTTCCACCGCCACCGGCAGGCTGTTCCCTCCGACATCCACTCGGAGCCGCAAGCCGTCCGGCACGCCCCGCTCGGAGTAATTTATGTTTTCTCCAGAACCCAAGACATCGGCGCCTTCCTTAAAGCCGTAAGTGACGACTCGGCTTTTGCTTTTCGTTTTCATTTCCAAAACCGCTTCGTCATCGGCGTTCAAAATTAAAAGCCCGTCCTTTTTCAAAGTTTTAATCAATTCGCTTTTTTCCTCAACTAAATGTTTTTTGGAAGGAAAAAATTCAACATGGACCGGGGTCTCGCCGATGGTGGTCACGATTACCGCGTCGCTCTTGAGCCAGGAAGCGGTTCTCTTCATATCGCCCAATTTCCCGATCCCGACTTCGAGGACCAGCCACTCCGGATATTTGCGGCGAAAAAGTATAAGCGCAAGTCCTTTTAAAATATTTTTCAGCCAGACATGCAAATTGCTCCAGCCGTTCGGGAGACCGAGAACCGTGAGCGGCAAGCCGATCTCGCTGTTGTAACTTTTCTCGCTTTTCCGAACATGGGAGACGCCGGAGAGCATCGCGAAAACCGCGTCTTTGGCGGTAGTTTTTCCGACCGAGCCGGTAATGGTGATAACCTTCGGCTTATACTTCCAAAGCACCAGTCGCGATTCTATCTGCAGAAGATAAAAGATTATTTTTTTAAAAACTTGATTCATTATTATTGAAGTCACCGATCCGGCGGAACTTCATAATAGTTTAGCAGAAATTTCGTAATTGCTAAAAAGGGGTCGGTCCAAGTCTCGGACGAAAAGCGCACGCCTTTCGGATTTACCGCGTAAAGTAAAACGATAAACTTCGGGTTATAA
>Ga0209542_10015633_pt1 | contig 12697 bp, 11 predicted proteins | sample RifCSPhighO2_01_FD_184028 | JGI IMG/M metagenome (GOLD analysis project Ga0209542, IMG submission 184028) | Soil microbial communities from Rifle, Colorado - Rifle CSP2_plank highO2_0.1 (SPAdes) (version 2) | ecosystem: Environmental > Terrestrial > Deep subsurface > Rock core/Sediment ...
TACGTAACAGGATTTCGTATTTATTAATCATCTGTTCAATACTGAAAAATTCCTCCACTCGTTTTCGGCAATCTTCACGTTTAATCGTGTCAATCTCCTTTATCTTTGCTGCCATTTCCGCAACTGAGTTAACGAGAAATCCGACCTTTCCATTTGTTACAATTTCCGGAATTGCGCCATGGGGATACGCGATCACCGGGGTCCCGCAACTCATGGCCTCAATTAACACCAATCCAAATGGTTCTTCCCATAAGGTCGGAAACAAAAATGCTTTGGCTCCCTGGTACAGTTTGATTATCTCTTCGACGTGTTTTTCACCCAACCACTGGATCTGTGTGCCGTCGACGAGCGGCTTGATTTCAGATTCGTAATACTTGGTATCTTTAATCCTGCCGCCAATGAACATTTGTACCCCGGCTTGCTGTGCTGCCAGAATTGCGTCACGGGGATTTTTGTTTTTGCCAATTGAACCCAGATATAAAACATAATTCTGGTGTGTTGCAGAAAATGCAAACTTGTTGGTGTCAACCGCGTTGTAGACGGTACCGGCGTAATTTAAATCCGGATTGGCTTTTTGCTGCGCATTTGAAATGGAAATCAGCTGGGTTTTATATGTTTTAAAAAGTTCTGCCAGTTCCGGAAATACCGGCAGATGCAAAACAGTGAAAAATGGTTTTTTTAGTTCCTGTGCTATCGGCAAAAGTACCGCTTCGCCGCGCAAATTATTTAAAATAACGTCGTATTGATCTTTGAGTGTAATCAGATTTGCAAGGACCTGGGCGAGATTGACAATTTCCAGTCGCAGTTTATAGGAAATCCCATAAAGAACCTCATAATTCGTCTCATTTCCTTGCCCTGAACGCGCTTCGCCGCTTCCAACTGTAATCATGCGCACATTGGGATGAACCACGTGTGAACCGTGTAAACAAAAAAATAATATCTGGTGTCCTTTATCTGCAAGGCCTAGCGCCTGTTGGTAAGCCAGCCGCTCAATCGCTGCTTGACCTTGTGGCGGAATTATGGTCGAAACTGAACCAAGAATCGCAATGCGCATATTAATGTTTATAAATTTTCTATGTACCGATTACCTGATAATAAAGTTTTTCGTAGTTATCAGCCATGATCTCTTTGGAAAATGATTTTTCAATCTGCTCACGGATACTGCGACGGTCAAGCTTACTAGCCCGCGGAATTGCAGCCACCATTTCTTCAGTCGAATTTACAACAAATCCATTAACCCCATGTTTAATTAGCTCTGGCGCAGCACCACGATTAAAGGCAATTACCGGAGTCCCACAGGCATTAGCTTCGATAGCTACCAGCCCGAACGGTTCATCCCAGTGAATCGGAAATAAAAGTGCAACTGCCCGCTGATAGAGTGCGGCCACCTCTTCCTGAGAGAGTGGCGCTTCTTTGGAAACACCACCCACCAGTTTTATCTGATCGTTAAGGTGTGGTTTGAGGTAGGTATCGTACATTGCGCGCGACTCAATGCTACCGCTAATGAGCAGTTTCATTTTAGCTTTTTTGGCAACCTCAATTGCGGTCAATACGCCTTTGGGGTCATACAATTCTCCGCTTTCTTTTTTGATAATTTTCATCCTGCCGACAAACAACAGGTAATCACCCGGCCGGTCATGAAAGCGAAACACATCCATATTAATTCCGTTATATATAACGTGCTTGATATGCAGACTCGGTGCATCGTCCCGATGTCTACGAGATAAGGCAACTAAATTGTCAGTAGGAAATTGTTTAAGGGCAGCAACTAAATAGTCGGTCATCTCTGTATGAATCGTAGTCAATAAAGGAATTTTCAGTTGGGGACCAAGCAGTAATGGTAAAAATTCCGGATACATATGACTGTGTACAATATCGAATTCGAGCTGCTTTTCCTCAAGTTTTTTAAGCGCGCATACTAAATAGGAAACGTGCCGGTAAAATTCGTTTTCAGTTACTCCCAAGGTAAATATTCCTTGCGGCGCAACAGCTAAATTTTTGGCTGCAGTCCGCGAATCTTCGGTTCCAATCAGCGTCACCTGGTGACCCTTTTTAATGAGTTCACCAATGAGTTCATAGATAATGCGGGACCGGGCCGCACGCGTATAACGGGTGATTGACCGACCTAAATGCGGCAACATGGCAATGCGTAAGCGCTTTTTCATAGCAGGCTGATTGCGTATAGGTTTCTAACCATGGCTATTTCTTCTGGTGATTATTTGGTGTAAATCCTTTTACCAGCCGCAGGTACTCACGGGTGGTGTAGGAATATTTATCGTAGACCCGTTCAAAATCCGTAGCAATTTTTTCCCAGGTAAAACGCTCGGCGACAATTTGGTGAGCCCGCTCACCCATCTTTGCGCGCAGCGCGTCATTTGCGAGAAGTGCATTTACTTTTTCGGCAATTTCAGTGGCATTGCGCGGCCGAACCAGGTATCCATTATATCCATCTTTAACAAGTGAGGTCACTCCACCGCTTCTCGTCACAATCACCGGAGTTCGCGCAGCCATGGCTTCAAGAATCACGAGACCCAACGGTTCATTCCAGGTCGAAGGCGCTACATATACGTCAGCCCGGGAATAAAATTCTTTGAAATTCACCTGTTCTTTCGGACTCATGTAACCTAAGATGTGAGTGTTAGTGAGTTTATATTCCGTAATCTTTTTCTCCAGATATGCCCGTTCCGGCCCATCGCCCAGAATAATTACTTCGCCTTTAATCTGCCGTGCGGCTTTAATTAAATATTCAACGCCTTTGTGTACCGTCAACCGGCCGGTAAACAATACGACTTTTTTATCTTTCAATCCGTACTTGCGGTTTATCTGCTCATGGGCTTTTTCCGTCCCCTCATACTCTTCTATAAACACGCCGCCCGGAATGGTCCGCAATTTATGCGACCATTCTTTACCAAACATGGTGAGAAACCACCGGCGGGTGAAATTACTGTTGGCAGTGACGAGCGCCGATACGCGGAGTGCATCTTTCATGAGTCCGACAAACCGGCGGTCGCGTGACAAATAGTGTAAATCACTGCCATGCGTCGTCAGAATAAACTTGATTCCGTATAACACTTTAGCGAGCCGAGCTACCGGCGGCAAAAACACCGTGTGGAACGCGTGGATGATTTCGGGCTGGAATTCCTTGACTGCGGGAAGCGTTGCATCAATATATGAGGTGTAAATTTTTCCGAGCTCCACCCCATTCATGTCTTCGTATTTTTTCGCGCCGTTGAGCTCCGGATTACCGACAAATACGCCCATTTGTGGTGGAGTCACGATGTAATGTTTCACTCCAGGTACCCGCCGTCGTTCCGGCGCCACAATTGCCACTTCGTGATCGCGTTTGACGAGCATCTGCGATAGCGCCCGCAACCACGCACCGCTACCATTTCCCCACAAGGGAAACATATACAGAAACATTATCTTCATACTTTGATTAGGGGGAAGCGTTTAGCGGAAAGCGGAAAGTCAAATATTTTTTAAAAACTTTCCCCTTCCCCCTTACCGCTTTCCCCTTACCGAAACGCCGGTGCCGGATTATCCCGGTTGGCCTCTTTCCGGTACTCAATTGCCCTATTATACAAGTCTTCGTAATTTTTTGCCGCAGTTTCCCAGGAAAAATCAGCCTGCATTCCGCGGCGTACGATTCCATTCCAGAGTTTTTTTGACCGGTAAATCTGAAACGCGCGGGCTATCGCACCAAAAAAAGCCATTTCGGAAAAATCCCGGAACACAAAACCATTGCCGGTATTTTTTTCAATATCAAAATCCAGTACCGTATCGGCAAGTCCACCGACCTGCCGTACAATCGGCACCGCCCCATACCGCATCGCCTCAACTATCACAATCCCTCCCGGCTCAAATTTGGATGGTAACAAAAAAAAATCGGTGCCTGCATAAATTTTGCGCGGCAATTGCCAGTTTGACATGAGATGCGTTCCGACTTGTTTCGGATATTCGGTTTCGAGTTTGGTAAAAAATTCGCGATATCGGTTGTCACCGCTCCCTAAAATAATAAATTGCATGTCATACTCCTCAAGTAAATATGGCAGAACTTTCATGACTAAATCCAAGCCCTTTTGTTCATCGAGCCGGCCGCTCATGGCGAGAATTGGGATATCAGGATCAACCGGCAAATTAAATTCTTTTTGCAACTCGGTTTTATTTTCCTTGCGGTCGGCGACGGTTTTCAGCGAAAAATTTTTCTTAATCAGCTTATCAGTATTTGGATTAAAGTCGTCGTAATCCAGACCGTTTAACACTCCGTAGACTTTACCGCGCACTTCTTTCAGAAGCTGATCCAATCCTTCGCCGTATTGCGTCGTCATTATTTCTCGCGAATAACGCTCAGACACCGTGTTAACCAGATCCGCGTAAATTATCCCGCGCTTCAAGGCATTTTGCTTTTTCAGCCGGGGAGAAAAAAATGAAGCCAGCGGCCCCTGACCATCATCAAAATCGAGCGGGCTCGCATAACGAAAATCAGTTAAACCCTGATGTTGCAGGTTGTGAATGGTAAAAATCGCTGCGGAATTTCTCAGTGACTGCCGCGTTTGCAAGATATTACGTGAATAGTTAACAAGATACCCGGTGTGCCAGTCGTTGGCGTGAATCAAATCCGGCTTCAGACTGATCTGGTCGAGAAATTCCAAAGCCCCGCGAGAAAGCAGGGCAAACCGGGTCGGGTCATCGGTATATCCGTAGACGTTGGCGCGCTTTTCATAGTATTCCATGTTTTCGAGGAAGTAAACCGTCGGCGCGTAGCGGCGCGACCAGACTTTGACGTTACAGATGAGTTCTGTGACCCCGCTTGTTTCACCGGTCGACACTTTGAGTTCTGATAAAAATGGTTTGATGCCATATTTTTTTTCGTCAATCGTCCCGTATTTCGGCATAAACATAATTACCTCGTGGCCGAGTTTAGCCAGAGCCCGCGGTAAAAAATACATCACCTGTGAGAGGCCGCCGACGGTAGCGAATGGAGCTACTTCTGCAGCCACAAAGAAGATTTTGAGTGGTGTGTGTTTCGCTGTCATAAAGTATGGACAGGAACGGTGAGCTTTTCTCGCAGGCCATCTCATTGTAACAGCCTGGGTATTCAAAGTAAACAAAATGAAACTCGCCAATTTCAAGCGTTATTTCACAAAAATAGCACATATCCTGTATAATGTGAAAGTTATCACCTATGATTGCATATTTTACTGCTTCGGTTATCGGCAAGCGGTACAATCTCAAAAACTACGAGCGCATTGTCGCCTACCTGAAGCAAAAGGGGTTAACAGTAATTAGCGATCATATCCTCAAAACTACGGAAACTGAAATCAAGACAGAAGATAAAACCGCTCGCCTCTCATTTCAAAAAAAACTGGAAGCCTGGATCACAGGCGCCCATTTTGTTATCTCTGAAACCTCATACCCAAGTACGAGCGTTGGATTTGAAATTTCGTATGCGGTGGCGCATCACAAACCGGTGTTACTGCTCTATAATCACGACAGTACGCCACCGTCACTCCTGGCCCAGTATTTTGACGAAAAACTGATTTGCGAAAAATACACGCCGACGACGCTCGAAAGCACGATTGACGATTTTCTCCACTATGCGGCACACACCGCCGATACGCGGTTTACCTTCTTTATCCAGCCGCACATTGCGCGCTATCTCGAGACAGTCGCCGAAAAACGCAAGATCCCCAAATCCGTGTATCTTCGGCAACTCATCGAGGCTGATATGGAAAACGAGTAGAACTTTTGGCCAAAATAACGCCCCAAACCCTCACTTTCTATATACAGCAAGCTTCTGCATGTACCCTCGGTTGTTTATCAGCTATGATTCACCCATGAAACGGCCAAATGTAAGAATGTCAAAATAGGGCCCACCAATGGTCTATTCTGATATTCCAGAAGAAATCTATCGTTCGGTGCGTCCTTTCAATATCACTCCGTTTGAAATCACGGTTAACCCAAGTTTGGTAGCAACTGCTAATAGGTTTTTTACGGAAGAACATACAAAAGCTACGTATGTGCTTACCAAACCATTACCACAAGCAACACAGTTTTTAGCACCCTACCTTAATCCAGCTTACTGGGAAAACGGAAATTCGCAGGACTTTGTTAATGTGCTTGTCGTATTGAGTCAGAAATATAATCCGGCATATATAGCGTGGCAAATTGTGCGCAAAGTAAGAGCCCCTGAAATTGTGGGAAATGCCTTGCTTCCTACTGGTTTTGAGGGCTTGTATGTCGGGCTTGGCTGGAGTAATGAAGCAATAGCAGTCGATTTATCCCTTACAGCAGACCGGATGCTGACCAGTCTGAAACGGCTCTACCCATCAGCGGGATTAAATTTCAATAAGTTGACCCGGGTTTTACAAGGAACTCGACCAGATCCCGCCGCATTTATCACTATAATGGAACAGTTTGGTATGGAATTACATAGGAAAAAACAAGAACTTGCTCGCCTGCGTGCATACTCTAGCAAAGCTAGTGCAGAATATGCTGACTTCAGATACGATACGTATCAATTCGTCAATAAGTTACCTCCTGTTGAATATGATCAAACAGAGCTAAATCATTTTGCGCAAAAGTACCCACTTCCTTCACCTTCGGTATCAAATGGCATCGTCAATGGAGTGAATGAAAAATTGCGTTTCCTTGAGATCGTTGGGGTCGCCGGCCAACCATTACTTCGGGCTATACACGGGCATTTGCCTGTCAGGACAGGGGGTCCCAGCATTTTATACGGAACTCAATACTGAGCGGATAAAGGTAATTAATCTGAGCTGTCTGTTCACCCGCCACGGCTCAAGTATGAGCCGCCACAACCACTTAATTCCAAGACTGTTCACCCACTGTGGTGCGCGGAGAATCCGACCGGATAATTCGTCAAAACTCCCCCCCACACTCATCAAAACTAAAGGCTTTGAAAATTTGGGATTTGGGATTTGGGATTTGAGATTTGCGGTGAAGTATTCCTGTTTTGGCGCGCCAAGACCGATGAATAACAATTTTGTTTCACTATTTTGAATCTGTTTTAGCAGCTTTTCAAAGTATTGCTGTGCGTTTAAATTTGAAATTTGAAATTTGAAATTTGAAATTCGCACTTCCGGTGCGTCTTCTGCCCAACCTTTCAACGCCGGGAATTTCTGTTGTAACCTTTCCAGTGCTTCCGCTGCCACTCCGTTCCTGCCGCCAATAAGTCCAACAAGATAACCATTTTCTGCAGCTAATTTGACTAAATCCTCCATAAACTCAATACCAGGAATTACTTTCATAACTCTCCCTTCTCCCCCTCTTATCTTAAGAGGGGGTTGGGGGGCGTTACTTTGTAACCGCTTTGCCGCCCAAACAATTCCAATTCCATCCGGGAGCGCAATATCAGCGGAATTTAAAAGTTGCCGAAAGTGTTCGTCTTTTTGCGCATATACGATCTGTTCCGGATTCGGAGTAACGATAGTAAGCGGAAATTTGGTCACGTTCTTGAGGTAATTTTCGATATAGTTTACGAGCTCGTATTTCTTTTGTATTGAAATAGAAACTCCAAGAATGTCTACTTTGGATAAGTTCATATAATGCCTTCACGGCTGTCTTTCCTGCCCGCCAGATGCTCTTGCATCAGGCAAGTGCAGGCGGGTCTTTGATTACTTACCTTTGGACAAGCAAAGAAAGTAATAAAATAATTTATTTCCGCGCAATCGACCGTTTATAGAGTTCAATATTCTCAAGGGCCACCCCGGTTCCGCGCACCACACACAGGAGCGCATCCTCGGCAATGTGGCAAGGAACTCCGGTCGTTTTGGTCATCAGCATGTCAAAATTGCGAAGTAAAGAAGTTCCACCGGACAACACAATTCCTTTATCAATAATGTCTGCGCCCAACTCCGGCGGCGTTTCCTCAAGTACATTTTTCACAGCTCCAATCATTTGCATAAGTATCGGCTGCATCGCTTCAGTAATTTCGTGCGAAGTAATTTCGACCATGCGGGGAAGCCCTGACGCCATATCGCGGCCACGCACTTCCATGGTGATATCTTTATCAAGCGGGGTAGCCGATCCAATCTGGAGTTTGACGTCTTCAGCCATGCGTTCACCAATAATTAAGTTGTATTTTTTCTTGATAAATTGGGCTACCCGCTCATCAAGTTTAGTGCCAGCCACCCGCGCGCTTTTGTTTACGACAATGCCGCCTAAAGACACAATTGCCGCCTCAGTTGAGCCACCGCCAATATCGACGATCATGTGTCCCGAAGCTTGTGCGATAGGAATTTTGGCGCCAATGGCCGCAGCCAGTGGTTCTTCAATTAAATACGCCACTTTGGCTCCAGCTGCCAAAGTCGCATCCAGCACAGCCCGCCGTTCTACTTGCGTAACTCCAGCTGGCACGCAAATCATCACCTCAGGTTTAAATAAAAACGACTTGCCGGCGACTTTCTGGATAAAATACCGCAGCATGGCCTCAGTAATCCGGTAATCTGCAATCACGCCGTCGCGAAGCGGTCTGGTCGCCATGATGTTGCCGGGAGTACGCCCGAGCATATCCCGTGCTTCGCTACCCACTGCCACTACCCGGTTATCATCAATCGAAACCGCAACCACAGTGGGCTCATTTAACACCACACCCTCACCAGCCAAGTATACGAGAGAGTTGGCAGTACCTAAATCAATGCCTAATCGTTTACTAAACATATTTGCAGCCTGCCCCGAAGTCGCACTCCTCGAGAGTGCGAGGCTGTAAGCCTCCAGCTCGAGGTAAGCGTACTTCTGGGGTGCCTAAGTCTATTCCCAGTCTTTTTGAAAACATATGGTCAGTCGTTGGTCGTTAGTCTTTAGTCATTAGACCCCAGTCAAACGACAAACGATACTCATCGTTTACCCATTCTACCATGCTTTCATTTGTTAATTGTGAACCTTGTGGCGACTCGGGTATAATAGCTGCATGCGCCGGATCCGCCGTTTTTTTCATGCCTTTCCCTCGCCCTGGCCGTTGATTTTTATTGTGGTCGGCACGATTGCCGTGATTTTATACGGCCGGGGGTATCGACCGGTGCTGCGGCCGGATTTAACTGATTCAACACTCAAGCCTACCGGTCTCCTGTCTGCCACCTCTGATCCGGTCGGCTCTGAAGTGTATATCGATGGACTGTTAAAAACCGCGACCAATAACACCATTAATATCGATCCGGGTTGGTATATGGTGACCGTTTCCAAAGAAGGGTACATTTCCTGGCAAAAGCGGCTCCGGATCCAAGGAGAAGTGGTTACCCCTATTGACCCATTTTTGTTTCCGGCTAATCCCAGTCTGTCTCCGCTGACTACGGTCGGTGTTGGACATCCTACATTATCCCCAGACGGCACGAAAATTGCGTATGTTATTCCCTTAACTACTGAGCAAAACAGTACTGCGGCTAAAAAAGCCGGGCTCTGGGTGTATGAGCTAGCCGAGCGGACGCTCGGATTTAATCGTGACCAGCGGCAAATTGGCACGAATAGCCCTGGTTTTAATTTTTCAAATAGTACGTTTCAGTGGTCTCCTGATTCTGCCCAAATCATGGTGGCTACCAAAAGTGCGGTACGCCTCTACAACATCAACCGCACCGATGATTTTCAAATTGTTACCGATGAACAATCCATCAGTAGCGAATGGGACGCCGAAAGCACGATTAGACTTCGCCAACAGCTGGCGGCGTTTAAACAGCCAATTATTGATATTGCCACGTCAAGTGCCCAGATCCTGTCTTTAAGTCCGGATGAATCGAAAATTCTCTATGAAGCGACTGCTGCGGCCACAATTCCACCGCTGCTCATTCCGCCGCTGATTGGCACCAACCCAACACCTGAAGAACGGGATATCAAGCCAGGACGAATTTACGTCTACGACAGCCGGGAAGACAAAAACTATTTTGTGCTGGATAAAAAAGAACTACCGGTTCCCACTCCTTCTCCTTCGCCGAAAACTCAACGCGCCCTGGCCTCACCAGCTGTATCTGCAACAAATCAACTGCTGAGTGGTAAAAACGAACTACCTATTTACTGGTTTCCGACCTCCCGTCACTTGGCGCTCGCGCTTGAGGGGAAAATTGACATCCTGGAGTTTGACCGGACGAACTGGGTGACGGTTTACTCAGGTCCCTTTATCGAAGGTTTTATCGCACCCTGGCCCAATGGCTCACGGATCATCATCATGACCAACCTTAATCCCGGCGTCTCTGCCCTGCCAAATCTGTATACCGTAAATTTGCGGTAAGAATAAGAAGTTAATAACGTTTAACCGCTGATTTAACAATTCTATCACCCTGGTCTGGATCAAACGGTAAGAACTGACCATGCCTTGTTCTGACTAAAAATGGAGCTTTACCCAGAGACACAAGGAATGCTTGTGAATCAAAAAGAATATCCTTTCTGTGACATTCTTTCTCTATCGCTGCAAGCGCTTCCTCAGTAGTAACTAATCTGCCGTCGATATAAATAGTTCCTGGACGGTACTCTCTTGGCCCTTCGAGCTTTACACGATTACCGTTTGCATAGTCAACTAATGCTGATACCTGATCATACAATTTAAACCCGTAGACATCGTTTGCCACGATTCTTGCTTCATGTTCAAGCGATAACGACTCAAAACCACTAACATGACCGTTAAATGTACCACCAACAAACTCGATATGTCGGTATTTTTCGGGTGGAGATGTTAACGTTAATCCTCCCTTTGCCTCAACTTCAAGGTTTTGCATTTAACTTTTCCTTTCAGAGCAGAAATATTTTAAAAAACTATAACATATGATTTAGTGTTGTCAAGGTTTTCTTGGTCGGGATGCGCGGACTTGAACCGCGGACCTCACGGTCCCGAACCGTGCGTTCTACCAACTGAACTACATCCCGTAGGCGTATTTTAACATGGAGTGATACAATACGATATGTCCCCGTAGTTCAATGGATAGAACAGACCCGTCCTAAGGGTCTAATGGAGGTTCGATTCCTCTCGGGGATACTGAATATGACCAAACCACGGATCATTCTCGCCTCGCAATCTATCGGCCGTAAACATTTACTGGAAAAACTCGGTCTGCCATTTGAGATACTACCCAGTGGCATTGACGAGGCGTCAATTTCCCATCCGGATCCATCAACCAGATTGCTCAAACGCGCCCGCGCCAAAGCCGAGGATGTGGCAAAAAAGCTTTCAAAAAAAATTCTTGCAAGCAACCAGTTACCAACTACCAGCTTTTTAATAATTGCGGCTGACTCCGAAGCTATTTTTCAGGGGAAAACGTATGGCAAAGCCCGCGACAAAACTCATGCCAGAGAAGTACTAAAGGAATTAATGGGTAAAACTCATGAATTTGTAACTGGGACAAGCATTATTTTCACCCACAACAATGAAACAATTCAACAATGGAACCATGTGACCAAGGCACTTGTTAGCATGCGGACGTTACATGAAAATGAACTTGATGAATACGTGAACCGTTATGACTTCTCCCGTTTTGCCGCCGCCTATACACTCAATGAAACGCCGTGGGACCTGATTACGAAAATTGAGGGAAGCTATACCGGAGTCATCGGCCTGCCATTTGAAATTATTTTGCCAATCTTCCGCAGCCTGAATCTTTTATCAAGTTAAGTCGTCAAATAATTCTGTAAGTGTAAATAATAGTTTAACTTCAAACTCTGCCCGCTCCAAAGCATCGGAAGCGTGAACAATATTCTTTTGAATACTTTCACCAAAATCCCCCCGGATCGTACCTTTGGCAGCTTTAGTACTGTCAGTTGGACCAACTAAATCGCGCACTTTGGCAACCGCATTTTCCCCAGTCAACACCAGGGCAACCACTGGTCGTGATGTCATAAATTCTGACAGTTCGCCAAAAAACGGTTTATCTTTGTGATGCGCATACCAGGTATCCAGAAGTTCCTGGGTTAGTTGAATGAGCTTTAATCCACACACCTTCAGTCCGACCCGTTCAAACCGGTCAATCACTTGACCAACGATGTGCTTCTCCATCCCGTCTGGCTTGATGAGAACTAAAGTTTGTTCCATAAGTCCATTATCTCCCGCCTTTGCAAGGAGGGATTAAGGGAGGTAGAACTTTGTGCAACTTTTACCTCACCTAACCTCCCTTTACAAAGGGGAGGAATTACTGATTATTTTAACAACTTTTCAAATCTTCCCTGATCTTTGTATGGCCCTATTATAGCAAGATTGAGCTTATTGTGGTGAAAAATATCTTTAGCCACACCCAGCACATCGGCGATAGTTACTACTTCAATTTTTTTAAGAATCTCATCAGGTGATAACAGTTTGCGCTTCAACACTTCTTGTGTCGCGTAAAGGCCTGCAACCGACCGACTGTCTTCAAGCTCCAAAGTCAACCGGCCTTTTAAATATTCTTTAGTTTTTTTTAGTTCTTTGATTTCCAGTGCATTTTTACCACTTGAGAGGGAAAAACACTCGGAAATTATGACTTTAATGGCGTCATCGATCCGGTTTACATCCACTCCGGCTTGGGTGGTAAAACCGCCGGTATCCAGATAATGTTCGGCATCTGAGCGGACATAATAGGCGAGTCCGCGGCGTTCCCGCACCTGGATAAACAACCGCGAAGACATGCCGCCGCCTAAAATCGCTGCCAAAACTCCAAGTGCATATTCTTTTGGATGGCCGAGCGGATACGCTCGAACGCCCAAGGCTATGTGTGCCTGCTCG
>Ga0209542_10015634_pt1 | contig 12696 bp, 16 predicted proteins | sample RifCSPhighO2_01_FD_184028 | JGI IMG/M metagenome (GOLD analysis project Ga0209542, IMG submission 184028) | Soil microbial communities from Rifle, Colorado - Rifle CSP2_plank highO2_0.1 (SPAdes) (version 2) | ecosystem: Environmental > Terrestrial > Deep subsurface > Rock core/Sediment ...
CTGCAAGAATTGTGGCCAGTTTTTGTTGGCCTTGGAGTGAACCAAATAAAGATGGCTCTTTAGTAAAAGATGTTAAAATTGGAGATTTTGAAATGCCTTGGGAAAGGAAAGATCAATTCTGGAAATGGGCCACTGATGATTCAGGCATGGAGCAAGTTGGAACAGTATATACTGCTCAAGGATTTGAGTTCGATTATATTGGCGTTATTTTTTGTAAAGATTTGATGTGGTGTAGACAAAAACAGGAGTGGGAAGCACACCCTGAAAACTTTCATGATAAGCAGGTTAAATCTAATAATGTTGATTTCCTCAAGCATTTGAAGAACATTTATAGAGTTTTATTATCAAGAGCCCATAAAGGAGTTTATGTTTACTTTATGGATAAAGGAACTGAGGAATATTTTAAATCAAAAATTAGCAAATAAGAAGTAATTAAATGAAAGATTAAAACATGATCCTCAAAAACGAATTTTCCTGGTCAAAGTCAAGGGATGAGTTATTCAAAGAATGCAAGAGAAAATACTACTTTGATAAATATGGGTTCTGGAATGGCTGGACTATAAATGCTGAAGAAAGAACAAAAAAGCTTTATCAGTTAAAGAAACTCTCCTCAAAACAGGTCTGGCTTGGAAAAATAGTCCATGAATCTATTGAACATTTTTTAACAGAATTAAAACTAGGAAATCAAATCCCTCTGCCTACGCTTTTATCCATACTCCAGAAAGAACTAGAATCCAGGTACCACGCTTCAGAGTTAGGCGTGTACAGAACATTCCCAAAGAAAGGAGGATTACTAGAGCATGAGCTTAATACTAAAATAACAGAAGAAGAAAAACAAGAACTCTTCAAGCTTGCAGAAACCTGTGTAACCCATTTCTACTATTCATCCATTTTAAAAGAAATTAAAGCTTTAAAATTTGAGGATTGGCTGACTTTAGAAGACTTTCTCTCCTTTGATTTTGAAGGGACAAAAATCTATCTCAGCCTGGATTTTGCAGTGAGGCATAACAATAAGATTGTCATCTATGACTGGAAAACAGGAAAAGACCAGGATACTGAGATAGGAATACAATTAGCTTGTTACGCTTTGTATGCTATTCAAACCTGGAAAATCAACCCTGATCAAGTTATTGTCAAAAGATATCATCTCGCTCTGGATAAAGAAAATGAATTCCAAATTGATGAAAAAACAATAGATCAAACCAAAGAGGTCATAAGAGAAAGCATCAAAGAGATGAAAAACAGCTTAACCAATCAAGAACAGAATTTTGCTGAAGAAAATAAGTTCCCGCAAACCCAAGATACCTGGAAATGCTTAAGATGCAATTTTAGAAGGATATGCAATCTTGTGTAAATTTCTAATTAGTCTTCAACTGCTCATTACCCTAAATTCAATTCTTTCAGGGCAACACAAACTTCTTCTACTGAAATTGATTTGGTTAATTCTTCAACATATTGGTCAGAATAGAAATACTGCTCTAATAGGGGGCTTGTTATTTTTTTGACAATATTATAATCTTCAATTTCCCAAGGAGGAGTGCAGAAGAATAGGGCAATGGCAGGTTTTTTCAAGCCGATAGCGATATGCAAGGCTAAGCTGTCTGCTGTGACTAAGATATTACATCTGTTGACCAAAGAGAGGAACTGCTGTAAGGTATTCTCTGGATTATTTGTCATTGCTGGAACACGTTCTTTTGATAATTTTCTATGCAGCATAGGCAAGGATTCTTGCTCTTCTGGTCCACCAAGTAAAAGAATTTTATAGCCTTCTTTACTCATTCTTTTTGAGAATTCTAATACGAGATCGGGATGCCAGGCTTTTGAAGGCCAGCGTTTAGATGAACCGATGTTTATTCCTAGAAGCTTATCTTTCTTGGTAAGACCATGCATTTGAGAGAAACTTTCTGAATATTCTTCTGTTGCGGATAAAGCGTAAGGAAGTTTTTCATAGTTTAATTCAGCAATCTCAGCCATCATTTCTTGATAGGTTTTCCTGTTTGCTTTGTTAATTTGATTTGAGTAAACCCGATTAAGATAGAATTCTGAAGCTTTGTTAAAGGGCGATGGATTGCCTGATTCGTGGAAATAATATCCAAGTTTTTCTTTTGCTTTTACTGTATTTGCCAATAAAGTTGCTTCTGCACTGATTTCTAAGTTGATGAGAATATCAAACTTTTCCTGCTGCAATCTTAAGATGTTTAAATAGCTGTAAGGAAGAACTCTATCAATCTCTTTGTTGGTTTTTAATAACTCCCTGGATTCTTCTTTTACCAACCAAGTAAGGTGGCAATTAGGGTATTTTTTCTTGATTAAAGGCAATAAAGGAGTGGTTCTGAGAACATCTCCCATAGCTCCTAATTTGATTAACAGCACTTTCTTTGCAAATGGATCGTAGAACTTGCACTCAGAGCAATCTTTATAGTTTTCAGCCGCCAAGACATCGCAAGCATACTGGCTATTGAATGACCTGCAATCTTTTTTCCAGGTTGGGTTTGCCATAAGGATAAGAAAAAAAGAGTGTTTTTAAAGGTGCTGAATTAAGTTATTGGTCATCTTTGTGATAAAAATCTAGGATAACTATTCTTTGTTCTTCTTTGAGATAGATATAAGAAAGCCTAGATGGTGGAATATACATTTCTCTGGTTCCTTTTCTTCCGTATTGCATAGGCTTTCCGATTTCGGGATTTTCTCTGATTTTTGAAATTTGCTTAATGATTCTTTCTTTTAAGGATTTATCCTTAATTTTAGAGAATGTTTTCTGAAACGATGGCTCAAATAGAATGGTCACCATGTTTTGAGTTTTTTGAGGAATTCATCAGCATCCATTTCAGTAAATTCACCTTTTTCATATCTCTTCAAGGCTTCTTCTGTTCTTCTGGCAAACTCTAGGTCTTCCTTGAAATTTTTATTGGTGTCTTTTGCTTTTTTAATGATGAGCTGATTATTACTTTGAATAATAATGAGTTTATCACCTTCTTTAATATCTTTCCTCATTTCTTTAGGAATGACTATTTGGCCTTTTGAACTCATCTTGGTTATTTCGATTTGCATGTTAATCAAGTAAGATTAATCTTACTTAATATTTAAAGCTTTTTGTTGGTGATTAGTTTTTTAAAACCAAGGTATTTAACAGGATTATGAAAGAGCCTTTTTTGGGAAAAAACCCTCAGGAAAAAACTAGAGCATACATAGCTGGCAACCTTAGGGAGAAACCCAATCGAGAGCTTCTGGAGCAGGTAGATAATGTTTGCAAGAAGCTTAAATTTCAAACTTACCTGCCTCATAAAGATAAAGGCTTGTTTGAAGAAGGTATGGACTCCAAGGAGTTTTTTAAGCACAATATTGATAGATTGGAATGGTGCAATCTTATTGTTGCTGTGCTGGATTGGAGAGGGATTAGTTCGGGAACTGCGTGGGAACTTGGATATGGGTATGCCAAGAAAAAACCTTGCATTGCCTTAGTTGAAGATAAGAAGAGCTTAACAAAAGAATTCAGGATTTGTGTGATGTGCTTTAATCCTAGCGTAGAATTGGTTGATGGTTTGGATGAACTTGAGGAGAGGTTGAAGAAGGTTAAGAGATAGCTAAGATTCTTTTTAATTCTTCCATATCTTTATCTGACAATGGCTCTTTGTATAATTCATTTACCAGCCAAAGACCGCTGGTTTTTATTTTTTCTTTTGGCGAATAATTTCCAAGCCAGTTTTTCGATGCTTTGCATTCTTCACAAGAAGAAATAGTTGAGATTATCTTTGATTCCATCTTCAACCTTTTGGCTTTATCCTCTACTTGGAAGACGATGAAACTAAAATTGTCCTGAAGGTATTTTGTAACGCTTTTTTCTATTGATTCCTGCTTTTCAAAATCAACTTTTTTTGCGTATTTTTCTTTTGACTTCTTTGTTGTTAAATCTAATTCCCAGATTTTTAAGAAGGGGTCTTTATCTTTTGTTAAGAGAGCTCTCCCTATATTTTTCCTAAATATGCTTCTGTCTTTATTTTCATTGATGAAGTGCTGCTGTAATCTTGACCTCAATTGATTATTCCCTGTGTGAGTTCCTGCCCTAACTATCCTATTTGTACTATGGGCAAGCTCATCTTTTTCAAAAAGAACATAGATTCCATTAAGTGGGATAACTTTCTCATTGAAAGGAAAATTAAATTTCTTCACGCTGTTGAACAATATATGAAGATTCCTGCAGTTTTTACTCATTTTGTCCTCGCTTTAAGAAATTGAAGTTGTTTTCCTATTCCTAATCCTTGCAATGGAAGTTTATATTTTGATAGAGATGGAAGCAAGTATTTCCTATATTTTTCTCCTGCAAGAATAATAAACTCGTCATTTTTTATATTCGTTTTTGTATTTAATTCCTTAAGAACATTATCTGCCCATTCTTTAATTGTTTTTGAAGGCATTTTATTTAGTGTTTCATTGTAAGGCTCTATTTCTTTTTCTAGTTCAAGCAACCCGTGCTTTGCTGAAAGTATGAATATCTTATCTGGACTTAAGGATAAAGCGTATTTTAGGCCGTATTTGAAAAGTGGGCTTGTATATAGGTCCTTGGCTTTAGCTTTGCTAGATTGTTTTTTGCTGACACAAGGTATGAGAACTATCTTTGCCATAGGCGTCTTAAGAAGTAAAAGCTTATAGAACTTGCGATTAATCTAAAATTCTCGTACTCGGGGTTTCAGCTTCGCCACGCCAGCCATCTTGATATTGTTTGTTCTTAGCTTCTTTTTTTGCTGCTCGCCAGACACTTAATCTTGCACCCATTAAACCTAAAGTCCAGAAGAATTCTTTAATGCTGCGAGGATAAGTGAAGAGAACTTTTAATCCTCGCTTAGCTTCTGCCATCATTGTATTTTTTCTTTTTGGAGCATTTGGGAATAATGATTCTAAGGCAATGTGGCCTTTGATGTTGCGTTTTTTTTGGGCAACCCAATCTTCGCAATTTCCTGGATTCATCACATAGACCAGAGCATTTTCAGCATAACCTACTTTGTAATTTTTTTCCCAGAACATTATTGCGAGTACATTGTCTTCTGATGCACCAATTGGAAACTCTTTGATTATTGAGTTTCTGATTGCAAATAAGTACCCAGAGGCTTCGAAGAATTCTTTATTGTTTGCTAACTGTTTTCTGGTTTTGTTCATTTCGTCGAATAATAAGTGAGACCAATATCCATATTTGTTATTTCTTGGGTTTAGGGTTGTGGGATGACCACAGACTATTCCTATTGATTTGTCTTTGAATTGATTTAGGATTTCTTCGATAGCGTTATCGCTTACGTAGACATCGCCGTCTGTCAGGATTATGATATCGTCAGGATTCTTGCTCCAGATTTTTTTGAAGATTAAATTTAGTGCAAATGATTTTCCTTCTCCTGGGTCTTCAAAGTATTCTACTTCTTTATGTTTGCTATATTGATTAATAATAATCTCTTCCATTTCTGGAAAAGGGTCTGCAACAATAATTTTGAAGGGTTTTGGGATGGATTGATTGAGAAAAATATCTATTGCTTTCTTTGTTGACAATGGTTCTTTGTAACTTGTAATAATGATGTGTATCATCTTGTTTAAGCTGTTTCGAACAAATCTTCTGATAATCGGATAAGAACTATTTTTTCTCTTCCTGCCAAGCCTTCAATTCTTACCTTGACTTTTCCATGCTTTCCTAAGTCTGATTTTTCTATCTTCTCGATTTTGATTTTCTTTCCTTCTACTATGATTATATCCTGGGGTTTTAAGTCTAGAGCTTTCTTTTGCATAATGTTAATCTTTTGTAATATTTTATAAGCTTTATTATATAGGGGTTATTATGGTGAAATCGGCAATTATCCTTGTAAGTGGGGGATTAGATAGTGTAACCACTGCTTATTATGTGAAGAAGAAGCTGGGATATGATAGATTGTTGTTTTTGTTTTTTGATTATAACCAGAGAACTTTGAAGCAAGAAGAATATTGCTCTAGGGAAACTGCTAAATTATTGAAGGCTGATTTTAAGAAGATTGATTTAAAATGGCTGGGGGATATTAGCACTGCAATGCTGAATAACAATGAGAAGATGCCTAGAGTGGATGAAAAAGAAATGGGAAATGTTGATAAATGCAATAAGGAAATTTTGAATTATTGGGTTCCGTGCAGGAATGCTGTTTTTTTGATTAATTCAATTGCTCATGCTGAAGCTGATGTGTTGAATAAAAAAGATAAACCTGAAATGTTTATTGGATTGAAATGCGAAGGCAGGATTCCTATGAAAGATACTACTCCTCGGTTTGTTTCTGCTGTAAATAAATTGGCTGAGGAAGCTACCCATGATGGAGATTATAAAGTTATAGCTCCTTTGATTGACAAAGACAAAGATGAGATTGTTAAGATTGGGAAAGAATTAAATGTTCCTTTTGAATTAACTTATAGCTGTTATAAGGGCACCAGCGATGCCCTTATCAACCCTGTGCAACCACGACTGAAAAATGTTCCGATTCATTGTGGAACATGCGAGAATTGCCAACAGAGAAAGAAAGGATTTTATTGGGCTGGGATTGAAGATACTAGCTTGTATTTGAAATAACTTCTTTATAGATTTCTTCCAAGTTATTCCCGAGTTTTTCCCAGGTGAATTGTTCAACGCGTTTTCTGCCTCTTTTAGTCAAATCTTCTCTGAGTTTTTTGTTGCTCAAAAGTTGTTGAAGTTTATTTTGTAAATCTTCTAGGTTATAATCTTCGAAGATTAATCCGGAATCCTGGACCACCCATGGCAATCCTCCTTGATTGCTTGTTAGCACTGCTGTTTGTTGGGAGAATGCTTCTAGAACAACAATGCCAAAACCTTCGAAATGGCTTGGATGAATGAAAATGTCTGAGGCTGAGTAAGCTTGAAGCTTTTCTTCTTCTGATAATTCTCCTGTGAAGATTATATTGTTAAGATTAAGCTTTTTAACCAAATATTCTAATTCTCCTCGGAATCCACCATCAACTCCTGCGAGGATAAACTTGGCTTTTGGAAATTTTCCTGCTATTCTTATTACTTGGTCAAAACCTTTTGATTTGTGCAATCTTGATAATGATAATATCATCAACTTGTCTTTTTTTAGTTTTAACTTTTTCCTAAAAGTTTCTGGATTTCTTTTTTTAAGATAACTTTTTGGGATTCCATTGGGCAATAATGTTATTTTTTCTTCTGGAACTTTAAACTTATTTTTTAACCATTCTTTTTCTATTTCTGTTATTACCAAAAGTTTATTGCATCTTTTTAATACTGATTTGCCAATTAACTTATCAAATAAAGCAATAAGGAATCTTGTTGATTTCTTTCTTAGTTCTTTTGGATATTCTGGGTAATGAGGTGTAAGAATAACTGGCTTATTTGTTGAAAATGCTGCTGAGTTAAATGGATGCCTGAAGCAGTGCATATGGATAATGTCTGAATCTGATTCTTTGATTGATTTCATCACTGATGGAAAAAATGAGCTAAAGTCTCCGATTCTGAAAAGAGTTTTGAATCTTCTTATTTTAATTCCCTGATAAGTTTCTTCTAATTCTTTTATTTTTCCTTTCCTGTCTAAATCTGAGGTAAATACTTCAATTTCATGCCCTTTTTTTATTAATTCTTGAGCTAAATAGAAAACGTGATTTTCAGCTCCGCCCATTACGGGATAGAAGAAAGGAGTTACAAATGTTATTTTCATTTTAGTTTTTTATATAAATCCTCGGTTTGTTTTGCTATCTTTGGCCATAAAAATTGCTGGGCCTTTTTTTGATTTGCTGATTGCATTTGCTTTCTTAACTTATTGTTATTGATTAAAATTGAGAGCTTCCTTTTCAGTTCCTGAATATTTCCGAATTCATACGTAAATCCATTTTCTTTTTTAACAAGAAATTTTCCTCCTTCTGTTTCCGTTGAGATGATTGCATTTCCTCTGGCCATTGCTTCTACAATTCCTATTCCAAAAGCTTCCCACTTACTCGGAAGGATAAATATTTCTGAGGCATCTAGAAATTGCAATTTTTCTTTTTCAGTGACTTTTCCCATGAAAATGACTTGAGATTCTACTTTCAATTTTTTAACTAACTCTTGCAGTCTTTTCTTATCTCCAGAATCCTCACCCATTGCGATGAACACGATATTTGGGAAGTCTGGAAGAATTTGAATTATTTGGTCTAGACCTTTGTATTCTTGTATTCTTCCTAGATAGGTAATAATAAACTTACCTCTGTATCTATTTATTGCCGGAACTTTGTTGAAGGCTTCCTTAGGGATACCGTTAGGAATAAAATGAATTTTATCCTGATTAAAACCGAGATCAATCATCCAGTATTTTTGATAAGGATTAACTTGGATTACTGCATTGTACAACTTGTTAAACGGATACTCTAGAATAATTGCGGCTTTTCTTAAAATGCGTTCATGCAAGCCATAATTATCAAGAGCCATGAATGGACCATGGGGTGTAATGATAAGCTTTGTTTTCTTGTTTAATTTTTTTATTAAAATTGCGAGATCATGCTGAAAGAATCCTAGAGAGTGAACATGCAAGATATCTAAATCCTGCTTTTTTATTGCGTTGATGATTCCTGGATATAATGCAAGATAATAGCGATACCTGAATAATGTTGTGAATCTGTGAATATGCATATTGTGCAGAGTTTCTTCTTTTTTGAATTGTTGGTTGCCCTTCCTGTCTGAAGTGAAGACATGCACTTCATGTTTTTTTGAGAGTTCTTTAGCTAGATAAAAACAGTTATTTTCTGCTCCTCCTGTTATGGGGTAGAAATATGTTGTTAAGAAGCCTATTTTCATATTGCAGATGCTAATGATTAAGTTTATAATTGTTCTCAAAAATCAATATAAACAAACTCTTTCAAATACCCTGCGAATATTACAATCAGGAGGATGAGAAGAATAATGGAAATTGCCAAGAGAAAAGACATTAATAGTTTCCTTGTATTAGTATTAGTTGTTGCTGGACTGCTGGTCATTGACATTGGATTTATGCCCTGGTATTTAAATCATTCTTACACTAATAGCTTTAGGGCATATTCTTTAGAAGTATTTGCGCATTTTCTTGATTTTTCCAAGGCGTACAATGAGCCTAAGGTGTATTTTATAGGGGATTCTGTATTCTGGGGCAATGGATTAGATGAAGAGGAAACCATTCCTGCCTTTTTTGAAAAGTGTGATGGGAGAGAGGTGTTTAATCTTGGGCTTAGTGGGAACAAAGTTGAGGATCAGCTTTCCCTGGTAAATTTTACTGAGAGAGACGCTCTTATTTTTTTTGAGATTAATTCTTATTCTATCAAATACAGCAGGGAGATGGTGCCTATTGACCTGGATGCAAGATACAATAGTTCCTCTTCAGGCTTCGTTGGATTTCCTTATCTCTACCATGAAAGGCAGGTTATACAGCATCTTCTCTTCAGGGGAAATTCCAAGGATTTATTGTATAAACATTACACTAGAAAAATGTATAACGATACTTCAGGTCTTAATGAAGTTGCTCCAAATTTTGATACGCCTACATTTGAAATGGCTTCACGTGCAATTCAAGAACTTTCCCGGATGAATAGGACTAATGTTGTGTTTGTCATTCTTCCTGCGTATAATAAAACATATGATTCTTCTCCTTTTCGTACCGGGAAGTTTATTGATCTTTCAGATTTGAAGATTCCTCAAGAAAATTATCTTAACTTTAACCATTTTTCAAGCAAAGGTGCTCGAGTAATTGCTGAGAAACTTTGCAAGGAGTTTTAGATGGCTCTGTTTACGAGTTGGGAGTATCTTCTGTTCCTGACATTTTCTGTATTGTTCTTTTACCTTGTTAATATTCGCTGGAGGAGTATTGTCCTTGCTTTTACAGGTATTGTGTTTTATCTTATGCATGCAGGAATATATGTGCTGCTGATTATTTTTGAAGCCAGGGCTTATTTCCTTGCAAAACACAAAAAGAAATATTTTTTTATTGTTTCCCTTTTACTTTCTATTAGTATTCTTGTCTTTTTCAAGTATAGATTTTTGTTCTTTGGTTTTTTTCCAGAAAGCACCTGGATTTTTCCTTTGGGAATATCTTTTTTCACATTTGAATTTATCCATTATCTTGTTGATGGTTATCATAACAAGATTGAGGAGCCAAAATTAAAAGATCATTTTGCATTTATTTTCTTTTTTCCAACAATGATTGCCGGACCTATAAAAAGATACCAGCAATTTGTTCCCCAGATTTATTCTTCTGAATTTTCATGGGATAACATCCTTACGGGAACATTCAGGATTGTGATTGGTTTTGTCAAGAAAATAGCGATTGCAGATACACTTGCCTTGCTTTCAGATTCCCTATCTGATATGCCTTTTGTGATGAATGCTTCTCCTGTTGATATTGCAATAAGATTGGTTGCGTTTTCATTTAAGATTTATATGGATTTTTCAGCTTATTCTGATATTGCATTGGGAAGTGCTGCGCTCTTCGGTATTTATCTGCCTGAAAATTTTAATTGGCCTTATCTTGCAAGGAATATTGGTGATTTTTGGAAAAGGTGGCATATTTCCCTTACCAGCTGGTTTATGGATTATGTGTATAAGCCTTTAGGTGGAAGCAGAGTCATATTATCTCTCACCTTGTTGAATGTTCTTATTGTGATGGTCCTTTCCGGGCTGTGGCATGGTGCTGGGTGGAATTTTCTGGTTTGGGGGCTATACCATGGTTTTTTGTTAGCCGGGTATCATCTCTATAAACATTCAGGATTGCCTGATTTTCCTTTATGGATAGCAATTCCCCTGACATTTATTGCTGTTACATTGGGGTGGGTTTTTTTTATGGCTCCCTTAGATATTGCTGTGGTAATTTTTGCAAAACTCTGGAATGGCTTCCTGGATTTCATTATTTTTCTGTTATCTTAACCATAGCTTTAAAAAAGCCTTTCTTTTAACAAAAGAAACCCTTGGGAAAGAAAAATGGAAAAGAGCTTTTCTTTTGAAAAGAAAACCTCGGAAAAGAAACATGCAAAAAATAAATACGTATGAATATCCGTATCATTGGAGCTTGCTGGGTTTTTGGAAGAAAGCTTACGAGAAGCCATTGGAGTATTTTCAGGATAATCTTAATGAAAAGGATATTGTTCTGGATATTGGTTGCGGGGATGGAAGACTGACAGCTTTGATAGCTGGGAGGGTTAAAAATGTTATTGCTGTGGACCACCAAAAATTTCCTTTGGAGATGGCTGGGGTTATTTGCAAGCATCTTGGGATTGATAATATAAGATTTGAGCAGAAAGATGCAAGAAATCTTGGGTACAAATCTGAAAGTTTTGACAAAGTAACTTGTTTTGATGTTATTGAACACTTGCCGAAAGAAGATTCTGAGAAGATGATAAAAGAAATTACAAGGGTGCTGAAAAAAGATGGATGGTTATTCCTGACAACTCCGAACAGAAAAGAATTAAGAGCGAGGATTTTTGGGCATAAACTGATTGATAAGCATTATTATGAGTACAGTGTTGAGGAATTAAAAAAGATATTTGAGAATGATTTTACAGAGATAAAATTTATAGGGGTTGCAATGCCTTTGCCAATTCCAAGGATAGAGCATTTTGCCAATGTGCTGCCGTTTAGATGGGTGTTTAATTTATCAATTGGGGCTGGTAAGAATTATCCAAAACTGGCTAAAACAATTTTGATGGTCGCTAAGAGGAGATAAAATGGAAAGAAGAGATAAGATGGAAAAATCTGTAAGTGCTGGCGGAGTTGTTATGAACCCAGAGGGAAGAATTCTAGTTGTTAGCCAGAGAGGTGTATCCTGGTCTTTGCCGAAAGGACATATTGAAAAAGGTGAAAGCCCCCTGGAAACTGCAAGAAGAGAGATTACAGAGGAGTCAGGGATAACTGAACTGCGCTTTATTAAAAAGCTTGGTGAATATTCCAGATACAGAATGGGTGAAAATAATCTTGATGATACATTTGTAACAAAAAAAATCATTCTCTTCTTATTTAAGACTAATCAGGAAAAACTTAAACCGAGAGACCCAAAAAATCCAGAAGCGAGATGGGTTGATAAAACAGAGGTTGCCAATATATTAACTCATCAAAAAGACAGAGAATTTTTCAGGAAAATAATTTTGGAGATAAAATGAAAGAGCCTCGGAAAAAAATGAAAATATTGTTTGTTACTTATCATGGACTAGGATTTGGAGGTGCGGAGGTAAGCACCAAGTATTTAGCTGAGGGGTTGAAAAAAAGAGGGCATGAAATAATCTTTGCTTCTACTGGTGATTATGAAGGATTTAAGAATTATAAATTAAAAGATTACAGAAAAATTCCTTTTTTCTTTGTTCATAATCTTTACATGAGGAAGAAAATAAAACAGATAATTCTGGATGAGAAACCTGATTTAATCCATGTGCATGACAGATTGACAAGTGTTCCTGCAATTCAAATAGCCAAGAAAATGAAGATTCCTGCAATAGTGCACTTTAGAGATTACTGGTTTGCATGTCCTAATAGCAGTTGCATGGCGAGAGATGGATTTGAATATGACAAATGCAGCATGGGAATAATATTGAAACATTTTCCTGCGAAGAGATGGCTGTGGGATTTGTATAAACTGCAATATTTGAAGAGAGCGAGAAAAATATTGGATAAAGCTGATTTAAAATTTGCCAACAGCAATAGTGTAAAAAGAAGGCTTGAGATTTGCGGGATTAAAG
>Ga0209542_10015635_pt1 | contig 12695 bp, 6 predicted proteins | sample RifCSPhighO2_01_FD_184028 | JGI IMG/M metagenome (GOLD analysis project Ga0209542, IMG submission 184028) | Soil microbial communities from Rifle, Colorado - Rifle CSP2_plank highO2_0.1 (SPAdes) (version 2) | ecosystem: Environmental > Terrestrial > Deep subsurface > Rock core/Sediment ...
ATTGTTGGACTAAAAAACCACGCCAGAGTTAACCTCAAAATTGAGGAACCGGAAGGCGGTCGCGCTCCAAGAGCCGAGAAGAAAGAAATTTCTTCAGACGAAATTGAAAATATTTCTTTATAATTTTTTAAAGTTATAAAAGAGTGAACATCGCGCCTTATGGCGCGGTTTTCATTTATGGTATTATAAATAAATGATGAAGTTTGATATTATCACAATTTTTCCTGAAATGTTTAAGTCCTATTTAGGCGAGAGTTTGATTGCTCGGGCACAGAAAAAAAAGTTGATAAAAATAAATTTGCATAATTTGCGTAAATGGACAACCGACAGCCATAAAACCGTTGACGACCGTCCGTTCGGCGGGGGATTGGGAATGGTTTTGAAAGTAGAACCGATATACAAGGCAGTAAATGCCTTGAAAATTCGAAATCCGAAATTCGAAATCCGAAATTCCAAAGTGATACTTTTTACTCCGCGAGGGAAAAAGTTTGACCAGAAATTAGCTTATAAATTATCAAAATTAGACCAAATAATTTTTATTTGCGGGCGTTATGAAGGCGTTGACGAAAGAGTGGCGCAGAAAATTGCAGACATGGAAATATCTATCGGAGATTATGATTTAATGGGCGGCGAATTGCCGGCAATGGTGGCAGTAGAAACAATATCGCGTTTGATTCCCGGAGTTTTGGGAAAACCCCAACTGTTAAAGGAAAGAGTTACAAAAGCTGGCGGATTTTTGGAATACGCCCAATATACAAGACCTGAAGTTTTTTGCCCAACACCCGGTGTTGGCAGAAAAACACCGGATGTTAAAGCAAAATGCTGGCGAGTGCCAAAAGTTTTGTTATCTGGCAGGCATAAAAAAATAGAAGAATGGAAAAAATCCCACGGCAAAATCATTGAATAATACTAATTTTTGTGGTATAAATTTATGTATGGGCGCGTGGCTGAGCAGCAAAGGCAACAGACTGTAAATCTGTCGGGGTTTCCCCTTCGTAGGTGCAAGTCCTACCGCGCCCACACTTCGACTCGCTTGCTTCGGCGTGGCTCAGCGCGAGTCGTTCGCTCAGTGCAGGCACTCGAATAGGCCGATGTAGCTCAGGTAGCAGAGCACAAACTTGGTAAGTTTGAGGTCCGCAGTGCAAATCTGCGCATCGGCTCAGAAAAATAATTAAACAGCGAAAGGTGTTCAGCTAAATTTTAGCATCAATGTATTCTATTGTATCTTGCTAAAATTTCGAAGCAAGTCTGTTCGCCTCGCTCACAGACCCGTGGCAACAAAAAAACCGTTTTTAAAAATGCAGTGCTCTGTTTGTAAAATAACAAACTATTTCACCAAAAAAACCAAAAAAACCGCAGAAAAAAAGCTGGAATTAAGCAAGTTTTGCAAACATTGCCGTAAACACACGCTTCACAAAGAAGGTCGTAAGTGACTATATGTCTTTTCTTAAGTTTGAAGAGGTGATTCATCCTTAGCCAACAATTAACGGCCGTAGTCCCGTTTTTTGTTCAAGACAACTGGTTGAAATAGATAGTAAAAAGTGTAGAATTAATTAATAAGATGATTATAAAAATAGAAAAGCTTGGTACAACGTTCATATCTCGACCAGCTGGTAAAAAAGCATTTTTAGTAGTTAAAAAGATTTTGAAGGATTTAAAGGAAAATGAAATTATTGAGGTTGATTTTGAGGGCGTACTTACATTAACGTCTGGGTGGGGAGACGAGTTCTTAACTCCCTTATTGAATACCTATGGAGAGAGATTAACTTTAAAAAATACTGAAAATCCTTCTGTCCAAGCCACTTTAGAAATTTTGCAAAAAATTGCTGGTAAAAAATTTAATCCGGAAAAATTTTTGAGACAAATTTAAAAATCAGGGAGATTGTGTAAGTTTCGTTGAAAATGGTAAAATAATTGAATAAAAAACTTTTGCTCGTGAAAGTAAAAAAAACATCTAAAATAAAAATTAAAAAGAAGCGATCTTATTTTAGGGTCGCCAATAATTTTTGTATTAATTTCGTCCTTTTGGGACTTCTTTTTTCTCAGATTTTTATAGCGTGGATTTTTATTGATATTCCCAAAGTTTTTGCGTCGCCGGTTACCATCGTGGCGTTTGAACTAAACGGACTAGACGGAGACGAAATTACTTTTAACGCCACAATAAATGACGCAAATTTAAACACGTCAACTTTATCCATGGGAGTTGGAATAACTCCCTGGAAGTTAGATAATGGTTTTTCAGCCAAATTTTTTGTGCCCGACGGCGTCAAAGCCGACGCTATAAGCAACAATGAGTATTTTCAAACAGCAATTAGCGCAAAAACTAATTATAAAGTGTCACTGATCTCTTTAGATGTTAATCTTAGAAAAAGTTCTACAGGAGCAGATGCTTATCAATGGCAATATAGTTTAGACGGCTTTGCCACCTCGGGAATTGATGTGGGTGAGCAAGGGTCTGTTGGCGCTGGCAATGATGGCTTGGCAATGCCGCAAATTGATTTGTCTGCAATATCAGACTTGCAAAATGTGACATCCGGAAACGCAATTGTTTTTAGGTTGTATGCTTGGGGCGCATCGGGTTTAAATGGCACTTTTGCAATTGGCAGGCTTACTGGCGATGATTTGGTGTTTAAAGGTAATGTTGATTTAGTAACCCACACTCTAACTTACACCGCAGGCTCAAACGGTTCTGTTGCCGGAACCAGTCCGCAAACAATAAATCATAATTCAAACGGAACAGAAGTCACAGCAGTTGCAGATTCAAACTACCACTTCACAACATGGAGCGACGGCTCAACAGCAAATCCAAGAACCGACACCAACATCGTATCTGATATTTTCGCCGCAGCTAATTTTGAAATAAACACCCACACTCTAACTTACACCGCAGGCTCAAACGGTTCTGTTGCCGGAACCAGTCCGCAAACAATAAATCATAATTCAAACGGAACAGAAGTCACAGCAGTCGCAGATTCAAACTACCACTTCACAACATGGAGCGACGGCTCAACAGCAAATCCAAGAACCGACACCAACATCGTATCTGATATTTCCGCCGCAGCTAATTTTGCAATAAACACCCACACTCTAACTTACACCGCAGGCTCAAACGGTTCTGTTGCCGGAACCAGTCCGCAAACAATAAATCATAATTCAAACGGAACAGAAGTCACAGCAGTTGCAGATTCAAACTACCACTTCACAACATGGAGCGACGGCTCAACAGCAAATCCAAGAACCGACACCAACATCGTATCTGATATTTCCGCCGCAGCTAATTTTGAAATAAATAATACAGGAGGAGGCGGTGGAGGCGGAAGCAGTTGTTGCGGCGGGCGCGTAGATACAACTCCAACTCCTGTAGTTGTTCATCCGCCCCCAATAGTTCAGCCAGAAATTCAGCCTATCCTAGAGCCAGAACCAAAACTACAAATAGGGCCGGAGTTGGCATTGATTGTTTCTCCTGTGATTGCTTATCCCGTAACTATATCTCCTAATATAGTTAAAAATACGGCGCCGGCAAAAATAATACCAGAAATACCAGAAGTTTTATCGGTTGAGCAAAATCAAAATTCAGAGCCAGAACAAATTACTGCAGCAGAACCAACGGTTCCGCTAGAAACCAGCCAGCCATCTGCCCTGAGCTTGGGTTCGCGAATCAATGCAATTTTTACCGCAGCCATTTCTAATATAGTTATACAGAGTGTTTCCGCAGTTATAAGTTTTTTCAAAAATTTAAAATGGTGGTAAAATAGGTATAAAAGGTTGCCAAAAAGGCAACTTTTTGGTATAATTTAAAAATGTTATCTTTATCGGCTTTCATTTTTGCAATCGCTGCTTTTTTTTCAACTGCGCTGGGCGGGCTGTTTTCGATTAAGTATAAAGATAAAATGAATCTAATTATGGGATTTTCTGCAGGAGTTTTAATTGGCGTTGTAGCGTTTGACATATTTCCTGAAATAATAGAGCAGGTAAAAAGCAATAGGCTTAATTCTCTCGGGCCGATGATAGCCCTTGTTCTCGGATTTTTTATTTTTCATATATTTGAAAAGGCAATTGTTATCCATCACTCTCACGAAGATCAATACGCAGACCACAAACATCCGTACGTAGGAGTTCTTTCGGTGATTGCTTTGGCCGGCCACAGTTTTTTAGACGGAGTTGGAATTGGTTTAGGATTTCAAATTAATTCAACTTTCGGAATTTTAATAGCCATAGCGGTTATCGTCCATAGTTTCACAGATGGAATGAATAATGTTGCATTGATGCTCATAAATAAAAATACAATTAAAAAAGCAAAACGGTTTTTGCTTTTACACTCCACAGCGCCAATATTAGGAGTTTTATCAACTTTATTTTTCACAATCCCTTACAGATTTCTTGTTTTGTATTTGGGTTTTTTCGCCGGATTTCTTCTTTATATCGGAGCTTCGGATATTTTGCCCGAAGCCCACAGTAAACACAGTTCGTATAAAACCATTGCCCTTACAATTTTAGGCGTTATTTTTGTTTTTGTAATCAGCAGATTAGCGTAAAAATATTTTAAATATGAAGCGCAAAAACTCAATTTTTATTGATAAAAAATCAGAGATTGGGATATTGATGATTCATGGGTTCACCAGCACCCCGGATCAATTTAACGAACTGAGCGTTTTTTTGGCAAACAAGGGTTTTTCGGTTTCAGCTCCCATAATTGCCGGGCACGGAACCAATCCGGGCGACCTGGAAAAAACCGGCCCGAAAGACTGGGAAAAATCTGTAAAAGACGGCTATCTGCAACTTAAAAAAATTTCTTCTAAAATTTTTATAATCGGCAATTCTTTTGGCGCAAATCTCGGTTTTTGGTTAGTTAGGGAGTTTAATAATGAGCCATGCGCCATAGTTTCCTTGGGCGCGCCGATTTTTTTGCGATACCACAAATTTACCCTCTGCCGGCTTTACACATACGGGCTAATTAGAAAAAATTATAGAAAACCCCGGCGCGTTTACAGAACCGACTACACTGATTTTGACGACGAGGTTACATATCCGATTATTCCATGCAAAAGTTTGCGCGATTTTTTCAATTTTATAAAAAACGAAACTGTTCCGAATTTGAATAAAATAAATATACCGATTTTCGTTGGCCAATCGGATTCAGACAATGTGGTCAAACCAAAAAGCGCAACGTATATTTATGAAAACGTGAGGTCCCGATTTAAGAGAATTTATTGGTTTCCCGGAAAAGCCCACGCGATTATGTCTCACCAAAGAAGAGATGAGTTGTTTGAAAAAATTTACAGCTTCATTAAAGAAACAGCATAATAAAGCGATATGTATAAATCAATCCCGGAAATTTTTTTTGAAACGGTAAAAAAACGCGGCAATAAAATAGCGCTTCTTTATAAAAAAGAAGGCGTTTACTTCCCGATTACGTATAAAGAGCTTGCCCAAAAAATAAAAATTTTTAGCGCGGCTCTTCAAAAATTAGGACTAGAAAAGGGCGATAATGTCGCAATTTTATCTGAGAACAGGCCGGAGTGGGTGATTTCAGACATTTCCATAATGGCGTCGGGAGCCATAACTGTTCCTTTGCACACAACATTCAGCGCAAGAGCTGTTTGCACGGTTTTAAACCACTCAAAAGCAAAAATTCTTATTGTTTCAAACATTGATTTTTTGAACAAAGTTTTGCTTGGCCAAAAATATCTAAAACACCTTAAAAAAATTATTGTAATTGAGAAACTTACCGGAGTCCAACGGGAAACTTTGAGCGGCAAAGTTTTGGGATTCAAAGCCTTAATGAGCCTGCGCCAGCCAGATGACTATGAAAATATATTTTTAGATCCGGACGAGGTTTGCAGTATTATTTATACTTCGGGCACCACCGGCCAACCAAAAGGAGTGCTTTTAACTCATAGAAACTTTTTAAGCAACATAGAATCTGTAAATGAAATTATACCGGTAAAGTTAAACGATGTGTTTTTGTCGTTTTTGCCCTTGTCCCACGTTTTAGAAAGAATGGCAGGATATTATTTGCCTTTGTGTTTTGGGGCCACAATAGCATACGGTGAAAACGCAAAACAGTTGTCATATAATTTAAAAGAAGTAAGGCCGACTATTTTGATATCTGTGCCAAGAATTTTTGAAAAATTTCACGATGCGATTTGGGATAAAATAAATGCGTCGTCTCATCTGCAAATTAATTTTTTCAAGTGGGCGTTAAAACAAAACAAAAAAAGTTTTGGTTATAAAATAGCAGATTACATGGTTTTTAGAAAAATAAGAAACCGGATGGGCGGAAGGTTGCGTTTAGCGGTTTCTGGAGGAGCTTCCTTAAACGAAAATATCGGCAGATTTTTTTCAAAAATTGGAATTTTAATTCTTGAGGGCTACGGCTTGACCGAAACCTCGCCCGTGATTTCCGCAAACAGGGAAGATAATTTTAAGTTCGGCACTGTCGGCAAAGTGGCGCCGGGTGTAAAGGTAAAAATTTCAGATAACAAAGAGATATTAGTAAAAGGGCCAAATGTCACGCAAGGTTATTTTGAAAATAAAAGAGAGTCAAAAAATGCCTTTAATAAAGAAGGTTGGTTCCGCACCGGAGATTTGGGTTTTTTGGATAAACAGGGATTTTTGACGGTTATAGGCAGAGGCAAAGAAATGATTGTAACCTCGGGCGGAAAAAATGTTTGGCCAGAGCCTATAGAAAATTTATTGAACAACGACCGTTTTATTTCCCAGTCAGTAGTAGTGGGGAACAACCAAAAATTTATTTCGGCCTTAATTGTTCCCGATTGGCAGGAAGTTGAAACATATATGAAAGAAAAAAAATTAGCCTTGCAAGAGCACGACAAACTGGCTAAAAGCCCGGAACTTTTAGCCGTTTTTCAGGAGAGAATTGATAAAAAAATAAATCCGAATCTTTCGGAATATGAAAAAATTAAAAAATTTAAATTACTGCCGCAGGAATTTTCACAAGAGCACGACGAACTTACTCCAACTCTAAAACTCCGCAGACGCATTATTGAAACCCACTGCCAAAAAGCCATAGCCTCAATGTATTCCTAAAAATTTGACTAAATTATTGATAAATGGTAAGATAAAAAATTAAGCTAATTTAACTGAAAAATTTGTTTTTTCTATGAAAAACAAAAAGAACCAATTTTTTAACGATATTTTTTTCAGCCGATTCTTTACAAAATCAGCGAAGAGTTTTTTATTTAAGCCAACTGTAATAATGTTGTTTTTTTTGTTTGCCTTACAGCCTTTGGCGCCTGTTTTTGCGCAGGAAATAAATGTTATTACTCCGATAATAAGTCCTGAAATATCCAGTCCGATAAATATGCCTGTTTTGAGCCCTACAGATACTTTAACTCCGATCGTGTCTCAAAGCCCTTTAGCAATGCCAGAAAATCTAATCGTTTCTTCTCCTGATACTATTTTGCCAGCCGCAACAGAGACTGCAAATACTTCAGATAATTCCCAATCAGGCAGTTTGCCCGCCATTGAAGATATTAGCGTTGAGGGAAGCAGTTTAGATAATTCTTCTGCGGCAAGCCAAAGTTCAGAGCAGGGCAGTCCCGCGGCGCAACCAGCGCCGCTAGCGCAAAAATTGCCGGAAATAGACAAAAACACAGGCGCTTTAAATTATAATTATCCCATTGCCGTTCCGCCTGGAAGAAACAATTTTCAGCCGGATATTGCGTTATCATATAACAGTAATTTAAACGGGCAAAATGGCATTTTCGGCTCTGGTTGGACGGTAAACATTCCTTATATTCAGAGATTAAATAAAACCGGAACAGATTCGTTGTACAGTTCAAATTATTTTTATTCTTCGCTTGACGGAGAATTGTCATCGCTTGGCGGGTCTTCTTACACTGCGAGGACAGAGAGCGGAAGTTTTAACAAATATAATTTTTCAAATAACCAGTGGACAGTAACAGCTAAAAACGGAACGCAATATAAATTTGGATATGAGCCAGCGGCAAGACAGGACGATCCGGCAAACCCCGGTAATGTCTATAAATGGATGCTTGAGGAAATACGAGATACCAACGACAATTTTATTTCTTACACTTATTTTAAAGATGCAGGCCAGATTTATCCTTTGGTTATAAAATACACGGGAAACGGCGGCACAGATGGAATTTTTGAAATTGATTTTCAAAGAATTTTAAGGGCAGATAACACTGTTTCGCATTCCACCGGTTTTGCCGTAAATTCCAATTATCTTATCGGAGAAATTAATTCAAAAATAAACAACAGTTGGGTAAATAAATATGCTTTGTCTTATGCAAAAAGCCAAAGCAGAGATGCGTCTTTATTAAAATCAATAACAGCTTTCGGCAAGAATAACAGCGGGGAGGTTATTTCCTTATCACCGATAGACTTTAATTACCAAACCCCGACCGCAGGCTTTACTCCCGTAAATGTTTTGTGGAATATTCCGCCAGCTCCGCCTGGCTTTGAATGGAATTTACATTCCAGACCACCTCAATTTCCAGACCTCAACGGAGATGGACTGCCAGATTTAGTAATAGTTGGTCAGGAGACAAACAACCCTTTGGGAAATCGCGCAAAGGATTTCCAATACCTCAACACCGGAAACGGCTGGGTAACAGCAGGCGACTCTTTTAATTATCCATCGCCCCCGGAGGGCTATAATTGGAATTTAGCCAGCAGGGCCCATCAATTTGCCGACCTCAACGGAGATGGTTTGCAAGATTTAATAATGATTGCCTATGGCTGTTTTGAAAGAGAAGGAAGCAGTCCTCTTTGTCTGTATAAAAATTATCAATACCTTAACACTGGAAGCGGCTGGGCGCAGACCTCCGCTTGGGAGTTTCCGGTTTTGCCGGAAGGTGAAAGCTCATGGCAATGGCATAATGTATCTCCTCAATTTCCAGACCTTAACGGAGACGGTTTAACAGACCTTGTTTTGGTATCATATCGTTTTATCAGAGAAGCAGTAGGGGGTGTTTTAAGAGGCAATATATATCTTAACAACGGAAACGGTTGGACAAAAGCAAGCGATTCTTTTTACTATCCGCCAGCTCCGCCTGAGTTTGAATGGAATTTACATTCCAGGCCACCTCAATTTCCAGACCTCAACGGAGACGGACTGCCAGATTTAGTAATAGTTGGTCAGGAGACAAACAACCCTTTGGGAAAGATCGCAAAGGATTTCCAATACCTCAACACCGGAAACGGTTGGGTAACAGCAGGCGATTCTTTTAATTATCCGTCGCCCCCGGAGGGCTATAATTGGAATTTAGCCAGCAGGGCCCATCAATTTGTCGACCTCAACGGAGATGGTTTGCAAGATTTAATAATGATTGCCTATGGTTGTTTTCAGAAAGATAGCAGTTATTTTTGTCTGGTTAAAGACCAGCAGTATCTAAACACCGGAAACGGCTGGGCGCAGACCTCTTTATGGGAGTTTCCAAGTTTACCGGAAGGTGAAAGCGCATGGCAATGGCATAATGTATCTCCTCAATTTCCAGACCTCAACGGAGACGGTTTAACGGACATTGTTTTAGTATCAAGCCGTTTTATCAGCAACGCGGTGGGGGGTGTTTTAAGAGGCAATATATATCTTACCGATGAAAAAAAACAAAATTTGTTAAGCCAAATAAATTATCCGCAGGGCGGAAATACAGAAATTGTTTACAAAGCTTCAACGCAATATATAGACGAATCTGGAAATCTGGCAAACAAATCGCCGTATTCCATATTTACTGTTTCTCAAATTACAAACAGCGACGGATTAGGTAACAACATAAGTTCGTCTTATAAATATCAGGGCGGGCATTATTATTACAACAATCCCTTTGACAAGCAGTTCGCTGGCTATAATTTAATTGCGCAAACCGATTCTGCGGGCAATGTGGCAAAAATTTATTATCATACAGCCAACGAAAGCGATTCAGTTCGCGGGGAATTTGAAGATAATTATTTTAAAATTGGCAAGCCGTATCGCATTGAACAATATGATAACACCGGGAAAATTTATCAGGCAACAATAAATAAATGGGACAGTTATAATTTAGGTAATGGGGCCGAGTTTGTGAAACTTATTCAAAACACAGAGCAATCTTTTAATGCAGATTCAACCCACAAAGACAAAGCAGAAAGTTATGAGTATGACAATAGCAATGGAAACCAAATTCAAAAAATAGAATGGGGCGAGGTAAACGCAAACGACGACGGCAGTTTTGCAGACATCGGCAATGACCAGCGCATTACTAACATTAGTTATGCTGTTGGCAGTAATGTTATCGGCAGTCCGTCAAACATTATTGTTTCAGACCAGAACAGCAACAAAATTAAAGAAAGCAAATTTTATTACGACAATTTGCAGCTAGGCGCCGTTAGTTTTGGAAATCAAACAAAAGAAGAAGGTTGGATAAGCAATTCAGATTATATTAACGTTCGGAAATCTTACAACAGCTTCGGGCTTGTAACTCAAAGCAAAGATCCAAATGGCAACGTCACAAATTTTGTTTATGACAGTTACAATTTTTATTCCGCCGCAATAACTAACTCCATAAACCAAACAGCGCAATTTACTTATAACTATGCTAACGGAAAAGTTTTGCAAACAACTGACGCCAACGGAAACAGTTTTAAAAACTTATACGACGGTTTCGGCAGAATTTTAAAAACAGAACAGCCAGCAGAAACAAATCCTTCAACTTTGGTTGCAAAAACATCTTATGTTTACAACGATGCTCCTTTGGCTGTGAGCGTTCAGCAAACTAATTATTTAGATTCTTCAAATTTTGTAAACAGTTATAATTATTACGACGGGCTTGGCAGAACAATCCAAACAAAAAAATCAGCTGAAAATAATAATTTTGAAACAGAAGACTATATTTACGACAACAGGGGAAATTTGCAGAAAGAATCTTTGCCGTATTTTTCAACAAGTTTTGCAAAAACAAGCCCAAGTTCAGAATCTAATCTTTATGCAAATTATGTTTACGATGCTCTAAACAGAAAAATAAGCATTGTAAATGCGGTTGGAACAACTTCTTTTGCTTATAATAATTGGCAGACAACAATAACAGACGCAAATGGAAATAAAAAAGATTATATTTATGACGGCTTTGGCAATCTTGTTGAAGTCAATGAATATAACGGCGAAAATGCCTACGCAACAATTTACACCTATGATGCGGCGGGCAATTTAATAAAAATTACAGACGGATTGCAAAATGTCAGAAATTTTACTTATGATGGTTTGGGCAGAAAATTAAGCGCGGAAGATTTGCATAATTCTACAGATTCTATTTTTGGAATTTGGAATTATACTTATGACGGCGCGGGCAATTTAATTAACGTAAAAGACGCAAAAAACCAGACAATAAATTATGTTTTTGACGGTTTAAACAGAAAAACCAGCGAAGATTATGCCGGCAAAACCGGCGTAGAAAAAACTTTTGCCTATGACAATTGTAAAAACGGCAAGGGTTTATTGTGCGACACTACTTCGACGGCAGGGGTTGAACATTATGAATATTCAGCAACGGGAAATATAACAAAGCATACAAAAATTGTCGGAGATACTGCTTTGGCAACCCAATTTAATTATGACTACACGGGGAATCAAACTTTAATTACAAACCCCGACAACTCGCAGGTTAAATATGATTTTAATTCAGCCGGTTTAATTGAAAAATTGTGGCGAAAAGAACCTGCAGGCGCCGTATTTACTAACACAGTAAGCAATCTTGATTATGCGCCAACAGAACAAATTTCCAGCATTTCTTTAGCAAACGGGGCAACAACAACCAACACTTATAATGCAAACCAGCTTTACCGTTTAACCCGCAAATTGTCGGTTGCAAATAATATAAATTTGCAGGATATTTCTTATCAGTATGACAATGTTGGCAACATAAAACAAATAATTGATAATTCTGCAACCGATTCCAAAAAAACAGTTGCTTACACTTATGACAATTTGTATCGTCTTCTTTCATCTACTGCCACAGGCATGGCTGCTGGCCAGCAGACATATGTTCAAAATTTTACTTACGACGGTTTAGGAAATATATTATCTCAAACAAAAAATAACGAAACAACAACTTATGACTACGTCGGCCCGGATTTTGCAAATCCGGACGCTGTTTCAAAAACAACTACAACCGGTGTCGCGCCTTTGCCGGTTATTTCGTATTTTGTTTCTTCGCCTTCCACAATTACTTCTGGCCGGCAAGCTGTTTTGTCGTGGGCCGTTTCCGGAGGGACAGCAACAATCTTGAAAATAGATAATGAAATTGGTTCGGTTTTAGATTCAAATTTCAAAACCGTAACCCCAACAGTAACAACCGCATACACACTTACAGCAACAAACAGCAATGGAACTGCAACAAAATCAATTACAATAACTGTTGCCGGACAAACCGCAGTTATTGCGCCGAAAGTTTTAGCAAATATAATTCCAGCAGAATTAACGCCGACAATAGAACCCAATGTATCTGCGCAGGCAGGAGCCCCTAAATATCCGGTTATTAATTTTTTTACATCTTCGCCGTCGGCGGTTAATAAAGGCAAATCTGTAACTCTTTCGTGGAAGATATCCGGAGGAACGCCGACAACGGTTTCAATAAATAATGGAATTGGCTCAGTTTTGAAAAAGACTTCAAAAATAGTGACCCCAACAGCAACAACCATATACGTTTTAACCGCGAAAAATAAGTATGGCG
>Ga0209542_10015636_pt1 | contig 12695 bp, 13 predicted proteins | sample RifCSPhighO2_01_FD_184028 | JGI IMG/M metagenome (GOLD analysis project Ga0209542, IMG submission 184028) | Soil microbial communities from Rifle, Colorado - Rifle CSP2_plank highO2_0.1 (SPAdes) (version 2) | ecosystem: Environmental > Terrestrial > Deep subsurface > Rock core/Sediment ...
ATACTGGGGATAATCAGGAAAACCAGGCCCAAGCAGCAGTTGGTTCTTCTTCAGGAGCCAATGCCTTCTGGGTATGGGTTAGCCAAAATTGGCAATTCTTGTTGATTATTTTAATTGCAATAACCGCAACCTATTACATTTATTGGTTGAGGTCAAAGAATAAAACTTAATAAGTAATTTTATAAAAAATGGTCTGACGTAACGTCGGACCATTTTTAGTTATGTGGGACATTGTATAGGATGTTAGAACTATTATACAAGAGTCCACTGAATACATTTATATTCCAAATAAGAAACATAAGAAAAGCGATTTAGAAACAAGAACTGGCTTTGAAATAATCCGTGACAGTCGGCTTGTCTCCTTGCTTTATTTGATTAGTTCGTTCAACCCCTAACTTTTGAGTAAAGCATGCCTCCATTTCAGGAGTAATTTCTGAAGGTAAGCTGGCTGGATTTATTCCTAAAGATTCTAGTTGGGCTTCTTGTTCTTCTGTCAGTAATGGATTTTTATCAACATTATCTACTTTTGTTGCATTATTCCCTGTAACGGCTTTGAAAGTGGAAACCGGGTTCATTCCTGTTAACAACAGAATTGCTACCGCCCCAAGAATAAGAATGGAAAAAATAACCCCCATTACCACAAAGAATCCGTTCAATATTTTTAACATTGCATTCAATTTTTATATTTATCGAATTATATTACTAATTATACCGTATTATCCTTCATTTTCCAATATAACTTCTAATACACATGTGGCATGTTAGAAGTTTCTTTCTGCGGAGGAGGTGGGACTCGAACCCACGAAACCCTTGCGAGTCACAGATTTCCAATCTGTTGCAATAGCCACTATGCGACTCCTCCTTGTATTGTTAAATTATCATAAAAAAATGAAAAATAAAAGTTTAATGATACTTCGTCATGTATTATGATATAATAAATTAAAAAACATGGAAAAAGCAAACATTTTAAGCCAAAAAGAAATAGAAGAACAATTAAAGAACGCTCCCGGGTGGATGTATAAAGACAATAAAATAAGCAAAGAGTTTCAGTTTAAGGACTTTATGGATTCTTTGAATTTTGTAAATCAATTAGCTCCTTTTTGTGAAAATTTGGATCACCATCCAGATATCCATATTTTTTATAGCAAAATTCTTTTTGAGCTCCAAAGGTTTGACGTTGGAGGGAAAGTTACTGATAAAGACTTCATGGTAGCTCATGAAATAGAGAGGTTATATAAAACAAAATAGATTCGTGGTATAATATATAAAAGGTCAAGCATTAATTTAAATACATAATATCATACATGGAAAATATGAATTCTATGGATGCTGGCAGAAAAGTATGCCATTGTCCTCACCATAAAGTTATGCCAGTATTAGTCATTTTATTCGGCTTAACTTTTTTACTGAAAGCTTTAGGAGTTGTTACGTATGACTTTGCAATGATTACCTGGCCTATTTTGGTTATATTGGCAGGTTTGCAAAAATTTGCTACAAAATCAGGAATGTGCAAATGTTGTTAAATCCCTAAGTAATATGTTAAAAACAAAATCTCCTGGCAAGCAGGAGATTCTGTTTTTTTGGTTCTTTTGTTATAATGCAAAAATACCAATGGATGAAATATTCATCAAACTAACAAATTCTGCCTATAAAATCATTGATTTTTTCCCTGAGTCAGATCCCTTAAAAAATAGGGCAAAAGAGAAAGTATTATCTATTATGGATAATCTGACTATTATAAATCTTTTGGATGGATGGGCTTCTTTTCAAATTGATGCGGCAAGAAATTACATTATCCAGGATATAGAAATTTTATTGCATTATTTTATAGTGGCAAGAAATCAAGGGTATTTAAATCCCACCAATTTTTTTATTTTGTCAAAAGAATATCATGAAATTTTAAAAGAAATTAAGAGTAGTGATACTCTTAAATTAGAGATACAAACTATTCCTCCTATTAAGGTTTTAGAAAATAAGAAAGTGAGAAAAGAAGTTAGGCATAGCTCAATATTAACTGAACGGCAGCAAAAAATTATCACATTTTTAACTGAAAATCAGAAAGCTCAAGTTGTGGATTTGCAACATATTCTAAAAGGAGTCACAAAAAGAACTATTCGGAGAGATTTGAATGAACTTTTAAAGAGAGGGAATATAGTGAGAGTTGGGAAGTTTAATCGAATTTTTTATCAGTTAGGACATTTATAAATGTCCTATTCATTCGGTATAATTTATTGACTTATTTATAAAAATATATTATAATCTAAAGATGTCTGAATTCAATAAAAAAAGGGAAGGATTTACCAAAATCTATCAGGATTATATTGAGAAAATCTATCGGTTTGTTTATTTGAAGGTAAATACCAGAGATTCAGCAGAAGACATTACTTCTAAGGTATTTTTAAAATGCTGGGAGGCCTATAAAGACACAAAAATTGATAATATGAATGCTTTTTTATATAGGACAGCTAATAATGCAGTCATAGATTATTATCGGGAAAACAGTAAAAAAAATATTATATCTTCTGAATATATGGCTTCTTTTGCTGATATGAAGCCAAGCGCTTTTGATAGGTCAGCCGTCTCAGCTGAAGTGGAACGTATAAAGTTGGCCTTAAATGAAATTAAAAAAGAATACCAGGATATTATTATTTGGCACTATCTTGAAGATATGACTATAAAGGAAATAGCAGAATTAACTGGTAAGACTGAGGGAAACGTAAGGGTTATGGCCCATAGAGGATTGGCAGCGTTGAGAAAGATCTTAAGCTAACTGTAATACTTTTAACTATTTGTCGTCTTAATCTGCATAATGCCTAAAATAGACGAAAAACAATTTATTGACCAGATAAGGATGCTAAAAACAATTAAACCCAAAAAGTCTTGGGCTGATTCAGTTTTGCAAAGCATCGTGAAAGAGGAGCAAATCCAGACAAATCCATTAAGATTTTCAGATGTCGTCAGAAACGCCTATAGTCTTTTATTGCAAAGAAAATTTGCTTATTCACTTGCCTTGTTCGCTTTTGTTATTGTCTTTTTAAGTGTTGCCCATTTTACCATGCCAGGAGATAACGTATTGGTTATTAAAAACTTGGCTGAACAATCACAAGCTACCTTGGCAGCTCAAGCCCAATTACATCAAAATATAGCTAACTTAAATAACAAGATTAATGATTTAGCCCAAGTTTCAAAACAAGGCAAAAAAGAAAATGTCCCATCAGTGGTGCATGAGATTAATACAAATGCAGTTGCTTTGAAGAAATCGTTGAATGAAACTTCAGCTGGAAAACAAGAAATTAATGAAATTGCTAACAGTTTGAAGACTTTGGCAAGCGTATCAGGATCTTCTGGAGTAGATATATCAGAAAGCCCTGACTTGAAAGATTTATATAAAACGGTTGTAGAAAACCAGATTAAGGATTTGGAAAATTCAACCTTAACCGATGACCAGAATAAAGTATTGGAAGGAATTAAGGATTTGTATGCGAAGGGAGAGTATTCTGAAGCTTTGGAAATGATGTTGGAGATTAATCATTAAAAATTGACTAGTCTTCTGAGAAATGTGCATGAAATAATCAGTCTGCATATTTCTTAGAGGATGAGCTGCAACTCGTGACTAGTACGTAAAGTCGCGAGTCACAAGACTATTCAGTCATACGGTCGACCAGCGAGAAGTACATAATTAGTCGTAATATAAACATAAATAACAATTATACAAAAAATGAGTATTAAATTAAGAAAAACAATTATAGCAGCTGTGGCTGTAGTGTCATCAGTTGCAATGATTGCTCCTTCTTTTGCAGGAGCCGTAACAATTGATGAATTGTTAGCTCAGATTGCTCAATTGCAAATGCAATTGCAGACAATGCAAGGAGGAGCTGGCGCTGGCGCTTGCGCCGGAGTTACTTTTTCAAGAACTTTGACAGTTGGATCAACAGGTTCAGATGTCAAATGCTTGCAGGTAATTCTAAACATGTCAGCATCAACAAAAGTAGCTTCATCAGGAGCAGGTTCACCTGGTATGGAAACAATGTACTTTGGTCCATTGACCTTAGCCGCTGTTAAAATGTATCAGACACAACATGGATGGACACCTGCAAATCAGGTAGGTCCCATGACAAGAGCAGCTTTGAATGCTCAAGTATCTGCTATGGGAAGCGGATCTGGTACCGGTACCGGTGTAGGAACTTCAGTCGGATTAACTGGCACAGCCAGCATTAAAACTATTACTGACCTTAGCCAATATTCTGTAGAAGATGTAGGAGAGGGTACCAGCGATGTCGTTGTCCTTGGAAGAGAAATCGAAATGGACAATACTGGCAATGCCAGACTTCAGCAGGTTAGGGTAAAGTTTACCCATGCTTCAGGAACTGAAACATCAGGTTCTTCAACAACCCTATCAAAATATGCCAATGCCGTTTCTATTTGGTTAGATGGAAAGAAAATTGCTTCAGCAATGGCTTCAGACTTTAGCAGGGATTCATCAGGAGTTTACTCCAAAACATTTATCACTGATTCTTCAGCTATCTTAAATTCAGGAGCTAAGAATAATTTGACTATTGCGATTACCGCAGTTTCAAATCTTGATTCTGGAGATGCAGCTGAGCAATGGGGTCTCAACATTGAAAACATTAGATATGTTGACGGCACCGGAGCTGTCATTACCGACACCAGCACAGGAGACTTGGAGACAGAAGAATTGGCTAAGTTTGTAACTTTGGCAACAGCAACCGACATAGAATTGAAGTTGACGCCAAATAACAATCCAGTTGCCAAAACAACAAAAGTTTCCACAACCACCAACACTATGAATATAGATTTGCTTTCTTTCAATGTTAAGGCACAGGGAGAAAAAATCTGGGTTGATGAAATTCCAGTTGTCATTACAACCGTTGGTGGCGACAGCCCTAGCGCTTTAGTGGCAAAGTTAACGTTGACCTTAGGTTCAGCAACCTTCACTGAAACATTGCCAACAACAGGGACTGGCACCGATTGCGACCTATCAGCTACACTTGGTTGCAGAGTAACCTTTGACGACATTAACACTTGGATTGAAGCTAATCAAACTGTTTCAGCTAAAGTGTCTATGGAAGCTGAAGATATAGAAGCTGGCACCTTTGATGAAGGTGACTCTATAACAGCTGCCATCTCAGCTTTTGAAAGAAGCAACATTGTCGCAGAAGACAAGAATGGAGACAATATTGCCGATGGCGACAAGACAGGCGTTGTATCAGGCGAAGCCCAAGCATTCAGGTCAACAGGTATTGCGCTTAGCAACTTCACTTCTACAGTAACTACAGCCGTTACTGGCGCTAATGTTGACGGTAAAGAGTCAACTTATGTTGTAAACTTCAAGATTACTGCATTTGGAGATACAGCTTATGTTCCAAGAGTAATATCAAGAGCCACTTCGACTACCGCTGGTCTTATTTACTTAATTGAAAACAGCGGTGGATCAAGCATTGCTCCGCCAGTTGTTGCAATTGCTGATGGAGACCTTAGCTCATCTGATGCAACTCTAAACACCAATAGTTTGTTTGAAATTCCAGATGGTTCATCCAGAAGTTTCAGCGCAACCATTAATCTTTCAACGACTCTTATTGGCAGTAATGACCTTTACAGAATTCAGCTTGATAAAGTTCAGTTTGATACCGATTCAACTGATACCACACCAGACGCTACAGCAGAAAGCTTCGCTCCAGCTAGTCAATATGAGACTAATCTAGCAGAGGTTAAGGATGCTACATAATCTATCTAGTAATGGATTCCTTACTTAGCTGGTAACTAAGTTGAAGGATAAAAAGAGCCCCGACGTTATGTCGGGGCTCTTTTGTTATTATTTTTAATCTGTTATAATACTGATTATAATCCAATGAAATTTTTCTTTTTTTTACTAGCAATAGTATTCTTAATAGCTCCCTTATCTGCCAATGCTTACATTGATCCCGGAACAGGCAGTTTTATAGTTCAAGTAATTGTGGCAACTGTTTTAGGAGCCGTTTTTTATTTTAAGTTTTTTTGGAGAAAAATGAGAAATTTCTTTAAGCAAAAAATACTTGGCAGAAAAGAAGATGAAAGCAAAAAAATTTAAGGAAGAAAAAATGGTAGAGATTAAAAGTTCTTTTAGAGATCCCAGCGGGTCTCTTTATATAAAAAACGGAATTTTATACCGTAACATATCTTCTGTTTATAGAGAACATTATCAATATGCCTTAAACTCCGGTATTTACAATACCCTTATAGAGGAAAAATTGTTAATTCCACACCGTCAAGAAGGCCCGCATACAATAATTCCAGAGATAATACCTTTTATTTCGTATCCTTACGAGTGGTGCTTTTCTGAATTAAAAGATGCAGCGCTGATGACTTTAAAAATCCAGAAAAGGGCTCTTGATTTCTCAATGACCTTAAAAGACGGAAGCGCTTTTAATATTCAATTCTTTAAAGGAAAACCTATTTTTATAGATACGCTTTCCTTTGAAAAGTACCAGGAAGGCTCTCCATGGGTAGGATACCGCCAGTTTTGCCAGCACTTTTTAGTCCCGCTTCTTTTAATGAGCTACCGCGATCTGCGACTTAATAAATTGTCATCTCTTTTTATTGACGGCCTGCCTCTTGACCTTGCTTCATCTCTTTTGCCATGGCGCACGTATTTTAAGCCTCTTAGCTTGATTCATCTTCATATTCATGCCAAAAGCCAAAAACAGTTTGCACAAAAGGAAAAACTTCCAAATTGGCAGATTTCTAAAAAAAGCCTTTTTATTTTAATAGACAGTTTAGAATCTGGCATTGGCAAATTAGTTTGGAGGCGGCAAAAAACCGAATGGCAGGATTACTATAAGAAAACAAATTATTCTGACTCTGCCTTTGAAGATAAGAAGAACATTATTTCCAGGTTTTTAGAAGTTATCAAGCCAAAAAATGTCTTTGATTTGGGAGCTAATACAGGAGAATTCAGCAGATTAGCGAGTGATAGAGGAATCAACACAATAGCTTTTGATGTTGACCATCATGCAGTAGAAGAAAATTATCTTAAAATAAAGAAAAGTGAAGAGAAAAATATTATTCCTTTAGTTGTAGATTTTATAAATCCCAGCTCTGCAATCGGGTGGGGGAATGAAGAAAGAATGTCTTTAACAGAAAGAGGTCCTGCTGATTGCGTAATGGCTTTAGCTATTTTGCACCACTTAGCAATATCAAACAATGTTCCTCTATCAAGAATTGCTCAGTATTTTGGCAAGTTAGGAAAATATGTAATAATTGAATTTATTCCAAAAACGGATTCAAACGTCAAAAAACTTTTAGCGACAAGAAAAGATATTTTTACCCAATACGACCAAAAGTTTTTTGAGAAAGAATTTAGCAAATATTTTACTATTGAAAAAAGAGAAAAAATTGCTGAGTCAGAAAGGTTTTTATATCTATTGAGAGGAAATAATGTTTAAAAAGTTTTTCTATCTTCACCCCTTTTTTGCAGCCTTGATTCCGGCTATTTTTTTGTGGAGCAATGATTTCCTTGGGTTATTGCCAAAGGGACTTTTTTCAACTTTAGCCGTTTTGATAACCTTTGCCGGTTTAATATTTTTTATTTTTTGGTTGTTTTGGCGAGATTTAGGGAAGGCGGCGATAACATCTTCTCTTTTTTTGTTATTAACTCTTTCTCATGAATATATATATAGTTACACCATCGGTAAATTTATTTTGTCAAAGCCGGTTTTTAATGTAACAGGTTTCGTTTTATCTCTTATTATTTTCTTTGCTGCGATATATGTTGTGAAAAGAGCCGATAAGGATTTATTTGATGCTAATAAAATGATATTTTCTATAGCCTGTTTTTTTCTTCTCATATCTTTTATTAAAATTGGAGTATATTACCAATCATCAGAAAGCCAGTCAATAAGAAACGGAACAGAATCAATTATTCAAACTTTAATTCCCTCAAATAAGCTTCGTGACGTATACTATATCATCTTAGACGAGCATGCCTCTCCTGAAGTTTTAAGGGATGTAATGGAGTATAAAAAAATTGACGAATTTGTTTCTTCTCTTGAGAAGAAAGGATTTTTTGTTGCAAAGCAAAGCACCAGCAATTACCACGATACGGATTTCTCTTTACCGTCTTCTCTTAATATGCGCTATCTTACAAAAGAAGAAATAGAAAGCGCGGTTCAATTGAGGCGATTGACGGAAGACCACTATCTTAAGGATTTCTTCCGCGATAAAGGGTATAATTATTTTAATTTTGGAACCATCTGGCGGGACCAAGAAAACAGATATGCCGATGGAAACATAACGGCCGGCAATCTTTCCTTTTATCAGTTATCTTTATGGGAAAGGACAGTGTTTTATCCAATAGGGACTTTTATTGTGCGAAATTACTTGGGGGATAATGCCCTTGAACTGCTTAATTCAAAATTTATTTCAAAGTTGATTTCTTTTGATAAGCGCGTCAGATATACAAAAGATACTATCTTTAAATTAGAAGAACTTGCTAAGGTGCCAGAACGTAAGGGGCCCAATTTTGTCTTTGCCCATTTTTTCATTCCTCATGAGCCGTATGTTTTCGATGGAGAATGCAGGTTTGTAGCCTACAAGGAAATGGTTAAAAGAAGTCAGACAGAAAATTATCTACAAGCGGTAGCCTGCATAGATAAAAAAATCGAAGCGCTAATGAATACTTTATTGGAAAAATCTGACCCAGATCCCATAATTATTATCCAGGGAGACCATGGAGCACGGTTTTTAAAGCCAGACGAACTGGATTATAAAAACTTGAATGCTTATTACTTTCCAGATGGAGGAGACTCGCTCCTTTATGATTCTATAACTCCTGTTAATTCTTTCAGAATTATGTTCAACTACTATTTCGGTCAAAATTTTGAGCTATTGGAAGATAAAATTGAGTTATAATTCCTTAACGATAAGCTGGCGGTAGAGTTTGTAAAAATGCCTCTATGGTTTTTTTGATTGCTTCTTGTTCTTCTGCCTTTAATCCTGTGCCCGGGAGCACTTCTATAATCTGCAAGGCTGCTTGGCGAGCTTTTTCGTATTGGCCCGACAATCTATAGGCCTCTGCCATGGAAGCTCGCCATTGTACATTATATAAATCCTTCTTATACACCAAAAATTCATATAGTTCTGCGATTTTTTCATAATCTTCTATAGCAATATAAGCGTTTATTAGTTGCTGGACAGAGGAATCGTACGACGAGTTAAAATCTAAATTCTTTGCTTTTTCGATGTCTTTTTCTGCTGAAGAAATATCTTTATCACAAATGAACGAAGTTGCTCTTGTCCAATAGCATGCTCCCTCAGCCGGGTTTAGCTGAATGCATTGATCCGCTCTTTCTCTTGCCGCTTTGCAGTCTTTTTTAATGATATCTCCCCAAGCCATATTCAAAATAATTTCCTGGCTTTTGGGAGAAAGTTTTAGAGCTTCATTATAATATTGGAAAGATTTTTCAAGATAGGAATCTTTTGCTGCATCATTTCCTTCATAAGCTGAAATTGTTGAAGCAATGTTCCCAGCCAATATCCATAACCTGCTTGAATTTCTATAGATTGGCAACGATTTTTCCAGTATCTCTAAGCCTTCTTTTGAATAAGCTAAAGTTTCCCCTGGCTCTTCACGGATGCAAGTTCTTAACATTTCTTCAACCTCTAAAACAGCATATTGGCCCAGAATTTTTTGAGGCAAATTAATTTTTTCAATTTTTTCCAAGGCCTCTTTGCATAAGTTGTTTTGAGACATAATTTTAGCCGTGTTGAGGTTGGTGTTTAACAGAAAAGGTCTTATATTATATTGCCATGCAAAAATAGCTGCTAAAACAACAAAAGCGAGTAAAAACGCCCTTTTTTTGTTTACTGAAAGAGATTGGATAAATTGCCAAAGTTTTTGTTTTTGGTTTTCTTGCGGTAGATTTTTATTGGCAAGAGATATAACATAAGCTGCTAAAAGATAAAATATCAATAGAGTGGGAAAAGAATCTATGCTGAATAAATTAGCAACAGCGTATCCTATTATTGTTGACTGAATGCCATGAGCAATAAGCGTATTGCCATTGTCTGTATCATTGGGGCTGGCGTTGGATTTAATCTTTTTAAGTTGCCAGAATAATGCAATAAATAATCCTGCATAAGCGATAAATCCCAAAATGCCGGCCGAAGCGGCTGCGTCCAAAAATAAGTTGTGAGACCTATCCCACCAGCCCAAGGGGGTTTTTTGAGGGTCAAATAACGGTGCCCCAAGTTTTAAACCTTTCTTCTTCGGCTAAGAATGTCAGTGATAACCTGGGCAGAATAATTTTAGCAATTCTATTTTCTGATATCAGAGGTATGGCCTTCGGAGTATAAGTAGCATAGAGTACTGTTGATACAACTGTTAAAAATACTATCAAAGCAGAAATTCGGAGGCCCATAATAATTTTTTGGGAGTGAGGAGTTATTTGTTTTGGATAAGCGATGAGGAAATAAAATACTCCGGCTAAAAATCCAACATACGCTCCTCGGCTTCCAGTTAGAAACAGAGAAAACAGGAAGACGATAAAAACAATAACATAAAAACCTTTTTTCTTTTTGTTTGTTTCAGATAAAAATAAAGAAATTGTAATAAAGAGGAGCATTGCAAGATATATACCAAAAGGAATTGGATTGCCCAGGGTGGCTCCCTGACGGGGGTCAAGGTAGGAAAATAATGAAGGAACAAATCCATAAAAGGATAAAATAGATAATGATGAAATTATCGCTCCCACTCCTAAAATAAATGTCCATACTTTTTTCCATTCATTCTCTTTAATGGAAAGAAGCGCCAACAAAGAAAACAGGCCGTAAAATAGGAAGTTGATAAACCCTTCTCCTCGTTCTGGACTTCCCCAAAAGCTGAGGTAGGGGTCAATTGAAAAAGCAGACGCCAGGAAAAAAACGGCAAAAAACAGCAAAAACCCCCAGATAATTGGATTATTTTTGATGTGAGGAAAATTGAATTTTTTGTGTTTGAAGAGAATTTGGTATAGCAAAATACAAAACAAAACCAGAATAATCAATTTTAGCGCTATCGCCTGTGTCCAGCTTGGAGGCCAAAAAAACGGGTTAAAAGCGATAAGAGGAAGGGTTAAAATGATAAAAATACCTAATTTATTTAGATTCATTTTTGATTGTTTTTTTCTATAATTTATGATATGAATAAATCATTAAAAAATCAAACATTAATGGTAAAAAGTAATAAAATAGTTGCCATTATTCCTGCAAAAGGAGGATCAAAAAGTATTCCTAAAAAGAGCATTGTTGATTTAGGCGGCTTTCCCTTGATTGCGTATTCTATTGCAGCTGCTAAGCTTTCTAAAATGATTGACAGGGTCGTTGTCGTTACTGATAGCGAAGAGATGGCTGATATTGCTCAACACTATGGAGCCGAAGCTCCCTTTTTGCAGCCGGAAAATACTTTAGGTACTGATTTATTTTTTATAAAATATACGATAGATTGGCTTAAAGAGCATGAAAATTTTGAGCCAGAATTTTTAGTCCATTTACGCCCCACAACCCCCTTAAGAAATCCTGAACTAATCGACCAAGCCATAGAAATGATTAAGAAAAATACCGAAGCGAGCTCTTTGCGATCAGCCCATGAGCTTGCTGAATCTCCCCATAAATTTTTTGAAATTAGAAATGGATTTTTTGAAGGATTGTTCCCGGAAGATAGTGCATTAGATGCCCAAAATGCTCCTCGTCAATCTTTCCCTATCGCATACCATCCAAATGGATATGTTGATGTTTTAAAAACAAACACTGTAAGAGACTTACGTAGTATTCATGGCAGAAAAATTCTTCCATTGATAACTGAGTTTCTTGTAGAATTAGATAGGCCAAGTGATTTAGATTATATTAAATTTGACTTGCAAAGGGGAAATTACGAAATTTATAACTATTTAAAAAATGGCAATTATCAAAACTAAATATCGATCTATAAAAACAAAGATTCCCGTACCTGCTTCGGCTGCTCTTTTAAAAGAAATGCAGAAATATGAAGCGAGTGAAATGTGCAATCATGAGTTGCCAGTAATTTGGGACAGGGCAGACGACTTTCAAGTGCATGACAAATGGGGCAACACATGGATAGATTTTACTTCTGGTATATTTGTGGCCAGCGTGGGACACGCTTCAAGAGAAGTAAGCGCTGCTGTTTTAAAAATGGCAAAGAATAAGCTTTTGCACGCCTATGTATTTCCCAATGAAGCCCGTTTAAAACTGGCAAAAGAGCTTTGTAGTCTGGTTAAGATGGATAAGGTGTTGCTTACAGTTACGGGGTCTGAAGCCAACGATGCCGTTATTCAAATGATGAGGCACAATAGAAAGGGAAAAATACTATCTATAAAAGGGGCTTACTATGGCAGTACTACTGCCTGCCGCCAGTTAGCTGAACATACTATTGACGAATCAGTAAAATCTGAAGGATTTGATCCAAAAGCAGTTTCTGGCATTTTTTTACAGGCATTCCGCGGCAGAGATGCTAAGTTCATGCCGTATGATTGGGTAAGAGAATGGGTTAAATGGGCACAAAAAAATAAGATACCCGTTGGTTTTGATGAAATGCAGTCTGGATTTGCCAGAACAGGCAAATGGTTTGGGTTTCAGCACTACGGCATTAAGCCGGATTTTATTACTATTGGCAAGGCCTTTGGAGGAGGATTACCCATTTCAGC
>Ga0209542_10015637_pt1 | contig 12694 bp, 14 predicted proteins | sample RifCSPhighO2_01_FD_184028 | JGI IMG/M metagenome (GOLD analysis project Ga0209542, IMG submission 184028) | Soil microbial communities from Rifle, Colorado - Rifle CSP2_plank highO2_0.1 (SPAdes) (version 2) | ecosystem: Environmental > Terrestrial > Deep subsurface > Rock core/Sediment ...
CAAGAGTTTTAATATCAGAATGGAGATAAGCAACTTTAAACCCTTTCCCTGCCCGCAACGCTCTCGCTTGCGAGGCGGGCGGGTCTTTTAGATAATCACTTAAATCTTCTGCCATCCTTTTAGTCAGGGTGGTTATAAGCACCCGTTCTCCATTTACCACCCGTATTTGAACTTCTTTTATTACATCATCAATTTGTCCCTTTGTTGGCCTAACAGAAATTTCAGGATCAAGGATACCTGTTGGTCTGATTAACTGTTCTGCCACATTTTGTGGCCCAGCCAAAGATAGTTCATATTCATCGGGAGTTGCTGAAACATAAACAGCCTGATTTACCTTCCTTTGAAATTCATCAAATTTTAGTGGTCTGTTGTCTAAAGCTGAAGGCAATCTAAATCCAAATTCCACCAAAGTTTCTTTTCTGGCTCTATCCCCATTATACATACCTCTGATTTGTGGCAAAGTTATATGAGATTCATCAATAATAACTAAAAAATCTTTAGAAAAGAATTCCATTAAAGTATATGGAGGCTCCCCTTCTTTTCTACCTTCAAAATAAATGGAATAATTTTCAATTCCGTTGCAATATCCAAACTCCCTCATCATCTCTAAATCGTAATGAGTCCGTTGTTCTAATCTTTGTGCCTCAACCAATTTGTTTTGTTTTCTAAGCTGAGCTAGTCGAAGCTCAAGATCTTTTTCAATTTGTATTAAAGCAGGTAAAAATCGAGCATCAGGAGTTATGTAATGTTTAGCTGGATAAATAACCTGAGTGCCCTTAATTTCTTCAATATCAGCTGTAACAGGATTAAGTTTACTCACTTTTTCAACTTTATCCCCCAAAAACTGTACTCTAAAGGCAGAATCCATGTAAGCTGGATATATGTCAACAGTATCCCCCTTAACTCTAAAATTACCTCTTTTAAATTCAATATCATTTCTTTCGTAAAACATCTTACTTAATATCTTTAGAACTTGATCAAAACTAGCTTTCATACCACTTTTTAGCTCTAAAATAGCCTGACCATATTCAATAGGTGAACCTAGGTTATAAATAGCAGAAACAGAAGCTACTACTATGACATCTTTTCTAGTCATTAAAGAAGTTGTGGCAGAAAGCCGGAGTTTTTCTATTTCCTCATTAATAGAGGCATCTTTTTCTATATAAGTATCAGAAGAAGGAACATAAGCCTCGGGCTGATAATAATCATAATAAGAAACAAAGTATTCCACAGCATTATTAGGAAAAATAGACCTAAATTCCTGAGCTAGCTGGCCTGCTAAAGTTTTATTGTGGGAGATAATTAAAGTGGGTTTTTGAACCTTTTCTATAACATTAGCCATAGTAAAAGTCTTACCACTGCCTGTTACCCCAAGGAGTACTTGGTGTTTCTCTCCTCTATTAAGGCCTGCCACAAGCATGTCAACTGCTTGTGGCTGATCACCAGTAGGCTTAAATCCTGAAACAATTTTGAATTTTGGCATAATGATTACCTTTTTGACACTTGTCAAAATAGGCAAGGTCCCCGTAAAACGAGGTTCTTATTATACTACTTATATCCTACAGGCACCCCACATGGAATGTGGGAAGCTATTTAATGCTCCAAATTGTGATGTAAAAGCTTAAATCCTAAATCTGCTCTTGGATTTCTAATTAGCTCGCCAAAAAGCAAACTTAAGGTAAAATTTTGTGTGGTATCAAAAAGAGGATAAGTTGCCAGCAAAATAACATCACTTTCCCAAGTATCATTTAAATCTCCACTGAACAAATCAGTTTTACTTTTGGGTACAGCTATTTCTTGTCTGGCTGTTTGATCAAAGACTACAATATGTTCTGAATCGTTTGGCCTAAATTTTTTATTATGTCTGACTCTGGGAAGATAAATAAAAGCTTTTTCTTGTTTTTCCATTAATCTTTCTAAGGTTAGCATTGATTGTGCACGATGCGGAAATCTTTCCCTAGCATCTCTTAAATCTTTTAGGATAAAATTTCTCGAGACAAGATTAACCATTGCCTCCACAGAATCTGCCATGAAAACATTACCTGCTATTGGATCTAGCGCTTCCTCCCGATTTTTAGGCTGATATCTTTCTACACTTGGCATGGCCAAATTTTAACACAACTAATTTTGATGGGATATGACCCATTTTGTATCCCTTGACATGTTCGGGTTGCCTTTGGTAAAGTAAATACTAATATAACCCATATATGCCCATAACATTATACAAAAGACAAAAACAGATTTTAGAATTTATCAGACAATATATTGATAAATATTCTTACTCTCCCACCCTAGGCGAGATTGCAGAAGCTATTGGAGTATCCTCTTTAGCCACAGTTCACGAACATTTAGGAGCTCTTACTAAAAAGGGAGTAATTAAACGATTTGATGGGGCTGTTCGGGGAATAGAGCTTTTAGATATTAAAATTTCAAATGTCCTGCAGGGAATTGAACTACCTATTTTAGGCTTTATTGCAGCTGGTCAGCCTATCATGACTTATACAGACCCAGATGCCACAGTAAAAGTAGCTCCAGCCATGCTTTCTGGTAAAAAAAGATCATATGTCCTGCAAGTAAAAGGAGATTCTATGATAGAAGAAGGTATTTTAGATGGTGATCATGTAATTATTGAAGAACAAAATGATGCAAGAGATGGAGATATTGTCGTGGCTCTACTTGATAACGGTCTAGCCACGCTAAAAAGATTTTTTAGGGAGTTAGACAGGATTAGACTTGAACCAGCTAATTCATCTATGCAACCAATTTATGTGACTGACCCGGATTCTATAAAAATTCAGGGTAAATGCGTCGGGGTTATTAGACGCTTTCAGTAATCTTCCACTTCTTCAGATGCACATAGTTCTGTTATACTTTTAATTATCATGGAATTTTTAGAACTACTTTTGCACTTGGATGAGCATTTGGCCAATTTAATTAATCAACTTGGTCCCTTAACTTATATAGTCTTGTTTCTTATAATTTTTGCAGAAACTGGACTTGTGGTAACACCATTTTTACCAGGTGATTCATTGCTTTTTGTTATTGGAACCCTGTCTGGAAGTGGATTCTTAAATATCTGGATCTCTTACTTTACACTTTTGGCTGCAGCTATTGTGGGAGACACTGTCAATTACTGGGTGGGACATCACATTGGACCTAAAGTTTTTTCTAAACAAAATTCAAAACTCTTTAATAAAGCTTACCTTGAGAAAACTCACAAGTTTTATGAAAAATATGGTGCTAAAACCATTATTCTAGCTCGCTTTTTACCAATACTTAGAACCTTTGCACCATTTGTAGCAGGTGTTGGACGTATGGATTATTCTACTTTCCTTTCATTTAATATCATAGGAGCCTTAATTTGGGTGACTAGTCTAACTTTTCTAGGATACTTCTTTGGAGGCTTAAGTTTTATAAAGGACAATTTTGAATATGCTGTTATTGGAATAATTATAATTTCACTCTTACCAATGGTAATTGAATATATAAAATACAAAAGCGGCAAAGGCGTATAAAAAGTATATAATTGCCCTATGCTTTATATTGTGGCAACGCCAATTGGTAATTTAAAAGATATCACTTTAAGAGCTCTGGATATTTTAAGGTCTGTTGACTCCATTATTTGTGAGGACACAAGACATGCCTCCATTCTTTTAAATCACTACCAGATAAAAAAGCCTCTTTTGGTATTAAATGATCACAATGAATTTCATGCCTTTCTAAGCTTAATCCAAAGACTGAATGATGGAGAAAATATGGCCATTATTTCTGATGCAGGAACCCCCTTAATCTCTGATCCAGGGTATAAATTAGTCAGGGAATGTATTACCCAAAACATTCCGGTAGACTCTCTTCCAGGTCCTTCTTCTGTTATCACAGCCTTGACTCTCTCAGGTTTAGCTCCAGACAGATTTATGTTTGTAGGATATCCACCGGAAAAGGGCGGAAAAAGATTAAAGTGGATGGAAGAGCTAAAAAATATAGAAGCTACTATTATTATGTTTATATCTCCTCATAAAATGGGTAAGGATTTAGAAGATTTAAAAACTGTATTTGGAGATATAGAAATTACTCTAGCCCATGAATTAACCAAAATCCACCAATCTGTGGATACCAAAAAAATCTCTGACTGGTTAGAATCTCTAAAGAGTCCTAAAGGGGAATATATTTTGTTACTGAGACTTTCTTAAAATCATTCTTTTTTCAACCTGTCTTAATAGATCATGAATAGATGGGACTTCAAAGCGTTCTACCACCATCCCAAGAACTCCTTTTTCTATTAAGAAATCTAACACCTTAGGATTTAGGGTTAAACTACCATAAGCTATAAAGGGGATCTTGGATTTGTGTAAAAGCTTTAATGCATCCTCCAAAAATTTTAAGAGTCCGTCAACTTCATTTTTGTATAAAGTCAGCTCCTGTTCAGATACATCAAAACCACCAAAATTTCCTGCCAGTTCATCTAAATTCAAAATTATCCCATCTAATCCAACCACCAAATAATCCTCCAAATTAACTACATTTTCAGGAGTAGCAATTTCCATCCAAAGCTGGAGAGAGTTTTTTCTGTTTAATTTATTAACAGCCAATTCTCTTTTTATCTGCAAAAATTCATTAACTCCCCGTACAAAAGGCACAACAATATGTATGTTTAATAACCCACGCTTATGCCGGACAAAATCCAAGGCCTGAATCATAGGGTCAAATAAGCTTTTTTGATGAAGCAAGCGGAGAGTTCCTCTAACTTTCCCCATCCCTTCTGATTTGTCAGCTAATTTAAGTAAAATTGGACTATGAGGGAAACTTAATGATGATTCTACTAATTTAAAAACTAAATTCTCAAAACTATCTCTTGGCTTGTTAAGATCAAATATTTTCTCAGAAGCTATAAAAACCCCATCCGCTTCCTTATCTACAACTAAACCATTTGATAAATCCAGAAATATTTTAACTGTACTTTTTTTTATGTCATCCCGAACCTGATCCGGGATCCATTTATTCGTAGAAAAGCTTTGCTTATTTGTATAGATTCCTGCATTCGCAGGAATGACAGGAAGTGTATAGGGTTTAATTCCTGTCAATTTTACTCCATGATCTACTATCCAATCATATTCATGAGGAATAAATAATTTTTTATTAGCCTCCAGTACTAAATCATGAATTTTCCGTAAATCATTAGCATGAGGTTTTCCGCTCTTTACATTTATTACACTATCATCAGACAACGGATCAAAATAAGCCGAACCGGAAGATTCAACTTTTTTTATGAAAAAAACAGTCTGTGGTCTTAATCCTTCGGTTATGCCTTTCTGAAACCCTTCCTTCCAAAGCCTAGTTTTTATTTCCTCAAGCCAAATATTTACAAGTGCTAGCCAAAGATTCTTAACATTTTTAATAACCTGACCATCTAAAAAATAACTTCTATGCTTTCCTAATTCTTTACCTAAAATTTCAGGAATAGGAGTTGAATTTATTTCTTTTTTTACCAGGGCTAGGGATTGTTCAAAAACTTCCTTGTGTCCGAAGTCAAAATGTTCTAAAACAGTTTTTAAATGAAGGTTTGGAGCAGTAATCACTACACCAGAACCCACAGGTAAACCAGTTCTTTCCAGTTTCCCTAAACTAACGTTTAATCTTCCAAAAATAGGAGCATCTTCGTCTGTTAAAACCTTTATGGGCAGTATTTCAACCATAGTATTAATTAACTATAACAGTATCTCCTACTTTTATATTACTTACAGATATAAATCCAGCATTAACCTCCAACATTTTATTAGTTTCAGTTTTTGAGGAATAAATTTTTAATGCATTATCAGGTTGACCGACCTGCGGAGGCACGTTTTCTGTTATATCCACAACTTTATCGTCCAAAATCCAGATAAAATCTAGAGGAATCTTCATTCCCTTCATCCAAAAATTATGCCTGTCAACTTTATCAAAAACAAAAAGCATTCCGGAATCAGAAGCTAAACTATCTCTACCCCCTAAACCCTTATTCCTTTTGGAGGATGTATCTGCAATCTCAGCTTTAATTAAAACATTCCCTATTTGAATGCTGGTAAGGCTAGAACTGGAGGGTAAAAAGGGAAAATCTATTTTCTTACCGCTTCCATTTGGATTAAAAAAGAATATTCCTCCTCCGATAATTGCTAGTAAAAGAATAGATTGTATAGCAAACTTTTTCATCTACATTAAATATAACATAAGACAAAACAGCGTGGACGTTGCCACCGCGCAGACCAGTCTCTGTAAACTAACATCTTCCCCAAAGACCTTTATTTCCCTCTCTTGCCTGCCGTTCTGCTTCTATGAATTGTTCAGTATATTTAACATCAGGAGGATAAGTAGAAACTTTAGCAAACCCTGCTCTAATAAGATAATCATTTACAAAAAGAGTTTGCCCATTAGGTAAAGGAAGGTAAACATACCTTAGAATTCTATTATATTTATCTACATCTGAAACATCTTTTTTAAGTATAACTTCTCTCCCATCAAGCAAATTTTTAGTTTCAGCTGAGGCTTCTTTTCCAAAACACCCTACAGGCCTTCTTGGATCTTTTGTTTCAGGAGTATCTATTCCTATAAACCTAACCGTCTGACCTGTATTTAGTTTAATTGTATCTCCATCAACAACTTCTATAACTTTTACCCTCTCGCCAATAATTTCCCCAGAAGCACTAGCTTCCTGGGCTGGATTAGCAGTTGGAATTACTTCAGCTGGAGCGCTAGATTTGAAGAACAAAAGCCCTAATCCTGAAAAAATTATAAAAAAACAAATTGTCAGAAGCAGTTTTGTATTATTTTCCATCTGCAGTCATTGTAGTTTAAAATCAACCCATTTCACAAAACTAATCAGATCATGCTATATTGGAATTATGGCAGTAGCTGTTACAGAAATTCCTAGGCAAATTTCTCTTGAACACTCTGTTACCTTCACTACAGATATTGGTAGGGTTCTTATACAACAAAAAGGGGCTGTAAAAAGACTCAGTACTTTTTTGATTGAGGATGGGCTCGTTAGATGGGACATGATTGAAAAAAGAGAAGATGCCCCTCTTCAGTCTTTGTCTTCCTATGCAATAGGTCTTAGGTTTTGGGATCACCTACCTAATCCTTGTGTTAATGATGTTATAGAAAACGCAAATCGAATACTAAAACGGGTTAACAACTTGTCATGTGAGCCCAACCGGAGCTAGGTGGAAACAAATTTTGGAATTAATTGACAAAGAAAACTTATAGGAATAAACTTTTGCTATGTCAGCCGATACAACAGGTGAACAAGATCGAGGTCTAGAACCAATCCAACCAATTCCTTTAGATCCTATCGGTGAAAGAGGACAAGAAAAATGGAATTGGAAGAAAGTAGCCCTAGGAGTTGGAGTAGCAACAGCAATAACCATAGGTGTCTTAGCTGGTATTAAAGAGACACACCCATATGCATTTCTTCTGGGAGCATCCGCTCTAGGGGGTATTTATGGTGCAGTTACCTCAATCGCTCTTGGCAACCTGGCTGCAAGTAGGTTACTGGGTTACCACTCAGTTGGAGAATTTATTGGGGCAGAAGAAGACAAAATGCCAGTATTTCACAGATTCGCTTTGATTGGTGTGAATGGAATAGGTCCTGTAGCTGGGTTGTTAGCAGGTATTGCTGTGACAGCAAGCATTATTAGATGATTGGTTCAAAAGTAAACTCAGAGCATTGGGTATCGAACCGGATTTAGCCTCGATTTTCAGGGTTTTAGAAAATCATATTAATTTCTGGAACCAACTATGGAGGCTAAAACACCAAAACCTAACTGTGAGCTGTCAGTCCCAGATTCGGAACACTTAATTTCAAGCCTAATTCATGCTTCCAAAAGACTTAAAGAACTTGGGTTTGTTTATAGCAATGGAAAAATAACTGTAATTGATTTTGATGAACCTGAGCAGAATCAGGCAGAATCGGATATAATCCGACTATGAAATATAAGCACCTTGTTGAAAAACCTTCTATGTGTGGACCTGCTTGCCTTCAAATGATTCTTCTTAGAAGACACATATGGATAGATCAGGAAATAATCGCAAAGGAAATCGGGGCGAGGATCATGCCTTCAGAAAAAGAATATTTTACTCTAAGATTTACAGTCTCTAAAAATCCAAAAAATGCAGGAATTAATTTAGTTGATTTTAACAAAAAACAAGTTAGAGATTTTTTTAAAAAGCATCAACTTAAAATAAAAATAGAAGTAATACATATAAGTAAAATTAAAGATGTCAAAAAATTCATAAAAGAAAATCTAGATAAACGGAATGATTTAATGGTTAATTTCCATATGGGTTATTTTGATAAAAGTAAAGATTGGGGTCATTTTAATTTAATTGACGGTATAAAGGGAGATAAAATTACATTTTGCGATCCGTGGCCAAGAAATAAAAGCTACTGGACGACCACAATTTCAGACTTGGTTGCAGCAATGGATAAAAAGACTGATGGAAGAGAAAGAGGGTTTATTGTTTTTAGCTAATAAATCCAGCCGTCTGGGATCGGAACCAAAAATGAAGCTAAAATTGAATAATTCTACGCAGTCAGGGTATTTTCGGAACCTTCAGGTTCAAAATTCGTGCCTAAATTTTTGTGACCCCACCGCACTTTCTTTTGAACCGCTTTTAGCCTGGCTGACCAATTTAATGGAAGCTTATAAAAGTGAAAATCCCTTAGTGAATTAACGATTCAAGCTTTAAAACTTTAAAGACTCTATTGAGTTTGATATAGCCAAGATTATCTTCTCCTCTTTCGACTCGAGCGTAGTAATTGACACTTACCCTGGCTTCCTTGGCTACTTGTGCTTGCGTAAGACCGAGTTTCTCTCTTGCTTCCAACAATTTATTACCGAGTGCTTTTTTAGCTGTCGCGTCTTCAGACCTAGTCATATACGGATAGTATAGCATATTAGTTGTACTCACGATTATAAATTTGCTATAATTCTAGAAGAATGAAAGCTAAAATTACTCCTTTCGAAGATATATTAAAAAGAAAAGATGCAAAAGCTATTACAGAAACTATACTAGCTGGTTTTCAGCAACTTGATGAAGATCTAAAGGGAAAAAGAAAACTTAAGAAATTATCAAAGGCAAATAAGAAAAATTAAAGCTCTATCTTATTGCCTAAAAGATCAGTGATAACCATTTTTTGTCGAGGCTTTCTAGGATATTTCTCAAAAAATTCTTTATTCTCGTCTATTAAATAAATGGTGCAGTAGATCGCTCCATCTTCCCTTTTTAACTCTCTACCTTTTAGAAATCCTTGCCTATATAACTTTTGAACTGTTGAGGAATGTAAACTACATTCATCAACAGTTTGCCAATTTTGAAGCCAAATATCACTATTTTTTACAACTTCAGCTGGAATACTCCCATTTTTTATATTTAAGTGGCAATCAAAACAAGTAATTCCATCTAAATTCCACCAGATTCTATTACCAGGAGTATTTTCTTTACAAACCATACAGGTATATATTTCGTCTCCCTCTAAAAGGAATCCATCTGGCTCTTTTTCTAATCTTCTTTTTCGGACATTCTCAATACCCCGAAATTCACCCGATAAACGTGCTATCTGAACAGCATGATTTCCTCCATATCTCATCATTGTTTCATGATCTATTTTTGATGACTTTTCCTCTTTTTTGGCTCCCGAAAGTTCAAAAAAGTCTTCTTCCCGTTCGTGCCCTTTTAACCTCCCTGATATATAACCTAAGCGGTAAGAAAGACCATCGCTCATCAAACGCCAATTTGTCCCCTCCAATGCACCTTTTATGATCTTTTGTAGATTGATTACACTATCACCCTCTCTTCTTGAAGTATTGGCATCCTGAAGATTAAAAGAGACAACTACATGTTGTCCTATTTCGGGGTTATTGAAGGTAAGCTTAATGTATTGTTCTTTTTCAAAAATCCCATTTAAAAGCTTTTCTAGTTCTATAATAGTAAGTTTTTTGAGTCCAGCGACTTTTTGATAAGCAAAACTATCATATTTCTTTAATTCCTCCTCGTAAACTTGCGGAACAATTTTTAGAGCCTCTATATATTCAAAACTTTTTTTGCCTTCCTCATCAGTACAAAACTCTTCGCGGTATTCTTCTAAAAGTTTCTTTTCTTCCTCTTCCCGTTTTTTCCTTTCAGCCCTGCTTTTTTCAAAATCATCTACTGTAGTTTCTGAGAAACCACAGGAGTTGCAGCTTATTTTCCAGATAATCTTATCTTTGCTTTCTTTAACAACTGACATTTTAGCTTCAGCTTTACATTTGGGGCATAAATCCGAGGTTGATTCCCGAACCTTTCCATCTTCATAAACCCAAACTTTCTTTTTACAGGAAGAGCAGTCAAAAAGAAACATCATACGCAAGAGATCATCCAAGGTGGAAAGATGTTTTAGCTTAGTATGCATTATCCTTTTACAGTCTGGACAATGAACATTTTCAGGTTCTGAGGTATTATCATATCTGTCCTGTTTTATACGGTCATCATCCATCCATTGTTTGAGGGTTTCTTCTTTTTGACTATACCTGTTGCCTTTTATTTGAAAAAGTTCTTGATTTGAAATCCAATTGAACATTTTTGCTTTATCCCCAGCTGGAATTTTTTTAGCTTCTTCACTCTTAAGATGTTTAGCATAAGCTTCACGCCAAGATTCAATAGCTTTAAGACACTGTTTAATCGTAAACAAGTCATATAGGTCTATATAGTGCTGCTCAGCATTTAAATACTTTGAATCACTCATACCTAATGGTATTTTAAACTATCTTCTCCTATCTTATAAGCGTAGCTTTCAAGGTAGCTTATAAGCTCCATTTTTGTTAAACTTGTCCTGAAGCTATGCCTTTAATTGACAATAAGAATCAGACATTACAAGAAGCATTAAAAAATGCACTTTCTACAGCGGAAAGTGTAGATATAGCTGTAGGATTCTTTTATTTCTCCGGATTTGAGGCGTTAGCTGATCAATTAAAAAACAAGAAGGTTCGAATATTAGTGGGATTGGAAATTGATCCAGAGCTAATACCACAAATAACGCAGTTAGCTAAGGAATCAGATGTTGATCTTACTCCGTTTCAGCCAAGAAGCATAATAAAATCCAGATCTCTGATAAAAGAAAATTACATTAATACTTTGGTTAATTTTATTAATGATAGTGATATTTTTGACAATGATAAAACAAGCGAGATTTTCGACCTATTTATAGAAAAAATTAAAGACGGTACTCTTGAAATACGTAAAACTATAGAAAAGTTTCATGGTAAGTTTTATCTCACTTTTAATGACAGTGGGCATTCGCAAGGAGGAGATTTCCCTGGAGTATTGTTCTATGGATCAAGCAATTTTACATACAAAGGCTTAATCGGACAGGGAGAGTTAAACGATTCAAGTAGGGATAAAGTAAAGTTTGCAGAGTATCATTCCAAGTTTGAGCAATTATGGAGCGATTCAGAGTCAATATCAATTGCAGATATAAATACTAGAGATGAATTTATTGAAGCTATAAAACCTCGTATTTGGAAATATAGTACTCCACTTCCTTATCATTTATATATTCGAGTGTTACACGAACTGTTTCAGCAGGAAGAGGCTAATTCAATAAAAACTCCTCAAGCTATTACTAATGGTTTGTATATAGATCTTGAATATCAGATTGATGCGATCAAGCTGGTCATGGATAAGTTAAATAAATATGACGGTGCTCTTCTTGCTGATGTTGTGGGTTTGGGAAAAAGCATTATTGCTTCAGCAGTCGCCCGTAATATGGATATGAAAACAGTTATTATTACACCTCCTCACCTTATCCCTCAATGGGAGGAATATAAAGAACAATTTGGTATTAGAGGATCAAAGGTATTCAGTGCTGGGAAAATTCAAGAAGTTTATGAACGGTATCACGAGGCTCGCGAGCCGATGCTACTTGTTCTTGATGAAGCACACAGATATAGAAATGAGGATACTGACGATTATAGACTATTGCACCAAGTATGCCGCAGTCATCCAGAAAACAAAATATTATTACTAACCGCAACTCCCTTTAATAATGACCCGAAAGATGTATTTGCTCTTATTAAGCTATTCCAAACACCAGGGCAATCCACAATTCGTTCAGTCGATAACTTGAGCTTACGTTATCGAGATCTTATTCAACGTTACAAGAAGCTCCGTCGATCCATGACAAAGGATATTGATCAGGATATCTTTGATAAAGAAGTATCAGAAATTGCCTCAGAGCAAAGAAGATTAATCGAGACCGTCATCATCCGCAGATCACGCTTAGATCTTAAATATATTACCCGTTATCGGGAAGATTTGGAACGGCAAAACATTGCTTTTGCTGAAGTTCGTGGACCAGATCCACTTGAGTATGATTTGGGACAGCTCTTCGAACCATATATGAAAACATTGGATTTGATTATTAAGCCTGATAATGAGGGTTTCATTGGTGCTCGATATAAACCAACTTCAGAAACTTATATGAACGATGCAAACCGCAAAAAGTTCATCGAAAAATATAAGAGTGAATTTGATGATGTTGAGGATCTTAGAATAGCTCAATCAAACTTAGCAAAATTCATGAGAAGACTTCTGGTCATGCGATTTGAAAGTTCAAAAAACGCCTTCCGTTCTACTCTTGAGAAAATGATCGAGTCAAACAAGCTTATTGAACATTGGTGGGATG
>Ga0209542_10015639_pt1 | contig 12693 bp, 14 predicted proteins | sample RifCSPhighO2_01_FD_184028 | JGI IMG/M metagenome (GOLD analysis project Ga0209542, IMG submission 184028) | Soil microbial communities from Rifle, Colorado - Rifle CSP2_plank highO2_0.1 (SPAdes) (version 2) | ecosystem: Environmental > Terrestrial > Deep subsurface > Rock core/Sediment ...
AGCGGTGAAAAAATAGACGCAAATGACCTCTTAACCGCAGCAGACATCGGCACAACCGCCTATAAAGTCATGGTTGCGAAAAGTGTTATCGCCGCACCAACCGCAGGAGAACGAACCTGGTGGCCTATTGGTTTAGGACTTGGTGGATTAATCTTAACTGCAATTGCAGGTGGGATTATTGCCTATAATGATGATCAAAATTCGTATAGACGACTACGTGGTTATGGCTCGTATTATTAATCCACTCTTATTTTTTCAAAAAATTATTTTCTTAATACACAACATTAAAAAAAACAATAAACATTATAAACACCCCCTCTCCCTGACCATGTAAATGGACTTATGGTCTAGCGGCTAGGATACTGCCTTCACAAATGAAGAATTTGAAAATGGCAGGGGTCGCCGGTTCGAATAATCTCTGCGTGTATCATCCACCGAAATACGAATGTCCGGCTAAGTCCATTTTTTTATTTATAGAAACATCTTTGCCGACTTCTTCGCCGCAATTTGATTAATATACGTTAACGCATTTGAAAGTTTTGCACCACCAATTACACCAATATCCTCACCATTTCTTCTTGAAGCATAAACAACTATCCCAATTAATTCTCCCTTGCCATTAGCAATAACTCCTCCACTTTGCCCTTGCTTCCCCCGCGCATCAGTTTGGAATAAATCATGAATCACTTTTCCATCTTCCTGTTTCCAGGTATGGTTTTGATCTGTAATTATTCCCATAGTATTATATTTTTGTCCATCACGAAATCCTAGAATTCTCACTTCATCACCTTTTTTTAATTTACAATCTTGATCCACTTTTACTTTTATAGGTTGAGAATATTCAAATACTTTTGATGCTTTAATAACCGCAATATCTGTACTTACATTGTACCATACGTTTTCTTTTGATACTGAATAAGTAGTCCCCTCTTGTGTTTTTACCATTCCTCTCCCGCCATTCTTTATCATTTCATCAATAACATGGTGAGCAGTGATAACATATCCATCCGTTGTTATCATTAAACCAGAACCAAGTGATCTTTTTCCATCACTATCAACCATCACTTCAACCAAATTTTCGCTTATTTGCTCAAGTGATCTATCAACGCTTACGTTTCTGGAATCATTAGTAGCATTTGCAAACGCATTCAATGCCGCAATAGAATAAGCTTCCGATTCTGATATTCTTTTTTTCCCTAAAACATTTCTCAGAACTCTATTCCCAATAGTTCCAACAATAAAAGCAGTTAACCCTTGTGTCATTTGAGGAATCATATATCTTTGAGACAAATAATCATTTAACGTATCTCCTAATTCCATTCCACCATAAGTCGCTAATCCAGTTCCTACGATAAGTCCTGAAGCTTTCAAGACATTCTCTAATTTTGACATAGTAGAAAAGTATGGGCTCCGTTTATAAATCTTTTGTACAGTAACTACTTTATAAAGACTACTCCTAAAAAATTAAGAAAAGTATATAACGTAGAAAATTGTTTAAGCAAACAGTATGGTCCTCAACTTCAATTACACTCTGCAACAAGCATTACAACACGTCATCGAAGAAAGCTACCATTCCTTCATCATCCACGCCCAAGAAACCATACTACCCTCGCCACTTCTCAACCCCCAACAACACGACAAGTTCATTCAAAAATACGCAGAAGCTAAATGGGGCGTTGTCGATGTGCTCAACCAAACCTACAGCAAAATCCTAACCTCCAAATTCGACCTCTACAACTGGGCCACTCATAATACCAACGACGAAGTCGCATACTTCTTAACCGAAGCCGGCTCCAATTGTATGAACTACGCCCAATTCAAAGCTCCACATACATTTCACCTCTGGTGTGGCCGCAACGGATTTATTATTGGCATCGAACAAAAAGGCCAACCATTTCCCGCACAACTAATTGACGAAAAAAACATCAAACAAAACGAAGGTGCCGCATTTGAGTTTTACAGAAAATGCAAAGGGATTGTTTTTTTTGATGATCCAGAAAATTCCACAATAATATATTTTAAATTTAATCTCTAAAGGGAACTTTGCAAAATAGGGATTTTGGACATAAATTGAGATAACAATGCCAAAATCCCGACTATTGCACAGTGTTGCTCGCAAGCAACTCTTGCTGATAAGCAAGCTTACCGAAAGGTAAGTTCGGAACAACAGTGACAGAATCACGAACGATAGTGACTAGATCGGAACCGCAGTGACAGAATTCTCTTTGAGAAGTTTGAGTAGAAAAGATAATTATTCAAACTTCTCTAAACTTCACCAAATCCAAATGCGGATCATATCTCTGCTCTTTAAATTTCTCAATCTCTGTCGTAAAACATGCAGAGTACCCGTCCCTCATCACTTTCTTCCATAATAAATTCTCAATTTCCGTATGATTCAACGACCGTTTGCTCCATTTTTGCGTATCTTCTTTAAAGTAAAGCATAATCGTTTGATAACGTAATCTATCCACATATTCCATCATCTCTTTGGTTGGCAACACAAACGGCAGATACTTAATCGTTTTCTCAATTTTCCCTTCATATTTTTTTCGCAGCGTATGACACGCCGCAATTTCATGCGCGCAATAGAAATCCTCACGCATTCCTTTATCTGCTTCTTGTTTTCGTCTATCCGAGCGATATACTTTATCCTGACAGTTGCAATTTCCCGCAACCTCCCAACATAACGAAAAATGCCCTAAATTATCTTTCTCTAAGATAGGAACATCCGTTAATTTAATTGAATAAGTATGATGTGAAATATCTTTATAATTTGGGTGCCTAGGATCATCAGACACTCGTTTTATTTTTGCTCGCGAAGGCACGCGCATCATCTGGCCCGTCTGATACGAAAACGTACCCTGCGGTTCAATTAAATCAGTAAAATGCACATCAAGACGTTTAATTTCTGACGTAATGTCACGCACCGCCATATAGCGTGTATAGCGCTGCACTTTTGCCGTCTTATCACTAATCTCTTCAGGCGTCAGCGGTTTTCTCGTACGCGCATTCAGTCCCGTTCGTAATTCTTTATTAAACGTCGGTATTAATAACCGAAACGCCGCAAAATCCTGAAACGCCCGCAGTTCCGCCCCTTGAATTGCTCTATACAGTGACACAATATGCCGATGATTATCTTTCCCCCACCACGCATAACAACTCAGCTGCTGCTCGGCAAATACTTCTTTCTCTTCATACAAATGCGTAAACCTCGCATCCAGCACTTTCTCCGGCGTCCATTCATACTGTTGCTTTCGTTTTTGCGACAATTTGCCTTTCAGTTGGCTATTCCCAAGCAACGCCCGCTTCACCACACTACTATCCAAATTTACAAGCGTATCAAGAGAATACGCCACAACCTCTCGCACATCTGCCGCATCAATACGATACTGCGGCGGCAGAATTAATAATTGATCATCTTTGAGTTGCTTGATCTGCTCAACAAGCCCAAGCGAATTAATCGTCTGCGATTGCGCCAGTAATTCATCTAACGACCCCGTAGTCGTTCCAATAACCCCCCTCTCCTCTGGCAACTGTTGAATATCTTTAACACGAATATCTCCATCTTTATGAATAAATTTGCGAAGAATATCAGCAACAGATAAATCTTTAAAATACTGTTCACGTGGTAATTTGAGGTTGATAATCATGTTATTTTTAATATCCTCTTATTTTTTTTATCATCTATAATCTTATCGTAATCTCTGCGCCATTATTTCCAATTCTGATTCCGGAAGGATTACTCTCTCTGGTGACCGCCCATAATACGCCGCCAAAAGATAATTCATATTAGCCGGGCTTGGAATCAAATGAGCATGATAATGGTCTGGAATAGACGCGTGCTTCGTACCCAACATCGAAGCGTCTATCGGTTGATTATTCGGATATAATCTTACAAGTTTATCTTCTAAAAAACAAGTCATATCTCTAAGCTCAACTAATTCTAGCGGTGTAAGATTTTTTAAACGAACATGCCGATACGGCACAATCATTACATGGCCTGGTTCTATCGGTGCATACGGAATCGCTGCATAGACATATTTTCCTTTCTCAACAAGTTGTGCTGGTTTTGTATCAGGAATCATACATAACGGACAATCATCTGCCATAGAGAACAAAAAAGAAGCTCCACTTATAAATATTTTGCTATTTATTAGTGATACTTAGATAGATTTAAAAAAGACTTCTCTTTTCTTTATATCATGTACACTCTCAAACAACTTCCTCAAGACTTTATCGTCACCGAACTAAACAATTCTCTACAACTAAAACCATCAGGTAAGTGCACCTATTTCAAACTCACAAAAACCAATCGCAACACTTTAGACGTCATTCAAGAACTTAGCCGCATTTTCCACTTGCCCGAAAAACAAATCGGTTTCGCCGGCACCAAAGATAAAAATGCAGTAACCACTCAACTCTGTTCCATCCCAAACATCACCAAAGAACGCCTCACAAATATAAATCTCCCCAACGTCACCCTCGAATTTCTCGGCTTCAGCAACGAACCCATTACCCTTGGCTCTTTACAGGGCAATCGCTTCAACATAACCATCCGCAATCTCACAATCGAAAAAATAATTCCTCAACACTTCATCCCCAACTATTTCGACGAACAACGCTTCAGCAAACATAACGTTGAGATTGGCAAACATCTGCTTAAAAAAGAATTCAAACAAGCAGTCGAATTAATCGACAACGAAAAATCTCTCCTCCATCTCAACGAAAAACAAAACGACTACGTCGGCGCATTAAAAAAATTACCTATCCGTCTATTACGATTATACCTCAACGCCTACCAAAGCAAACTCTGGAATGAAACCGTAGCACAATATCTCCAATTGCATGGCAAACATAATCACACCTCTTCCTATTCCCAAGGTGCATTATTATTCCCTGAAAACATCGCTGATTTTCAACATCTCACAATCCCCATCATTGGCTTCACCGGCATCCCTCAAACCACACCCGCAGAAATAAAAAACATAATCGAAACCGTAATGAAACAAGAAAACATCACTGTAAACGATTTCATCATCAAACAAATCCCTGAACTCACATTAGAAGGCGAAATGCGTTCTATGGTTACAGAAATAAAAGAAGTAACCATTGGCCCTCTCGAAGAAGACGACCTAAACCCCAACAAAAATAAAATTCAAATTTCTTTCTCCCTGGGCAAAGGCAGCTACGCCACAATGGTCATCCGCGCTTTGTTCAACTAAATTCGTCTCCCCCTTCGCCTGATATTTTTGTCTCACTTATAGACGAAAAGCATATATTCTTCATTGCCTTTAAGTAGGTATTATGATACAAATGTCTCAATATAAGATAAATCTCTTTCGGAGAGAGGAAAATAAAAATGAGTGACTGCCCAGAAAGTAATTTTTTGCTGAAATTATATATTAAAGGACAAGATGAATTTAAAAAACAATTACCCGCAGGGGGGCCATCCTATTTTGACCGCTTGCAATCTACCTCTGGAATTATCCTACCAACCGTACGAGCGTATGGAAAATCAACCGCAACAATCGACAGTAATGTAGCGGTACTATTAAGTATGGGACGAAATCAAGGGTTAGACCATCTAGTGCAAGGAAATGGAGTCTATAATTTAGGCACAAGTCAAAGTTCACGAAGTTATACACCCTCTGTAAATGGCTATGTGGGATTAGGAATAGGAAACAACTCTTATATTGCAAACTCTTCAGGCAAAAGCTATGGCGGCAGTTCCTATCTTGGTTAAAGTAATCCCAGTTTCACATACCAATCCTAAAAATATTCCTCTCCAATCCCTTCTTTCATTTGAGAGATAAACCTTTATAAATAAGCCCTGTTCTTTTACATTTAATGTCTGTAAAGAAAAAAACTAAAGAAGAAAATCCTATCGAAAGCAATCCCGCTCAAAGTTCTCCCTCTACTTCTCATGCCAAAGACCATCCTAAAGAAAAAATCGCAATCCAACCCGAATTAAATCTTGCCTTAGTTGGTCACGTTGATCACGGTAAAACAACTTTAACCGAACGTTTATCTGGCAAATGGACCGACACTCATTCGGAAGAAATGAAAAAAGGCATCACTATTCGTTTGGGCTACGCCGATTTCACCATTTCCAAATGTGACAAGTGTAATTTTTACACAACCAAAGAAAAATGCATCAAATGTAACTCCCCTCCAACTCCTCTACGAAAAATTTCCCTTGTCGACGCTCCCGGTCACGAATCTTTAATGGCAACAATGTTATCCGGTGCCGCTATCGTCGATGGCGCTCTTCTGTTAGTCGCCGCAAACGAAAAATGCCCGCAGCCACAAACAAAAGAACATTTGATGGCCTTACAGATTACCGGTATCAAACATATTATTATCGTTCAAAATAAAATTGATTTAGTATCTAAAGAAGAAGCACTTGAGAATTACAAAGAAATAAGACAATTCCTCTCCAATACTGAATTTAAAGACGTTCCTATCATTCCAATTTCCGCCCGAGCCAACGCCAATATCGACATGTTGCTCAAAGCCATCCAAGAATATATCCCTACTCCTGCTCGCGATACCAAAAAAGATTCCGTCATGTTAGTCGCCCGTTCATTTGACATCAATAAACCTGGTTCCAAATCCGAAAAATTAGTTGGCGGCGTACTTGGTGGCACTGTCAAACAAGGTATCTTTCATGTCGGCGATGAAATCGAAATTCTTCCCGGCTATATGGTTGAAGAAAAAAATAAAAAAGTATGGAAACCATTGAAAACAAAAATTACTCAAATTTTCTCAGGTGGCGTTCCTGTCCCTCAAATCGGTCCTGGTGGTAGTATGGCTCTTGGCACCCAACTTGATCCCGGCATCGTTAAATCAGATTCTCTAACCGGTTCATTAGTCGGCGTGCAAGGCAAATTACCCCAAGTCTATAATCAAATTACCATCGACACCCATCTTTTAGAACGTGTTGTCGGCACAAAAGAAGAGACCGAAGTAAAACCATTAGCCAAAGGTGAAATCCTAATGTTAAACGTCAATGCCGCAGCTACTGTTGGCGTCGTCATCGACCCCTCCAAAAAGAATACTACTTGTTCACTCAAAAAACCAATTTGTGCAGATCCCGGCGAACGCATTACTATCTCTCGCCGCGTCGGCGACCGGTTTAGATTGATTGGATATGGGATTTTGAAATAAATTATTTTCTCATTAAACTATTCTTTTTCCACCACACAACCTCTCCCCAGTACTCAACAATAATTATATACCCTTTCTTCTTAACACAACATAATGTCAAAATCACTTCTCAAAAAACTAGAACAACTTGAACTCCATCATAAAATTGCTGCCTTTATTGCCATAATGATTGCAACAATAGTTCTCACCCGCATCGGTGTCGCCATCTATGATCCTAATCCAATTTTATTCAACCTCGAATTACATCACTTTGATTACGGTCTTGCGTTATTACTTACTGTCTGCCTCCTTCTTCTCTTCGGTAAAAAGAAATATTTGATGTACCTTCCTCTCGCCGCAATTTCATTTGGTTTAATCCTCGACGAACTCTGGTTTATTCGCAAAAGCGTCTTCAACTCTGGCCAAGACGACTTCTCCCCCTATGTCGCCTCCTACCCTTCCGTAATTTTACTTATTCTTATAATCATTTTCACTATCCTTCTCATCAATCATTTCACAAAAAAGAATAAAAAAAATAAAGTAACAAATAAAAAATAATAATAATAGAAATCATCCATTCAAATCTTCTATTTCTTCTTCATAAACTTCACTAAATGCTTCGTATGTGGATGCATCGCCATCTTCTCACTACTCATTTCAGTATGATGTGCTCTATAATGATGCAAAAAATGCGTGCCAAACACTTTCGTTTTCAGATAATTCCATTCCAACATTCCTCGATCTTTCCACATATTTTCCAACTGCTTCTTTGGCGCTTTTGTTTCTTCGCGAATAAACTTCTCTGCCCCATTAATTCCATCTTCTAACAATCCTTCCTCTTTTCCAATCACAATAGATCTTTTCTGTCGAATTTCCTCTAAAAACTGTTCTCGTGTTTCCGCCTGACAAAGAGTAAGCGCATTTCCATGCTCCTGCAAACAATGCCCATCTGATCCTCCTGTAAATCCTTTTCCTACTTTCCTCGCCCACGCAATCGCTTTCGGATTCATCTCTCCTTTACAGCAACCATTTAACACCTCAACCGCATCCACTTTTCGTAGCACTGCTAAATCTATTCCAAACTTATGAATCCCACAAAACCCCGGCCCATACGGATGCGGCGTCGTAATCAAACAATTCCAATCTCGTGCCATTTCAATTGCTTCACTATGATCAATATCCAAAAACCACGGATTCGTTGTAATCCTCTTCTTCATATCTTTGTGATAAAACTCTTGATACTCTTTCACATCTGCAAAATGCAACAACACATGCACTCCATTATGACACGTCAACTCAATTCCCGGAATCACAAATACATCCTTCTTCGCTAACTGTAAACCCTGTAACGACCCTTCAATATGATTATGATCCGTAAACGACGTCCCTGTATTTTCTACTCGACATTTATCAATAACACTTTTAATTGGCGAAAGCCCATCCACACTAAACTTAGAATGATAATGCATATCAATCGCCTGATACCCCTGTTTCTTAAGAAGTCCTAACACTGGTCCTTTTATGTGATTGATATCCTTAAAATACACTTCACTCATAACTATCCCTCTTTTACTCTACCTAAAACATTTACCTATAAAAATCTATCTCTCTACCTCACTTCTATTATGCTCTTTTCTCCCCTTTTCTCTTTCTCAACTCCCTCTACCTCCCTCCGCTATATTTATAAACATTTAATTCCTACTTATACAAATATACAAAAAGAGGTAGTATGATTCAAAAGAGATTAAAACAGAAAGTGTTAGACATCGGCCATCGCGGTGCCAGTGGCAGTAAGCCTGAAAACACCAACAGTTCTTTCCTCGAAGCAATTCGCTTAAACGCCGACGTCATCGAATTTGACGTCCATAAAACAAAAGATAATCAGATTGTTGTCATTCACGACAGCACCATAAACCGCACATCTAACGGCACTGGCAAAGTTTCCTCTCTCACTCTCAAAGAACTAAAATCATTCAACTTTGGCACCGCTCAAAATCCTCAGACAATTTCCACCTTAAAAGAAGCTTTGCAGCTCATTGGCAAAAAAGCCACTATCCTTGTCGAATTAAAAAATACAGTCAAAGGCTTCGAACACCTTGCTTTAAAAGAAATCAAACGCATCCCTCAACACAATCACATCTGGATTCACTCCGCCTACTTTCCCATTCTCATAAACGTTCGCAAACTCAACCCAAACATTAAATTAGGGTACATAGTCTATTTCTCCTATTTCCATCATTTTTTCCGCAATTACTATAAACGCCTATCCCTAAAATATGATATCAGCTTCTTTTCCATTGACGCCATTTATGGCAACCAATTCTTCATCCAAAACTTCATCAAAGAACTACAGCAAGAAAAAATTCAAGTATTTACCTGGACCGTAAACGATTTCATGACCATGAATAAAGTAATTAACTGGGGCGTTGACGGTATCATTAGCAACTATCCTGGACTGGTCAAACAAGCTATTAAAGAAAGATAATTTAAATTTAATCGATTAAAGATTTTTTGGAAGTGTATCAGCACGAATAAGAATTTCTTTACCATTGTACATCAGATTATGTGACAAAAACACTATCCGAAAATTACCATTCAAAAATTCAATTGGTGTAAGCCAGTGTGTAACATCTAAGATATGTTTACTTATTTTATCAAATGACGTACGAAATGGCTTAATACTTTGCAGCTTTGTTTTATATCCTGCATTTTTGAATGATTCATTCACTAATCCTGTACAAAAAAACTGTTTTTTATCCTCTCTAAAGAAATTTTCATAAGGCTTGCCCAGTTGTTGTTTGGCATATGTAATCGCTAGTTTAATAATCTGGCGTTTATGTTTAGTTCTTCGCGGAAGACGCAAAATGACTAACGTATCACTTTCTTTGAGCAAATGTCGCACTGAATTATATTCAACTCCTGTCCCTATTGCCTGAATTATTTTTCCTCGTCCAATATACAGCGAAGCATGAGATAAAGCTCCCGGAATAATCATATTTTTAGGACTCTTAAAATTTCCCGTAAGTACCACATCACCTTTTCGCAACTTCAGATACGCTTTAAAGATGTCAAATGTCGACAGAAGATTTTTTCGTCGATGGAGTTTTATCTTGATAAAAAACGCCTCCGCTCTTTCCCACAATAAGCTTAGTAAGACTTTTATTTTAGTATGAAGCGGTTCTTCTGTCTCCTGATTTTTTTTTTTCATTGTATTAAAAAGAATATCTAAAAGTATAAATAGTTATCTATCAATAAAAAAAAATAAAAAAAATGGCCCTGCCGGGACTTTCTAAACAACTCTTTCTCAAGATATTGCTTTTTGAACCCGGGAACCTCTGCTTTACTTCAACAGTTCATGTATAAAACGTACCCATCCCCAAAGAAACAACTAAGTCACTTCAGGTGCTCCACGACAATTGCAGTGGAACATATAAGAGCAGCGCTCTACCAGGCTAAGCTACAGAGCCACACTCTAGAAGAACTATCTTGCTTTAAAAGGTTTATTGTTTAAAAAATAAGAATATACTAAATTTAAGCGAAATCTTTTTATACTTTAACTTACTTGTAAGTGCATAGAAGTGAAATGAATGAAACTCACGCTCAGTGAACATGCACTCGAACAAGCACGGGAACGCGGCATCTCTATTGCCGAAATTCGTAAAACGATTCAGATGGGTGCAAAGCACTTGCAGCATCCCAATAAGCTTGTTGCTGATTTCATGCATATTTGTGTGGTATATAGAAATATAAACAATAACGCCTACGTAATTACGGTGATGATTCGAACATGATTTGCCCAATATGTGAAAAAGGAACACTGCACAAAGAAAAAGTACCCTATAGTGTGTACGGTATCAAACTAGGTGTATTCCCTGCTAATGTCTGTTCCCTCTGCCATGAAAAATGGTTTGATGAAACAACAAGTACAAAAATCGAAGCCATTGAGAAAAAGAAAGGCTTGTTTGGCTTAAATAAAACCTCCAAAATCTCTTATTCTGGCAATTCTTTAGTCGTACGCCTTCCCGAAGCATTAGTAAAATATTTAAATATCCATAAAGAAGACGAAATACTCATTCATCCCGAAGGAAAAAATAAAATTATGGTTGAGCTCGTATAAGTAAAAATTTATTTGAATTAAATCTAATCTTAATCATAACCTTTTCTATTTATGATAATTCTCCCCTTTCATAATCGTACACGCCCGATATAACTGCTCTAAAAAAATAACTCGCACCAATTGATTAGGAAACGTCAATTTGACCTCATTTGGAATCCCCTCCGCTCCCCCGATAATAAACGTAATATTCTTCTCCTCTAACATCTTTTTTTTAAGATAGCTCGCAAACTGCTCAGAATTATACTGCTTCCCTTTCTCATCTAACGCAATAATAAATCCATCTGGTACATTCAACCTCTCTTTCTCAACATACACCACTTTCGCATACTTCTGCAGACGTGTAAGATACTCCTCCATTCCCTCTTTAATATACCTCTCCCGTACTTTTCCTGTCGCCAGAATCGTTATCATAACATATTTCCTATTTTAACACTCTTAACACTCTATTCTCATTAAATATAAAAAATGGACCAGTCGGGACTTTCAATCTAATACCTGATCGTCGCGGTGGGTTAATGTCTAACCCGCCCATCTCGCCTAAGATATTGGCATTTGAACCCGAAATCTCACCGCTGCCAGCGGTGCGCGATATTCACCAAAAGACATGTTCAAACTATCTTTTTTCCGGTTTACGCCACTGGCCCATTATAAGCAGAAAAAGAGGAGTGTTTTAAAAAGGTACTGTTAAAAAAATCCTATATCTAAAAACCTCTTTCACTCTGCAAAAAACCCCCCAACATAACTCTTTGGCCCAAGTAATCTTTCTCCAAGTAGAGGTACATCAAGATACATCTTTGGAATAACAAACTCTACTATTTGATCCCACGTCGGCGGTTTGCTGCACAATTGTACAATTCTTTCTTTTTTTGTCTCACTGTCATTCTTACGAACAGAGACTGTAAGATTATTCAATTCCGGAATATATCCTAACCTTCCTAACCCTTCGGCAAGTTGATAACTCAGCATCGATTTAGTTTTAGATTGTAGTTCAAATATGTCTTTGTCTTTTTGTAGTTTCGCGTACTCTTGCGCCGTGTACCAAGAGCGAGAAAAAGCGTAATCATTTTCATCTAATTTTTTTCCTCCTTCTATAACTTTAACATATGAACTTATCGTTAGTCCATCTCTAAATGAGTTGAAATGTCCTGCGCTAAGTATATACGCCATATACTCACACCCCACCAATTCCCATAAATGATGGTTTTCAAACGAATAAAAGTTTCGAGTAGGGTAAGAAGGTGATAGTGCAGTTGGGTATGATAAAAGTATGGGTTTCATGACGTTGCGTAGAGAAGGAAAGCCACGTTGTAAATCTTTAAATAAAGAATAATATTCTACCTTCGGGAATTTATTAGACCAATCAATTTTTTCTCCGCGATAATTATGCACTAAAGTTCCCAAGGTTTTTTCTATAACTTTTTTATACATCT
>Ga0209542_10015643_pt1 | contig 12690 bp, 13 predicted proteins | sample RifCSPhighO2_01_FD_184028 | JGI IMG/M metagenome (GOLD analysis project Ga0209542, IMG submission 184028) | Soil microbial communities from Rifle, Colorado - Rifle CSP2_plank highO2_0.1 (SPAdes) (version 2) | ecosystem: Environmental > Terrestrial > Deep subsurface > Rock core/Sediment ...
CAATAATTTTGGTGGGATCTTTAATCGAAAGCAATAAAGCTCCCACTCGGTAGAATTTGTCTTCTTCTGAAACCCCGTGGTAAAACAGCACCCAGCCCGCCTTGGTTTTTATTGGCGGGGCGGCAATGCCTATTTTTTTGCTGTCCCACATCCCGGCCCTTGGCGCTATCCAGCGGTATTCTTCAACCCAACTTTTATCATCAAATTCTAATGTGGACACAAATGCTGAATCAATATCATCTCCGCTGCGATGAATAATAAAGTATTTTCCGTTGATTTTTTCGGAAAAAATACAGCCATCTTTGTCGTCAAAATTGGGCGGAGTAATCAGCACTGGCTTTGAAAAAGTCCATGTTTGCCGCAAAAAATCGGATTCTTTTATCCACGTGAGCGCAATTCTTGGCACATTCTTGCCATCAAAAGCGGTGTAAAGCATATAAATCTTGTTCCCTATTTTAGTGAGCCGTGGATCCTCGCAGCCCGAATTGCCCCCCGGAACTAATTTTTGTTCAAATGGCTCCCGGGGAATGTATATGGGCTCTGGCGACCGGTAATCAATATGGATACCGTCTTTGCTTGTCGCATAACCGAACACCGACGTATTATCTTCTGACATTGCCCTATACACAATATGTATCTTATTTTTTAAATATATTGCCGCCGGATTAAACACGGCCTTTGATTCAAAACCGTGTTCAAGCACGGGGTTTAATATAGGGTTTTCTTTTGCGCGCGCGCATTTGGCGGTCTCTTTTTGCGTGAGAATTTTTCTTAGCAGTAAATTTTTGTCTATAAGCGCCAGACAGCAGGTCATATCGGCGGCTCCATAATAAAGATACATGGTGTTTTTTTTTAGCAAAGCCCCGGAGGGAAACACAATATTTGGAACCAAACCGACGCGCTCGTAGTATTCTTCCGGCGTCAGCAAGGGAGCTTTTGTTCTGCCGATAATTTTTGAGGGATCTTTTAGACCAAGGAGTACCGCCTCAATGCCAAATGTGGGTTTTGGCGAAAAATAATTGCTAATGTAAGAATATAATACAAGCCAGCCCGCGCTGGTTTTTATGGGGCAAGCCCCAACTTCAATTTGGTCTTGCGGCTTGCGCTGTAAATTTAACGAATTTTTTTCAAACGTTTTGTGCCACGCCTGCCATTTTCTCTCCGACCACAGGTCATCCTCTTTTTCAAAAGACGCCAGGCAAATTTTTGACGGCGGCCGGTCGGTATTAACCGTCAGCAACACCCACATTTTGCCGTTAATTTTTTCAGGGAAAAGCGCCATGCCTTTGGCGTTAAAAGGCGTTACGGGATGCTTTTCCTGTATCGTTTTTAAGTCTTTGCTTATAGCCAGCCCCACCTTTATTCCATCGGCGCTGAAAGGATAGTTTGATAACGCGGTGTAAAAAATATAATATTTATTATTAAGTTTTGTTACCCGGGGATCTTCGCATCCAAAGCGTTCCCATGGTTCTTCGGGGACAATAAGGCATTTTCGATCATGAAAATCAACGCCGTTGCTGCTTTCGGCAATGCCTATGTTGGAAACCGATAATTTTTCCTTGGCAAAGGCATGGTAATGACTTGAGGAAAGGGCCCTATAAAGAAGGTATATCTTACCTCCTTTTTCTGCGGGACATCCATTAAATACCGCCTCCATTTCCCACGAGTGGATGGTTTTTGGTTTTAGTATCGGATTTTTTTCTGACCGCTCAATGAGCATGTTGTATTTTTTTTAGCGACAGTTTTGGTTCAGCGTCTTTTTTGAGGGCGCCTACAAATTCTTCCAAATTGGCAAAAGCGACGCAAATACAGCTATCGGCCCCGCCGTAGTACACAAAAAGCGTGCCGTCTTTTACCACAGCCCCCGATACATACACTACTCCTCCCTTAAAACCATTGTTCTCGTAAAATGCCACTGGTTCCAGCACCGGTTTTTTTGATCTATGCAATACTTTGGTGGGATCCTCTAAGTCAAGCAGCATAGCTCCCACTTTATACTTGCTCCAGTCTTCGTCCATGGCGTGGTAAAACACCAACCAGCCATCACTGGTTTTTATGGGGGGAGCCCCCGCGCCCCTCAGCCATTTATCCCAGCACTTTTTTCTTGCTTCGCCGCCGTGAAAGCTTTCAACAAAAGCGCCGTCGTTAAATTCCAAGTCATCAAGGTACTCTATTTGCGCCTCGGGTTTAATGCTGTGAAGTAGCGCGTATTTACCATTGATTTTTTCGGGGAAGAGTAACCAGTTTTTATGCAATTCTCCCGGCGGCGAAATTAACACGGGCTGTTTCCAGCGCCATTTTTTTTGCAAGAAGTCGTCGATTTTTATAGAAGTCAACCCAACGCGCAAGCCATCGTCGCAAACGGTGTAGACCATATACAACACGTCTTCGTTGTCTACGCGGATCAGCCGCGGATCTTCCGCTCCCCCAAAACTTCCCCCCGAAAAATAAGAATATACGTTAAACACCCGCTCTTTTATTCTGTGCTCAAAAACGGGATAAGGCAATTGTTCGTCAATGGTAAAACCATCTTTTGACGAGGCATACCCAAGACGCGAAACACCATCTTTGCCAATGGCGCGATAGAGAAAATGAATTTTGCCGTCAAGTAAAACCACGCCGGGGTTGAAGGTTTGCCAGGCCTCCCAATCGTGTTCGGGTCTTGGCGAGATAATCGGATTGTGCCCTGCCCTTACCAAAGAGATTTTTCCCGCCGGTTTTTTGTTTGCCTTGCGGCGCAACAAAAGTTTTTTTGGAATTTTACCTTTGGCGCCGGACTTGGTTGTTTTTTTTACCATATCGTTTGCGATGCTATTTGTAATAATACCACTATTATACTAAAAAAATGAGCGGTGGCAAACAAAGTTATCAACAGGAAATAGTTGTCATAAAAGTACTATAGACATCGCATCCGTTAACTGGACTCCAAGACCGGCCATATTGCCAAATTTTCTGGGACTTAGTCCATGTATCGGATGCGATGTCTATAGATTTAATTTTTAATAAAAGATACTATTAATACTAATGAATGCTATTTTCCAGAAGATTCCCGGGGCAAGATGGTTTCTTTTTGCGTTTTTTTTCCTTGCTGCCACATCCTTGATTTTTGAGTTTTGGTATTCCCAAAGATATTACCCCGGCATTACGATTGCCGGCCAGTCAGTTGCGGGAAAAACTTACCAAGAATCTTTGCAAGAATTTACCATTAAATACGACGCCTTGCGAAAAGATGGACTGACGCTGGTATTTAAAAAAGAAAAAATCAAAAAGGAAATACGTATTCCGGCGGCCGTTACTGGCCTTACCTCCGACGCGCTGGTTGAGTATTTCTCCGTTGGAGATTTAGAAAAAATTGCTTCTGACGCTTTTGATTGGGGCCATAAGGGTACCTTCTTGCAAAGATTTAAAGAGCAATTGGCATTGCTGCGCGGCAAAGATTTTGGCGCCCCTATATCGGCGCACAAAGAAGCAATTCAATCGTTGCTCTCGCGAGAAACAAAAGATTTTTTTACGGTAAAAGTTCCCGCTCGATTTGCTTTTGACAACAATAATAAAGTCATTATTATTTTGGAAAAATCGGGCGACAATATAACGATAGAAAAAGTGATTAATACAATTGGCGAGCGTCTTATCGCGGGCAACGTTGACCCCATTATTTTTGACCTTCAAAGCGAAACTCCTTTTATCACCGCCAAAAAACTCGAGCCGTTTTTGGATTTGGCAAAAAAAATTGCTGCGGTCGCGAATATAAAATTTTATTATCAGCGCCGCCAATGGAACGTGCAAGGCAAAACCCTTGTCACTTGGCTTACCATCAAACCGGATGACCAAATAACCATTGACAGTAAAAAAATAGAAGCATTTCTTTCTCTGTCCGTGGGGCCGGTTATTAACGATCCTCCCCAAAACAGTCGTTTTGAAATGAAGAGCGGTGTCTTGGTTGAAATTTCTCCGGGAAAGTCGGGCAACGCGGTAGACATAAAAAAAACCGCAGCGCTTGTTGAAAAGATTATTTATCGCATACAGCAATCGTTAACGGCCGATGACCCGGAAATAATCGTTAACCCAAAAGATAATACCTTTGAAGTTCCCGTTAAAACCGTCGTGCAGGAGGCGTCAATTACCAAAAAAACTATTGACCAATACCATATTAAAGATTTAGTGGGACGCGCGCGAACTAATTTTTCGGGCGGCAGCCAGGATCGCCAGAACAATATTGAAGTTGGCGTTTCAAAAATAACAGGGATATTAATAGCTCCGGGGCAAGAATTTTCAACCGTTGAAGCTATTGGCAAGGTCACCGAAGAAGCCGGCTTTGTAAAAGAGTTCGTCATTAAAGATGGCCAAACCATCAAAGAATTGGGCGGAGGACTATGCCAATTGGCAACCACTCTTTTTAGAACGGCTCTGGACGCCGGACTTCCCATTACCGAGCGCATTAACCACGCGTACGTTATTCCCTATTACGGACCCGGACTTGACGCAACTATTTATGGCCCCCATCCGGATTTTCGTTTTGTCAATGATACGGCAAATTATATATTGCTCCAGGGAACCGCAAAAAATAATGAAGTGATATTTGAGTTATACGGCGCTTTAGACGGACGAGCGGCCAAGGTTTCTTTACCGGTGTTATCTAACGAAAAACCGGTGACGGAAGATAGAATGATTTTTGACCAAAGTATTTTAGCGGGCCAAGTCAAATGCGCCGCCATAACCCACAAGGGAATAACCGCCGACACCACATACACCGTAAGGTATCTTGACGGTTCCGTAAAAGAGAAAATTTTCCACAGCGTTTATGAGCCATGGCCCAAGGTGTGTTTGGTGGGGACGGCCATACCTTTGCCGTAGCTTTTTTAAAACTGGTATTTTTATCCAAAAGCGCCATTGATGTATTCTTTGGTAATAGAATTTTTTGGATTTTCAAACATGATTTTTGTGGTGTTAAATTCCAATAATCTGCCCGAGTAAAAAAAACCGGTATAATCTGAAATGCGTTTTGCCTGGGACAAGTTATGGGTAACAATGACTATCGTAATTTCTTTTTTTAATTTCTGCAAAAGCATTTCAATTTTTGCGGTTGCCAGCGGGTCAAGAGAAGAACATGGCTCATCAAGGAGCAACACATCGGGGTAAACCGCCAAAGCCCTTGCAATACAAAGTCTTTGTTGCTGACCTCCTGAAAGCTCAAGAGCCGACGCGCTCAGCCGGTTTTTTACCTCTTCCCATAAAAATGCCCTTTTCAAACTTTCCTCCACTCTTTCTTGAATCATTGACCCGTCTTTTATTTTTTGAATTTTTAATCCATAAGCAACATTATTAAAAATAGAAAAAGGAAAGGGATTTGGTTTTTGGAAGACCATTCCTATCCTTCTCCTAAGGGTTGTTTCATTTATTGAAGGATCGTAAATATCTACTCCGTGAAACAGTATTTCTCCCGTTATTGAAGATGCGGGAATTAAATCGTTCATTCTATTCATTGACCTTAAAAATGAGGACTTTCCGCAACCGGAAGAACCGATGACGGCGGTAATTACATTGTGGGGAATATTTAAAGAAACATTCTGGATGGCATGAAACCCGTTATAGTGAATATTAAGATTTTTTATTTCAAACGTATTCTTTTGCATGGAGTTATCGCTTCTTAAGGTTAACACCCTTTATGAAAACGGTTTCTTAAAAATATTGCCAGCATATTCAAAAGAAGCGTAATGGAAATTAACACAATAATGCCGGCCGCCGCGTTGACATGAAACGCGGTTTGAGGCCGGGAAACCCAGTTAAAAATCTGGATTGGCAGCGCGGTAAAATAAGACATTACATTTTTGGGCAAGAACGCGATATACGTAAGGGCTCCCATAGCAATCAAGGGGGCGGTTTCTCCTATGGCCCGCGAAATAGAAAGGATTACTCCGGTAAGAATGCCGGGCAAGGCCAGGGGCATGATAATAGTTTTTATCAACTGCGAACGCGTTGCCCCCAAGGCAAACGCCCCTTCTTGAATTGAAGACGGTATTGAACGTATCGCCTCCCTGGCTGAAATAATAATGATAGGCAGGATAAGGATGGCCAATGTCAGGGAGCCGGCAATCAAACTGCGGTCAAGAGACATGATTCTTACAAATAACCCCAGCCCCAAAAGGCCGTAAATAATGGAGGGGATGCCGGCCAAAGTGCCGATATTAATTTCCATAATTTCATTGAACCAATTTTTTTTGGCGTACTTTTCAAAATAAATGGCGGCTCCCACTCCCAACGGAACGGCTATGAAAGCAGTTAGAATGACAAGGTAAAAACTTCCCGCCAACGCTGATAAAATTCCCGCTTCCTCGGGATTGCGCGAAGGAAAACTGGTTAAAAATTGCCAATTTAAACGCAAAAAACCGTCGTGTAAAATTTTTACCAAAAGCATTGCCAGCATAAAAAGGGCAAAGCCAAGAGCAAACACCGCGGAAAATATAAACACGCCTTCGGGCCATTTGATTTTTTTATTTTTATATAAAATAACCATGCTAATGCTTGAATTTAAAAGAATGACGCAGCTTCTGGGCAATAATATTAAATGCGAATGTGATGACAAACAACACTGAAGCCACCGCAAAAATACTTCTGTATTCCAAAGTGCCCGCAGGCGTATCGCCCAAGCTTACCTGGACGATGTAGGACGTAATCGTTTGTATGGGAATTAACGGGTTTAATGTCAACGTAGGCCTCATGCCAGCGGCGATCGCCACGAGCATGGTTTCCCCAACCGCCCTGGATACCGCCAAAATAATAGCCGCGATAATGCCAGACATCGAAAAGGGTATTACGATCCTAAAAATAACCTGCAACTTGGAAGATCCCAGGGCATAAGCCGCCATTTTGGTTTCTAAAGACACCGCGCTTATGGCGTCATCGCTTAAAGAAACCACCAGCGGCAGAATCATCACCCCCATAACTATCCCGGGCGAAAGAGCGTTAAATCCCGATAAGGACGGGATGATTTTTTGCAGGAACGGAGTTATAAAAAGCAGCGCAAAATATCCATACACGATAGTCGGTATGCCCGCAAGAATTTCAAGAATTGGTTTTAAAAAACCGCGGATTTTTTTAGAGAAGTATTGGCTTATCAGGACGGCAATTGCAATGCCCAGCGGGACGGCGATAATGATTGAAATGGCAGAAACCAGAAAAGTTCCTGCCAGCAAAGGCAAAATTCCAAAACGCTTGGAACTAAAAAGAGGCGTCCATTGGGTGTCAAACATAAAATCAAAAAAAGAAACCTCCTTAAAAAAGCCAATGGTTTCTGTAAAAATAACAACCACAATTCCCACGGTAACCAATAGGGATAACATTCCGCAAAAACCAAACACCATACCTATCAGCTTTTCTTTGATTTGTAATTTCTTGTCATGCATACCAAATATTATTCTTCCTGTAAAAGCAGCTGTTCTAATGTTAACCCTATTTGAGAACCGGCTTTTTTGAAAATAGAGCCGGTTTTTTTACTGTCAAAACGTTTATTTACAAGATGATAAAGCACCTCGGGAAACGGAACATACCCCACTTCGCTTATGAGTTTTTTTGCATTGGAAAAATTAATGTAAAACTTGACGAAGTCAGACACCGTTTTATTTTCAATGGCTTGAGAGCTGACATAGACAAAAATCGGGCGGCTTAACGGTTTATACGACGCGTTATTAATGGTTTCTCTGCTCGGCAAAACAGCGCTCTGCATATTTCCATTTTCTTCCACAGCAATTGGAATCAATTTTAATTTGTCGCTGTTTTCATGGTAATAAGCAAAACCGAAAAAACCTAAAGACAACGGGTCAGAAGAAATACCCTGGACTAACACATTATCGTCTTCACTGGCGATAAAATCCCCCCTGCTCTTGCCTTCCTCGCCCACAATGGCTTCAGTAAAATAGTCATAGGTTCCAGAATCCACCCCGGGCCCATAAAGGTTTATTTTTTCTTTTGGCCATTCGGGACGTATTTGATTCCAATATATAATATTGTTTTGTGATTCCGGTTCCCATATTTTTTTCAATTCGGCAACGGTTAAATAGTCCACCCAGTTGTTTGACGGATGCACCATCACCGCCAACCCGTCAAACGCGATGGGAAGCTCAATATACTGAATGTTATTTTGCCGGCAGAGCTCAATTTCAGATTCTTTAATGGGGCGGGAGGCGTCGTTAATGTGCGTTTCTTTGCGGCAAAATCTTTTAAAACCCCCTCCCGTGCCGGATATGCCCGCCACCACTTGGGCATCCTTGTTCTCTTTTTGAAATTCTTCGGCCATCGCTTCGGTTATGGGAAATACCGTGCTGGAGCCATCTATGATCACCGTGCTTTTGACGCTGGAAGACGGATTGTTTTTTTGCTGCCAAAATAAAAAACCACCCGCTATGACGATTATAATAACAATGACAATGATGATTTTTTTCATCTTACTAGAGTAGACCTACTGATTAAAGATTTTCCTATTGCAATTCCAAAATTTCATCGCGGAAACCTTTAATCAGTAGGTCTAGTATATGTTTTATGCATATCATGGTCAATTTATTGTATGTGTATAACTTTACTGCCTTTTTGTAGACGTCCAACGTCTACAAGTGTGTAGACGTTGGACGTCTACAAATCTACATAGGAAACTTGATTAATAGGAGGTTTTAGGATTCGCGGCCAGCCAGCTTACCATGTTAAGGGCATCTTTTTTTCGGTTAGTGGAATAAAGCAAGACAATGGCGATCGGCTTTCCGTTTATGTTCGCCATAGACGCCAAGGTTTGTTTGCTTTCCGGAATGTATCCGGACTTTGCCCCGATGAATTCCGGATAAGCGTACAGGTTGTTTACGTTTTGGAATTTCAGCAATTTTCCGGTTTTATCGGGGAGCCAAAAATTATTTTCTTTGGTAATGCTTAATATTTCAGGGTGATGCTTGTAAATATATGCCAAGAGCTTGGCCAAGTCGGAAGCAGTAGAATGGTTTTTGGGGTCAAGTCCGTAGGCGTCATAAAAATGGGTGCTTTCCATGTTAATGTCCTTTGCCTTTTGGTTCATTAGGCCGATAAATTTTTTATTCCCAATAAAATAGCTTAGCGCCTCTGAAGCGTCGTTGGTTGATTGGATAAGGCTTGCCCGCAAAAGGTTTTTTGCGCTAACGGTTAAATGTAAAAAAAGAGAAGGGCTGTATCCCTCCGGCTTGAGTATCTGCCGATTTAAAGTAATGGTTTTTTTCATATCAATATTTTCAACCGCCACCACCGCATTCATTAGTTTAGTAATGGACGCAATCGGATATGCTTGATCGCTGTTTTTTTGGGCAATAACAAAATTATCAGATATGTCTACCGCGATATAAGAATCAGAGTTACTTAAAATGTCGGCAGCGCGAACGCCGCCGGTCAAGGGTGACAAGAAAAATGCAATGGCGCATAGTATGATGAGGGTATTGCGCTTCATAAGAATGATTAGACTTGTCCCTTAATAATATTTGTAACGAAAATGCAAGGTTTCAGAGTGGTAAACTTGATAGAATTTTGAAGTTTAGCTTTAGCTAAGCTGAAAAATTATAGCAAGTTTACCGCTGAAAGGTTGCATTTGCAGTAAAATGTTATTAAGGGACAAGTCTATTATATCAAAAATTCACCCAATGAGCGAATTTTCATCCTTGAAAAGGGGTAAAAATGTGATAGAATTTGGGCACAAAATAAAACTGTAACCCACTCCAAAAAATATTTACTAATCTGTTGCGTTAAAATATTGAATCTACCAAGATTTTAGAAAATATTAATGTCAAATTTTTTAAGTTCTATGGTTAATGGCAATATGGGAAGCCCAACAATATTAAAATAATCCCCTTCCATTTTTTCTACAAATAATCCTCCAAGATGCTGTATGGCGTATCCTCCGGCAAATTCCAACGGTTCTCCCGAAGCGATATAGGCATCTATTTCCTGTTCAGGAATATGCTTAAAATACACTTTCGTTTCTACTGATTTAGAAATCTGTTTATTAGTCTTGGTGTCAATAATAGTAAAACCAGTTATGACAGAATGCACTTTGCCACTCAATTTTTGTAACATAATTTTGGCGTTTTCTTTTGTTTTGGGTTTCCCTAAAACTTCTTTGCCAAGAACGCAAAAAGTATCAGCCGCAATAATAATTGAATCCTTATGCCTTTGAGCTACACTTTGTGCTTTTCCTTGCGACAAATATTCTGCCAATTTTCTTGGATCTATTTTTAAGCTCATGTCTTCTTGATAACTGCTCGGGTCTATCTTAAAATTCAGACCAATTTGCTCGAGCAAATTTTTTCTTCTTGGGGATGACGATGCTAGAATTATTTTTCTCATACTTTCATTAAATTATTCTGTTTTTAAAACCTCTTTTGCTTTCTGAATCAAATCACGCAATAAGTTTTTATCGCCGTGGTAGTGTTCAATGAGGGTTTCTGTGTCCACTAAATCACGTTCGAGTGCGTCCGGCTTGGGAATAAAATCACTCAATTTACATGAATTGCTGACGAAGACTAACATGTACTTATCTTTGTATTTACCTTTATTAGATGTGAACGACTTCGCATAAGCAACAGCATCCAAAAAAGAAACTCCGGCCTCTTCCTCCGCTTCGCGTTTAAGTCCATCAATAGGCTCTTCCCCTTCTTTAAGATGCCCGCCGGGAATATCCCAACCGCGTTCATTCCTTGCAGCCACAATTTTTTCACCGATGAATCCAATAAGAAATACTGCACTTATTTCTGCTTTTTCTATTATGGCTCCTTTTGGGATTAAAGTAATTTTCATTTATTTTAATTCCCGAACGGATTATTATCAAACGTCGTATATTCTAATCTTTTTAAAACCTCTTCTATCGAAAGATTATATCTTTTCATGTATATTTCAACCACGGAAGTGATGATTTTTTCTTCCCATGGCAAATTAAGCAAAAGGGCAATTTCCTTTACTTTTTCTTCTGAATCAGCCTCTATTTCAATAAGCGTTTCGAGGCTTGGCCAAGTATCTATGACAATTTCAGTGCCGTTTAATTTCCACGTCTCCCTCATTTTTTCTGCAAATCCGCTTCTTTTTAATCCCGCAGCTTCCAAAATTTCTACGGCATTAGAGAAATTATCTACAATAGTGTCCACCTCCTTTTGATCAGAGACCTTTCCTAATGGCATTGCATGTATTTTTGCGCTCAGCCTGATTTTGTTGCCCTCGTCTCTTACGCGGATATAGTGGCACTTGATTTGAGGATTAGCCAAACTATTATACGTTGCAGCCTTTGTTTTTACTTCCGGATTAACAAGAGTTGCTTTTTTACTCCTAAGTTTTTCCCTAAATTCATCCTTGTTTATCGGATAAAATTTTACTTCAAATTCTGTTTTCATGGATTATTTTTTTAGTAATTTTTAATTGTTACCACACTTTCATCATCAGTAGGAATTTCCATGGCGCCAATAGTTTGATATAAAAGATTTTCATCTAATACAAAACGGTTCTTTTGTTTCTTATTTTCCTGCCAGCGATCTACAACTATTTGTGCAGGAACATCTATGTAAATTATTTTTGCATCTGCTCCGCCACTGCTGGCAACTTCACGCAGCTTATCTCTGCTCGCCTTGGTATGGTTAGTTGAATCATAAAGTACATTCAAACCTTTTTGCAAGGCTCCTTGTGTTTGTTGATAAGAAATATCAAACACTTTTTTCCATCCTGCTTCATCGGGCAATTGATTAGTATTTCAATCATAATTTAAATCTTTGAGGATGTTATCGATGCTTACATAAACACACGAAGTTTGTTCCAGAATTTTCTTGCCGATGTAGGTTTTTCCAGAATACGGAAACCCGCACAAAATCCAGAGCGTTTTATGGGAATTATTTATTGACTGTATTAATTGATCAAGATTTTCCATATGACTTTTTTATCTCTATAGAAAGATTCTTTAATTCCTCCGAATTAGCCATCGGCCCGCTTTCTGAAGAAATCCAACCTCCATATTTATCTGTCCAGAATTCATGACCGCTAAATACCTGCTTCCACTCCCCTTTTTTGAGATTTTCCGTTCCGTGCATAGGTACTAGTTTTATATGTGCGTGATCAACGCCAGTACCCTCCATAATAAGACCCACTCTTCCAACATCTTCAAAATAGTTTTCTAAAATTCCAGAAACACTCTTGGCCGCAACAATAAATCTTTGCAGTTCCTGATCAGGCATTTTTAAAATATCACTGCCAAAATGTGCTTTTAGAATAACACAAGTAAAACCATCAGTATTCGGATCAATAGCAAGCCAGGCCATAAATTCTTCGTCTTCCCAAAACACTCCTGGAGTTTTGATATTTCCTAATATTATTTCACAGAAAATACATTTATTGTCTTTGGTTGTTGAATCGTATGCCATAATTTTTAATTTATACTTTTTTCTTATTTTGCCTTTTTATTAGCAAAAATGCAATAAATAAAAAGGGCTTGCAATTTTTCATTGCAAACCCCTTTTGGATCGTTGTCAAACGACAACAGAGCCAATTTGGATACAGTCGGCGGCACCGTGCACCTTTTTGTCCTGCCGCGCGACAATGACGATGTCGGCGACGCGACGCATGGCGTAGTGGACGGTGACGCGCATGAACCACTCGCCCTGCTGGATGCGGCCATCATCCGCAAAGTATTGGAAACTCCGCGAACGG
>Ga0209542_10015644_pt1 | contig 12690 bp, 11 predicted proteins | sample RifCSPhighO2_01_FD_184028 | JGI IMG/M metagenome (GOLD analysis project Ga0209542, IMG submission 184028) | Soil microbial communities from Rifle, Colorado - Rifle CSP2_plank highO2_0.1 (SPAdes) (version 2) | ecosystem: Environmental > Terrestrial > Deep subsurface > Rock core/Sediment ...
AAAGAGCCATGCAAAAGGGGTTACTCCTAGTTCACACCGGCCGGGAATCAATCAAAATCGCCCCGCCGCTGACTATCCCAGACAGCGCCCTCAAAGAAGGCCTCAGTGTTTTAGAGAAATCTATCGTCGAGCTGGACAAATCTCTCTAAATTGTATTAAAATGGGTCAAAGAATTTGATAAGGAGGTCTTTGAAATGATCTATAAAACGCTGGGGAGAACGGGCTTAAAAGTGTCTCGGGTTGGCCTTGGTACGGCCGAAATCGGTTTTGCTTATGGGATTGGCAAGAGGATTTTGCCTTCGGAAGTAGAGGCTATCCGGCTTTTACATTACGCGGTGGACGAGGGCATTACTTATTTTGATACGGCTTACTTTTATGGTTTGGCCGAAGAACGGATCGGCAAATCAGAAATCATGAGAAACCCGGAAGTAGTGGTAGCCACCAAATGCGGGAAGTTCATGGAAGAAGGAGAAGATCCTCGCGGAGTGAAACTGGAAAATCGTCTTCGAGAACATGTAGAAGCTAGTTTGGAAAGATTGAGGGTAGATTGCCTTCCGCTTTTGATGCTTCATGGTGGTTCCAGAGAACAACTGCAAAGAGGAGAACTCATAGAAATATTTAAAAAATTTCAACGGGAAGGCAAGGCTAGATTCCTGGGCATCTCCACTCGGGGAGAGGAGGGCACTTTGGCGGCGATTCAAAGCGATACTTTTGATGTTATTCAGGTTGCTTACAGTATTTTGGACCAAAGAATGGCCAAAGAAGTTTTGCCTCTGGCGCTGGAAAAAAATATTGGCGTGATCAACCGCTCTGTTTTTCTAAAAGGCGCGCTGACGCCTTTGTGCAAGAAACTGCCGGACCAGTTATTTCAACTCAAAGTGCAATCCAGAACGGCTGATATGGTGGCACAGCATCTTAAAATCGATCTGCCGACTTTGGCCCTAAAGTTTGTCTTATCCAACAGAGCAATTTCTACTTCGCTGATTGGCACAAATAACCTGGAAAATCTAAAAAAAGCGGTTGAGTCAGCTGAAACCGACCCACTTCAGCAGGAGATTATTTTAGGGTTAGAAGCCTTGGGTATCGATGAACCTTCTCAAGTTGACCCGATTAGTTGGCCGCCGGTTTCCAGTTAACCATACGACTTGCAATGTCGTACGGGTCAAACTATTTCAAGGTTCGACGGCGAACCTTTTTTATTTCTTTCTAGCCGAGATGAAAAGCGATTGGGAAAGCAGGTTGAGCAAAGAAACTTTTTCTATTAGATTACCGGCAAAAATGGCGGAGTTGATCAATGATTTGGGTGTGTTGGGAAGAAGAAAATCCCTATAAGATATTTGGCGATCATCAAAGCCGGCTTTTTTCAGTTTTCGATCTATAAATCTTTTTCCGAAAGCCATTTCTTGGGGTTCGAGCCGGCCTAATTTTCTAAAATAAGAGACCTTGAATAAAAGAAAACAGTATGGATTCAAGATATTTGGTTCCCAAAAGATGATTCTTCCGTCTTTTTTTAATAACAAGTTTAAATTTTCCAGAGCCAAATCAAGTTTATCGTACAAGTGATGTAAAATCCCGTCACCTACGATGTAGTCAAAGGGGCCTTGCTGTTGGAGCCATTTCAAATCGTCTTCCTTGTTGAAGTCCTTTACTTCATAAATCACTCCTAAACTGGAAAAGTTCTTTTTAGCTTCTTCGATAAAGGGCCGGCAAATGTCGATAGCCATCACCTGTCCCCGAATTTTTTTGGCCAGCCGGCTGGCCAATTCTCCTGTTCCACAGCCGATTTCCAGTACCTTAATACTTTCCAAGTTCCGAAACTCTTTTAGGATGGATTCACCTCTCCGTCCGGTTCTAATACGGAGAGCCGGAGAATCTTTAAATCCCTGATTGTATCCGCGGTCATCTTTGATACTACCCATTTTTTCGGTGATTATTAAGAATTTCTTTAGTCACGTATCTTGGCCGCTGTTTGGTTTCTTCAAAAACCCTGGCCAGATATTCTCCGATTATGGCCAAGGCCAATAACTGAATTGCTCCCAAAAATAAAACTACCATCATCAGAGTGGTAAATCCTGCCGGCGCGCCTTTGGTGAAATAGGAGATGACATAAATAACTATGGCGGCGAAGGCGAGAAACATAACTAGAAAAGCGATTCTGGAAACAAATTCCATGGGGGCGTAAGAAAAAGAGAAAATGGCTTTGCGGGCCCACTTGGTGCTGGCCACCAAGCTGTTGGTGGATTTGCCCCAGAATCTTTCCGGCCGGACATACTTTACTCCGATTTGTTTAAAACCAACCCAAGCCCGCAGGCCACGAAGCAGACGGTCCCGTTCCGGCATGGCATTGATGGTCTCAACTACCCGGTGATCCATTAAAGAAAATTCCCCGGCATCTTCCGGAACTTTCATGTAGGAAATTTTATTAAAGACGACATAGAACATATGATATGCCCAGCTTTTGAATTCTCCCATGCTTTTTTCTCTCTTTCTTCTGATGCCATAGACCACCTCATACCCTTCGCGCCATTTTTGAATAAACTCGGGAATAAGTTCTGGCGGATCCTGCAGGTCTCCATCCATGATAACCACCGCTTCTCCCAGGGCCTGCACCATGCCGGCAGTAAAGGCGTTTTGGGCGCCGAAGTTTCTGGCCTGAAGGATCACAGTTGTTTTTAGGTCGCGAGAGGCAATTTCGCGCAGAACCGCTTCGGAATGATCCGGACTGCCGTCGTTGACGAAGATAAGCTCATAATCTAAGTGAGCTCCTGTTAGTACATTTGTTAATCGGCGATGCATTTCCGCTATATTCCCTTCGTCTCGATAACAAGTAATTACTACAGAAATAAGAGGAAGAGGGGTATTTTGTTGTTCTTTATTTTCCATTTTTATTTTTTAATAACGATGACAAAAAACTAAAAAGTTTGTCTGGCAGTAAATTGGTTAGTCGAAGAAAGGAGGTGGAAAAAAGCGGAAAAAAATAGGAGGAGGGGGTTTTATGGAAAGTGGAAATGATAAATTGGGCCGCTTGATCGGCAGAGGGTACCAGAAAATTTACCTTTCCGCGCCACATTTGAGTGGCGATTGGTCCGAAGTGAACAGTAGAAAATCCCACTCCGCTTTTTTGGAAATTGAGCCGCAGTCCCCGGAAGGCCATACTCAAGGCGGCCTTGGTGGAGGGGTAAGCAATTTCATTTTTAGATGGGCGGAGGGCGGAGGTGGAAGAGATGCCGATAAACAGTCCTTGGCGTTTTTTCAAAAAACCAGGCAAAAGTTCCGAAACCCAAAACAAAGAACCTTCAAGGTTGGTTCTGAATGTTTGTTGCAGATTTTCAAAATGCAGGCCGTCTTGGACATCTTGAGGATTGATGGCCGCGTTAAGCACCACCACATCAGGCATAAAATTCTTTTCCCTCATTTCCATAGCCACTTTTTCCGTTTCCCCGGCGTTGGCCGTGTCGCAAACGGAGACCGTTAACTTATCACCCAAGTTTTTTTGTAGTTCCTCTAGTGAGTCCTTTCGGCGCGCTAACCCCCAAACCTGGTGGCCGTCTTTAACCAATTTAACGGCTAAAGATTGGCCGATGCCGGATGAAATACCGGTAATAAAAACTTTTTTCTTTTCTTTACTCATATCATTTTTTTGATCATTTTGGCGATGGACTCAGGATCAAGTTTGCTTATTTTTTGGTGATAGGCTTGGCTGCCGTAAAGGCCGTTTGGGTAGCCTTGGGCGCAGAGACTGGCTAGTCGGCAGGCCACGCCTTGTTTCATCAAAAGAAGAGACAAATTTTCGGCCAGCCCGCCGCGACTAACATGCTCTTCCACAACGAGTAGCCGTTTGGTTTTTTTCAAACTGTTCTGCAGGGCGGGGGTAATATTGGGTATGGGCATCTCCGAAATAACAAAAAGCTCAACCGCTTTTTTAAGTTCTGGATCTTTTTCCAGAGATTGCAGGATATTTAAAACCACTGGGCCGATGACCGCAACGGTTATTTTATTTCCGCTGGTCAGCTTACGGGTCTGAACATAAGGTGGTAATGTTAACCAAGTTGGTTTTGCTCCCAGCCCCAACCGCAAATAAGAAGGACCCCTTCTTTCCATCATTGCTTTAGTTGCCCCTTCCGTATCTTCGTTGCAAAGCGGTACGTAACATTTCATGTTTGGAAAAGAAGATAAAACGGCCAAATCTTCTAAAGCGTGATGTGTACCTCCCATAATTCCATATCCGTACCCACCTCCGTTGCCGACAATTTTAACATTCATATTATGGAGACAGACATCAACCCGGATTTGTTCGGCTGGCCTAAAAACGGCGAAAGGGGCGATGCTATAACAAATGGGGGTTAGTCCTTGCGAGGCCAGTCCGGCGGCCATAGAAATCATGTTTTGTTCGCTGACCCCGGTGTTGATAAAACGGTCTTTAATGGCTGACCGCACATTTTCCAAAGCCATAAAACCCAAGTCACCGGTCAGGAAAATGACCTTTTTATTTTCGGTAGCTATTTTTTCAATTGTTTTGGAAAATTCTTTACGCATGAGTTTTTTAGACAATCTTTGTTTCCCCTTTGGCTTTTTCATATTGTTCGTCGGTCATGGGAAGGTAGTGCCATTCAAGTTTGTCTTCCATGAAAGAAATTCCGTGGCCAAGTTTCGTTTTGGCGATGATACATTTTGGTTTGTCTGACTCGTCGTCTCCCAGTTTTGCAAAAGCCTGATGCAGGTCGGCAAAGTCGTTGCCGTTTTTGGCCATGGTTACGGTAAAGCCAAAGGAAGTCCATTTTTGTTTTAACGGTTCCAAGTCAAGCACTTCTTTTGTTTTTCCCAGGGCCTGCATTTCGTTGTTATCGATGATAACGGTTAAATTGCCGAGGCCGTGATGCCCGGCAAAAAGGGCCGCCTCCCAGGTAGAACCTTCATTGCAGTCGCCGTCAGATAAAACGCAATAAACTTGGAATTTTTTTCTGCTGAAACGGGACGATAAAGCTATGCCTGTTGCCAAAGAAAGGCCATGACCCAAACTCCCGGTGCCAAAAATAATGCCGTTCAGTTTCCCGGCCGGTGGATGAGCGGCGAGCAGAGTGCCATCTTCGCAGAATGACTCCAGCCGTTGTTCAGGAAATTGGCCGCTCTTGGCTAGCACGGTATAGAGAGCCGAAGCGGCATGGCCCTTGGATAAAATAAAATGATCCCCCGGTTTCATTTTAAAGAAGTGGGAGTAGATCAGAATATCAAGACAGGAAAGAGAAGAGCCGATGTGTCCGGCATTGGCCTTTTTATGCAAATCCAAAATTTTGCCGGCGCAGGACTTTTTTAATTGATAAAACTTTTTTTCCAGAGAGTTTTGGTGAGTCATTATTTAAGTTTTCGGCGATAGACAGTCACTTTTTGCAATTGGCTGTTTTCCATTGCCGCCGCGATGATAAATTTATCTTTCAAATATTTTTCAATGTAAAGATATATTGGGTTCGACCTATCCTCTCTTATTCCGCTTGCGACTTTTAAGGTGGAGTTGGGATAATCGAACAATTTATAGGCCACATTCACTTTTTCCATCTCTTGGACCAAGTTTTTCTGATAATTTTCTCCGAAGAATCTGCTCCCGGAATATAGGAATGTGCCGTTAGTTTGCCCCATGAAAGGGCGATAATCAACCAATCTGGTGACGGCGGGGTAAGCGCCTAAAATCAGGACCGGGTCTTCCGCCTCGGTCACTTTTTTCAGTTCGGCGGCCACTTTTTCCGGCAGATAAGCATCTGTCTGGTTGGTCCGGTCAATGAGGTAGATTTTAAGCTCTTTCTTGGCAAAGTCAACGCTCTGGGGAAGAAGAAATGCGGCGATAAAAATGTATATTTCCCAATTTTTTAAATGCTGGCTTAATTTGGCATTAGACAATACTAATACCAGAATGAAAAAATAGAGAGTGAAAAAAGGCGACTCATGGCTTTTGGCCCCTGACCCGGTTAATAAAACCGTGGTAACGGCCATAAATCCGGTCAGTAAAACAAAAAGGGGCAAGGCCTTATTTTTTTGGTAGAAAGACCTGATTTTTAAACCGATATTTTCGGCTGATTCTGAAAAAAAGAAAACAGCCATGCCGGCAGCTGACACCAGATAGGTGGTCCAATATAGCGGCAAAAATATATTTCTAATGGCGGGTAGCCCCCAGTAAAAAGTCGTTACGAACTTTTTAATTATTCTCCACGGTTCGGTTCTGTAAATAACCGGCGGAATTTCCAGTAGCCACTTTTTTAGTAAGGTCAGATAGTCCGCATCGGGGACATAAAAAATCCAGAGGGTGGAGAGGGCAGAGATGCCCAGTCCGGCCAGAAAGCCAACGGGAATCAGCCAACCATTCCGGTTGGCCTTCCCCTGCCATTTTTTATAAAGCCAATAAATAGTGAACCCGCTAACGACTAAGGGAAGGGCCAGGTGGACTGGTCGGCCAATAAAAGCCATTGCCCATAAAATTCCCGAGAAGAAGGAATAAAACAGAATTTTTTTAGGAGAAGGTTCGGTTTGGTTGACAAGGATTGCGGTAAATAAAAGAAATAAACTGATTAATTCAAGGGTATGGTAAAAAAGAGGAACGGCGCCGTCTCGGCCGGGATCAAATTGTCTGGAAGAAATGGAAACAAAAACCAAAAGTACGGCCAGAAAAGATTTCCAGGGCGAGCGAGTCAGGGAAAGGGAGATGAAATAAAGGGCCAGGCCGTAGAGGGAATAAATAGAAAAAAGCATAAAAAAACGATTGGTAAAATCAGCGAACCCCATTTTATAAATCGGCGAAAAGAGCAAGGGAAAGATAGGTACGCGATAGTCAAAAAAATCAATCAAAAACTTATTTCCTCTGGAAATAAGAGCGGAAAGATCCAGATAAAAAGAATTATCCATGCCGATAATCATGGTTTTGTCAAAATAAAAAAATGCCGCAACAAAAAACAGAATCAGGCCGGGCCAGATAATATGGGAGTATTTTTTCTTCATTTTCTTAAATTAGAACCGATCAAACCTGCATCTTTCTTGGCGCAAAAGGCAATGGAGTGAGCCAAAAGCGCCGGAAATTTGCTTGTTAAACCAAAATGCGGGTTACCCAGGGAATATAATTTTACTTCAGTGAGATGGCGATTCAAAATATCACCCAGCTCCCGCCAAGAAAAGTGATTTATATGCATCGGGTCTTCAAGCGGTGTTTTGTTTTTTACGGCAAACAAGTATTTAATCCTGTTTTTTAGAGCAAAGGCGTTGGGAACGGAACCGATAAACAAACCTCTGCACTTAAGAATCCGACCTATTCTGGCCACGATTTCCGCCGGAAAATAAAGATGTTCCAGCAGTTCGCCCGCCACGACAACGTCAAAAGATTCCGATTGAATCGGCCAATCATCCGATTGGACATCAAAATGCAGTATTTCAATGCCAAAGTTTTTTTGGACATTTTTAAGTGCTTCCGAATCAATATCGGCGCCCGTTACATCATTGCCTTCCACAAAATACTTGGTTATGACGCCATCCCGGCAACCCAGATCAAGCACCTTCTTGCCCGTACCGATAAGTTTCTTGAATAAAGCGCCACGTTCTTTTTCAAGCATAGCAAAACCGCCCCGCCTTTTGCCGCGGTGGTGTTCTTGGTAAATGTTTTCAAGAATACCGGACATATTTTTTCCGTTAGCCCGTCAATTTGCCGCTGATTCGGGTTTGGACTGCCAAACCATTACCCGAGTTTACCACAGACTGAGGGAGACCGTCCACCTATGTGTAATTGACGTTTTGTGATACTCATGCTATTTTCAAGCAAATAACAAGAGCAGTAAAATGTTTGTTTCTTCTCAAAAATTAGAATTTACTTCAAAAGTCATCCACAAGGGCATCAAAAATTATAAGGGGAAATTCGCCCTTATAATTTTTTTGGGATTTCTGGCGGGACTATTGGGCGGTGTCGGCATCGGAGCGATTATACCGCTTTTTTCGGTTCTGATGGGTCAGAGTCTTGAGGGGGTCGATATGGTAACCAAAACCGTAGAAAAGATTTTTGTTTTTTTTAATGTGCCGTTCACTCTGTTTTTTTTGGCTGTTTTTATCGTCTTGCTTTTTGCCGTTAAGGCCTTGGTGCAGTTTTCGGCCCGGTATGTTAATGGCAGGGTCATGGCTGAATTTGAGGCAAAATTAAGAAGCGACCTGTTTAACAAAACATTGGGAGCGGATTGGTCTTCCTTGCTTAATCAAAAAAGCGGTTTTTTGGAGAGAGTTTTAATGAATGACATCTATTTAAGCGGACAGATCTTAGAACTTACCGCTAACCTTATTCTTTTTGGTACAAGTTTGATGATGTATGCTTTTATTGCTTTTAATATTTCCGCCAATATAACCCTTTTAACCATTGGATTTGGCGCCGTATTGTTTTTTATTTTCAGGCCCTTTTACTATAAAACCAGAATCATTATGAGAGAGGCGTCAAATACCGAAAAAACCATAGCGCACTACTTGAGCGAAAGCATCTTGAACAGCAAAGCGATAAAAGTTTTCGGCGTTGAAAATCAGGTGGCGGAAAAAGCGCAAGAACAATTTGAAAAACTTAGGGATTTTAGAACTAAGGCCGTGCTCTACAGGACTTCAGTCGGGCCATCCTTTGAGCCGCTGGGCTTGGCTTTTGCCATGTCTCTTTTTATTATTTTCCACAAAACGCCGGGATTCAACGCCATTTCATTTGCCGCAGTAATTTATTTGGTCCAGAAAATATTTTACTTCATAGAAGGCATTCAGGGTAACTCTCAAAAATTGGGCGAGCTGGTGCCTTATTTTCAGTCAGTTCTTGATTATAGAAGTTTGGCCTTAGCCAAAAAAGAAACAGTTGGCGGTTCCTTAATGTTTGACTTTGAGCGGAGGTTGACTTTTGATAATGTAAAATTTTCTTACGAAAACGGCGCAATGGCCGTTTCCGGTTTGAATTTTTCCATAAAGAAGGGAGAAATGGTGGGGCTAATCGGCTCTTCCGGTTCAGGCAAGACTACTATCGCCGACCTGCTTTTGCGTTTATTTAGACTGGATTCCGGGAGGATAACTCTTGATGGGGTAAACGCTGACGAAATTGACCTGAAGAGTTGGCGTAAAAAAATCGGTTATGTTTCACAGGACATCTTTTTGCTCAACGACACCGTTGAGAACAATATAAGATTTTTTGATAAGTCGGTTTCTAAAAAAGATATTACCGAAGCCGTCGAAGCGGCCAACGCCGATAGTTTTGTAAAAAAACTGTCCCAAGGCTTGAATACGGTCATTGGTGAAAGGGGAGTTAAGCTCTCCGTTGGACAGAGACAGAGAATTGCTTTGGCCCGGGCGCTGGCGAGAAATCCGGAGATCCTTATCTTGGACGAGGCCACTAGCGCTCTGGACAATAAGTCGGAATTGATGGTACAAAGAGCCATAGAAAATCTGAAGGGGAAAGTTACCGTTTTGGCCATTGCTCACCGCCTCTCCACCGTGATGAATTCAGACAAACTGTTGGTTTTGGAGAAAGGCAAAATACTGGAAGAAGGAACGCCGGGCCAGCTTCTCAAGGATAAGGACTCTCATTTTTATAAAATATATAATATCAGAGAAAGTTAAAGTATCAGATGAAAAGACACAATATTCTCCATCCCATATTTTTTTTGGTTCTTCTAGTTGTCGCCATCTCGGCATATTATTTTTTAGTTCCTGCACGCGCGAAGAATTATTTTATCAATGAGACGGCTATGGGAAGATGGCTGAAGCCCACCAGGGATTCGCTGAAAAAGGCCGCGAATATCATTCACTTGCCTTTTTGGTTCCATAAGTCCAAATTGCCGGCTTATTACATTAATATTTCCAGGGATAATCTGGGAAAGATGATGGCTAGCTTGCCGTTTGATCCCGCTACTTTTTCTTATGGGATTCTAGGAGATGAAGATAAACAATTTGTCAACGCCGACTTCATAAGTCCGGCTGATGGCTATGAGGCCAGAATTAAAATAAGATACCGCGGGGGGGCGCAGAACAATTGGAATTCCGACAAAAAGTCGTTGAGAATCAAGTTTCCCAAAGACGACCTGTATTCGGGAATGGCCGGTCTGCACCTTTTGCTGCCAAGCGACAAAACATATTTTTCGGAAGCGCTTAACTCATATCGCGCCCAAAAAATGGGCCTGCTGACGCGGGAAAGAAAACTGGTCAGGGTTTTCGTTAACGGAGTTGATAACGGGGTGTATTGGACGATAGAGCCGTGGTCCAGAGAACTTCTGTCCAGAAACGGTTTGATTGATACTAATAATATTTTTTCCAACAAGGACAATCCGACATTAGAAGACCCATTTCTTTTTAAAAAAAGCCGACTGGCGGACTGGCAAAGCTATACTGCTGAAAATGACGGACCATTCGAAGAATTACAAGCCCTGCTTGCTTTGGTAGAGGATGCCGACGATAAAGAATTTGCGGAAAAAATCGGAAACCTGCTTGACCTTGAAAAGTTTTACCGCTGGCAGCTTTTATATGCTCTGGCCGGTACCAACCATATATCCGACGAGCACAATTTCGTTCTTTTGTTTAAGCAGGAAATCGGAAAATTTGAGCTTTTGCCGTTTGATTTAAATATCGGCCCGCTCCATATCTATGCCGACATTCCCACCCTTCCGAAACGTATTTTGGCCAACGGCAAGTTTCTAAAAGAATACCAAAAAGTCGTTAATGACTATACTTCCGATGGAAATAACTTAGAAGACGATTTGGCCTATTACGACGGATTATATCAAAAGTATTTTTATGAGTTTTATAAAGATCAGGCCAAAGCACATCCGGATTACATTTTTGACAGAAAAATCAAAGAGCATCGGTCGTTTTTCGTGGCTGATTTCAAGAGCGCCAGAGAGCTCACGGCCGCTCTTTCACCCTCGGATTTTATTTTGGAGCGGGAGGTGGATTACAGTTCCGGCCCTGTAGCTCTTGAGGGTAGTTTTAAGTATTTTAATGATATTTTTTTGAGCAAAGAGCAGTTCTTTTACAAAAATCCCCAATTTAAAAAAATAAATCACAACTCCATTGCCTTGTCCGCCGGTGAACATGTTTTTAATAAGGTGACGATAATTCCCGAGGGGCTCTATCTTATCATCGAGCCGGGAGCGAAGTTACTTTTCTCGCCGGGCGCTTCCCTAATTTCTTATAGTCCGGTTACGGCTATCGGCACATCTTCAAATCAAATAGAAATGCGTCCATTATGGCCGGATTCAGCCCCTTGGGGCGGCTTTGCCGTTATTAATACCGAGGGCGCTGTAAATAAATTTTATTATGTCAATGTCAGCGGCGGTGGCGCGGTGTCCGTTATTAACGGAGTACCATATTTATCTCAATTTAATTTACGCAATGCCATATCTGAAATTTTTTATTCAACTTTTGAGAACGGTCGTTCTGACGACGCCTTGCATGTCAGCGGCGGCTCCGGCATTGACTTTGACTTTGTAAAAGACGGGAGTATCAAAGATAGCATCTTTTTTAACTTAAAACCTGAAGATAGCAACGGGGACGGCATTGACCTTTCAGGAACGGAGAAAATGGAGATTGTCAATAATAAGATCGTGGGATTCGGCGATAAATGCATCAGCGTGGGAGAAAAAGCCGAGGTTGTTATAAAAAGCAATGTTTTGGCGGGATGCGGTATGGGGATTGCCGTTAAAGATGATTCCGTGGCATCGGTTGAGCATAATGTTATTGGAGCTAACAAGCTTTTTGGCCTTTCGCTTTACAGAAAGAAACCAGAATTTATAAAAGGCGGCCAGGTCGAAGAAATAGATAATATTTTTATATCAAACAAGGAAAATATAAGCGCGGATGCATTTTCTTCCATGACCGCAATAAACAAAAATACTGATGTGGATCAAAAAAATCATGATTTGCGATTGCTTCTGCCGGCGTATTTATATAATCTTATACGATGAAAACATTTTGTCGTTTTGAATTTAAATATTTTGTAACGCCGCAAGTGGCTAAGTTGATTGAATTGAAGTTAAAGAACTTCGGCATGAAACTTGACGCACCCGGTGTTCTTTTGGGCGACGGCTATTATGTTACAAGTTTATATTTTGACTCCTATGATTTCAAGGATTATCAGGATAAATGCGGAGGGTTTAAAAAAAGAAAAAAAATAAGAGCCCGAATTTATGAATTGTTTTTGGACAAGTCGTCATCTATTTTGCTTGAGATAAAAAAGAAAACCGGAGAAAGGGTCGAGAAGGTCCAATTAAAATTAAGCCGTCAAGAATGGCAGCAGTTTATGGACAGGGGCGTTTCTGCGCTCATCTCCCTGAATAAAAATGATTCAGAGGAAGAGGCCAAAAATGAAATTATGCGAAACATTATCGTTTTTTCGGCTAAGCCCCAAATTATCATCAGATATAAACGGAAGCCGTATATTGCTTCAACCAGCAGCGCCTTGAGAGTAACTTTTGATTCCGGTCTCGAAGCATGCAGAAAAACCGACCTTAACCGAAATACTTTTATGACGCCCATTGACGAAATAAACAAGAGAGGTATTATTCTTGAAGTTAAGTCCAATTATGCCATTCCTCAATGGCTCGGTAGTATTATCAGGGATTATAATCTGAAAGCGGAGGCCATTTCAAAGTATGCTCATGGAGTAGAAGCGGTTTTCCGGTATAATCCCTTGTCCAGGTAATCTATGTCCGA
>Ga0209542_10015645_pt1 | contig 12689 bp, 10 predicted proteins | sample RifCSPhighO2_01_FD_184028 | JGI IMG/M metagenome (GOLD analysis project Ga0209542, IMG submission 184028) | Soil microbial communities from Rifle, Colorado - Rifle CSP2_plank highO2_0.1 (SPAdes) (version 2) | ecosystem: Environmental > Terrestrial > Deep subsurface > Rock core/Sediment ...
CTATCTTGCCGCATGGTTTTCACGCAAGGAAAAAGGCAGACTGACGAGCTTTTTATTTTTGATGGGTATTGTGGTGGGATTGATTTTGATGCAGCCGAATTTAGGAACCGCAGGCATCATCATCGGTGTCGCGCTTTCGATGTATTTTCTCTCCGGTCCGCCGTTATGGCAATTCGCCATGCTTATTCCGGCAGTGTTTTCCGCTCTGGTGGTTCTGGCAATTTCATCTCCTTACCGTTTGGAGCGGGTGAAAACGTTTTTTAATCCTCAAATTGATCCGCAGGGCGCGTCATACCACGTCCGCCAGATACTCATCGCACTCGGATCGGGAGGATGGTTCGGAACAGGGCTCGGCAAATCCCGGCAAAAATTTACCTACCTTCCCGAAGTGACTACCGATTCGATTTTCGCCATCATCAGCGAAGAGTTGGGATTTATCGGCGCTTCAGCTCTTATACTGCTTTTGGCATTTCTGGTTATCAAGAGTTTCCGCATCGCGGCAAACGCGCCTGACATGTTCGGCAGTATGCTCGCAAGCGGGATAACCATAGCGCTCTCTGTTCAAATCCTGGTCAATCTTGCATCAATGGTTGCGCTGGTGCCGCTGACCGGGACGCCGCTGCCATTCATATCGTACGGAGGGTCAAATCTCCTCGTGTCATTTACCATGGTGGGAATATTAGTCAGTATTGCCAGACAAAGCAAGTAAACAGCTGGCAGGGATGTATTATGCAGACAATACTTATGTCCGGTGGTCACTTATCGCCGTTATTGGCGATGGCGGAGGAATTTCGGCGAAGGGGAGATTGGACTGTCGCCGTCGCCGGGCGCCGATACGCATTTGATGCGGCGCGGGACATTGAATCTTTTGAATACCGCTCGATTTCTTCGATGGGAATACCGTTTTATCCCGTGGATGCCCCGCGTTTCCCGGGGAACGCAAAAGATTACCTCTCCTATACAATCTCCTTCATTCAGGCTGTCGTTCAAACGATGAAGATATTGCGCGCCGTGAAACCGACATGTTTTCTTTCCTTCGGCGGTTATGTAAGCGTACCGGTAGGGGTTGCGTGCCGCATGTACGCTGTCCCGATATTTATTCATGAGCAGACGCACGTACTGGGAAGAGCAAACCGAATGCTCACTCCATGGGCACGGATGGTGTTCACTTCCTGGAAAAAAACCCGACGGCTCGATATGGACAGATATGCCGATAAGAGTGAATATACCGGGCTTCCCTTGCGTGAAGATATTCGTTCGGCTAAAACTGATAACGGATTGCATCAACCGTCAGGAGAACTGAAAAAATTTATCGGGCTGTCTGAAACCGGAAAGAAATTACCTGTTCTGTTCGTAACCGGCGGCTCCACCGGTGCGCATCAGATCAACCGGTTGATCGCATCGTCTTTACCTGATTTACTGAATACGTATCGTATTGTGCACCAATGCGGAGAATCTCATTTTCATGATTATGAACGGCTTTCGGAGCTGAATGACAGTCTGACTTCTTCCCTGCAAAACCGGTACTTTCTGCGAAAGTTTTTTAACGCAAAAGATACCGCATACCTTATGCGTACAGCTGGTATACTAATAGGGCGTTCAGGCGCCAATACGGTCGCGGAAATAGCGTATACCGGAATACCGTCTCTCCTGCTGCCCCTTGCGTGGGCTGCAGACGATGAACAGTTATTAAACGCGCAGTTTCTCTCGAACCGTCGCGCGGCCCGCATTATAGCCGACGAAGATATCGCGCCGTCACGGTTCCTTGAAGTCCTGAATGAAATGCAGGGCGCCTACGCATCGCTGAAGAAACATGCATCATCTCTTTACTCATCGCCGGACATTGCGGTACATGCGATGGCTCATCGGCGTATCGCTGATTCTATTGAGCGTTGGTGCCGTAATCATAGGGATTCGCATGATGCCGTCTAATTTTATCTATAGTGCATTCATAACGCCTACTCCGCCGCCCGAACGGCGGATTGTCGCGCGTATTAATGAATCATATCTTGACCAGGACGGCAATCTGGTACAGACGGACCGCACGTATGCCGTTCCGGAGATAGATGTCCAGTTACCCGCATTTTACGGCGGGGAGAAAGTCTATGGCGAAGGTATTCAAACGATTATTGCATTGTTAGAGGAATTTCAGCATCGTCAGCTTGCAGTCGATACGGTGAGGATATATAATGACCAATATATGGAATTATACCTTTCGGCGGGGATAACGGTAATCGTGAACTCATCGGCCGATTCATATGAGCTTGGATCTCTCCTGCAATCCATGATCGCTGTCTTTACCCTCGAGCATTCGTTTCCATCAGTTATCGATTTTAGGTTTGAGAAACCGGTGTTGAGAAATTAAAATGGCACGAAAACGAGTTATTACCGGCATTGACATCGGATCGAGTAAGACGGTCACGATCATTGTATCGATCGATGACGAGGACCAGTTGTCAGTGATCGGCGTTGCCCATGCAGAGAGCCGCGGCGTACGAAAAGGCAATATCGTCGATATCGAAGAAGCGACGAGTACGGTAGTTTCCAGTCTGGAGGCGGCAGAGCGGATGGCAGGATACCAGGTGGAATCGGCATTTGTCTCGGTTGGCGGAACACATATTTCTTCTCAAAACACTCACGGAGTTGTTGCGGTGGCTGATCCCAGCGCCGAAATTACGGAAAGTGACGTTGAACGGGTTATTGAAGCTGCACAGGCGATTTCACTTGCTTCGGCGCGAAAAATTATTCATGTGCTGCCCCGCTACTTTACCGTGGATTCCCAGGAAGGGATAAAAGATCCGGTCGGGATGAGCGGCGTCCGCCTCGAGGTAGATACGCATCTGGTGACCGGCGGCGTCACGTCGCTGAAAAATCTTGAAAAGTGTCTCGCAAATGTCGGGATAGATACCGCTGGCTTTGTATTCGGCGGTTTGGCCTCTGCGGAGAGCGTGCTGACTGAAACCGAAAAGGAACTCGGCGTCGTTCTGATGGATATCGGTTCGGGTACGACCGATATAGCGATTTATGTCGAAGGCGCGCTATCATGCTCTTCCGTTCTGCCGGTGGGCGCGAGAAACGTTACCAACGATATCGCTATCGGCCTTCGTATATCACTCGAAAGCGCCGAAAAACTCAAGCGGTTTATGGGAACTGAACCGCGTAAAGTCGTTCATCCCCATGAGGAAGATGAAGAGCAGACTAAAAAGAGACACCGCCGGTATGAAGATGACGATGATATTGATATCTCGCGCCTTGATTTGACGGAAGGGATGAAAACCGTATCCCGGAGGACGTTGGTTGACGGCATTATCAGACCGCGGCTTAACGAGCTTTTTTCTATGGTTGTCGATGAAATTAAGAGAAGCGGGTTTGCCGGCGTCATACCGGCAGGGCTTGTTATCACCGGCGGGGGAGCAAAAACAGTCGGATTATCAGACGCGGCGCGCCGGACAGTCGCGCTCCCGCACCGGCTCGGGAGTCCGCAGGATATTAAGGGGGTAAGCGACGAAGTCGAATCAGGAGCGTATGCGGCAGCAATGGGAATTGTCCGGTACGGATCAAAGGTTGAAACAAAAGTCGCGCCCTCGGTTTGGTCCAACCTGCCGAAATTTTTTAAGAACCAGCCGATCAAAAGTTCTGCCTCAAGAGTGGTTGATTTGGTGAAATCATTGTTGCCCTGATATATGGTATAATTTTGCCCCTTATGTTAATCAAACCGGATATTGCACGATTCGCGCGAATAAAAGTCCTCGGTGTCGGCGGCGGCGGCGGAAACGCCGTGAACTCCATGGTTTCAGGAAACCAGATTAAAGGAGTGGATTTCATATCGGTGAATTGCGACGCGCAGGCACTGTTAAACTCTCCGGCGCCGACCAAAATACAAATAGGCGAAAACATAACCCGCGGTCTGGGAGCCGGCGGAAATCCGGATATCGGGCGCGACGCAGCGGAGGAATCCCGTGAAAAAATTAAAGAGCATATCACCGATACCGACATGGTATTTATTACGGCGGGGATGGGCGGTGGCACCGGCAGCGGAGGAGCGCCGGTTATTGCCGAAATAGCAAAGGAACTCGGGGTTCTGACCGTTGCGGTGGTGACGAAGCCTTTTCAATTTGAAGGTACCCGCCGCATGGTGGTCGCGGAGGAGGCGGTGCGGGCCCTCAAGGATAAAGTCGACACGCTTATTGTGATTCCTAACCAGCGTCTGCTCGAAACAGTCGATAAGAAGATGACGCTGCTTGACGCATTCAAAGTTGCGGATTCGGTTCTCGAGCACGGCGTCTCCGGCATATCCGATCTGATTACGACGCCCGGTCTCATCAATGTCGACTTCGCCGACGTAAAGGCAATCATGCAGGATGCAGGATCGGCGCTCATGGGCATCGGTACCGGCGTGGGCGAAAACCGCGCAGCCACCGCGGCCCGTACGGCGGTATCATCCTCATTGTTGGAGATATCCATTGACGGCGCGAAAGGCGTTTTGTTCAATATTGTCGGCGGAAACGACCTGACCATAGAAGAAGTCGACCTTGCGGCAAAGACGGTAGCAGAACATGTCGACGCTGACGCCAATATTATATTCGGCGCCACGATCGATCCGACGCTCGTAGACCAGATCCGCATCATTGTAATCGCTACCGGATTTGACGAAGAGAGAAGGAAACTCATGCAGATGAACGCGCCGGTAGTTCCTATCCGCCGGATTCAACAACAACCGCAACTGCTGGGTCAACAGCTTCATCGTGAGCCGAAACCTTCCGGTCAGAGCAATAGTAACCACAATGACAATGCGAATCCTGATGAAGACCCTTGGGACGTGCCCGCATTTTTGAGACAAAAGTCATAATATAGATTCTGAAATGGATTCGGCAAGCTCACCATCCTGAAGTATACTGAAGGACAAGTTCAGAATGACATGATGTTTTTGTCATGCTGAATTAATTTCAGCATCTTTGAGATAGCTTCCCTCATGAATACTTTTTCTTCCTACTTTAAACAATCCCAAACCATTATCCGCGTTGACGAAAAAGAAAAACCAATTGGCGGTATCGACAAATGGGAGGCGCATAAAAAAGGCGTCCTGCATAAAGGTTTCTCCGTTGCCCTCATGTATAACCGCCAGATTCTTCTGCAGATACGCAAACACCCGGTATTTGATAAAGTGGTTGATCTGACGGCGTCAAGCCACCCGTTGGTAATTAAAGGTATTAACCAGAATGAGGAAGATGCTGTTTATGATTGCCTATCACGCGAGTGGAATGTGCAAAGATCTGAGCTGTCAAACTTCACGAATTGCGGATCGTTTGTGTACAAAGCTGAAGACGGCGCAGGATATATAGAACACGAATATTGCACATTTTATAAAGCAAATATTGAAAGAGAAGTAAAACCGAATATGGAGTTCGCGTACGGATTTATAAAAGTCGAGTTTAAAGTATTCAAAGCCGATCCTCAAATGTACTCTCTAGCTCCGTGGGTGAAAGAAGGAATGCATTTATTCAAGATTTAATAGTAGCTTAATTCTTTCCTATTTTCTTTACCTGTTGTGAACTGGATTGTCGTAAATAATAAATAATCAAACAGATCAATATAAGAGACATTCCTAACCCAACTATTAAAGGACCGCCAATGAAAGCTAATTGCCATGCAAGTTCAGGATTAATATCCGGTCGTGCCAACATTCCAATAGCAATCCACCACGAAATTATAATGAGATCAAAAAGACTGACTGAACTATAAGCAATTTTGCGCATAATATATGTTATTTCATCTGAGCATTAACTGTCAAATTGAATCTATTTTTTTCAAATCTTATAAAGCCCCCATGCGTTTGCAACTTCAGGAGATCGGACTACATACGGACTGTTCGGGTGGCGCGAATAGAGTGATTGTCTTAAGCTTCTATCAATACTAGATCTTTTCAGCATTGCGCGTAAATCCGGTAGCATATTGTTTTTATTGAATTCCTGTTCAATAATATAGCGGATATCTTCAAGCTCATTGATATTCCAGTTACTTCCCAAGAGAGTATCAAAATCTATGTCGTCTCCTGTCCGATATGTTCCCTTTGCATAACTTCCGCCGATGACAAAACCTTCAACCGGATCCAATGTCCGCAATACGCGAGACAAAACTTGCGGTACAAGAGAATAAATCTCGTGCATATTTCTATGATGTTCAGCATTATATGATAAAAATTCTGCCTGAATCATAACGTATAGTATACATTTGTATGCAATTCTTCGTTCCGGAACAGGACGCCGGAATTATTGAAATCGTGAAAGACCATTGTATAATGCATTATTATGATAAACCTTGAGGGATTACGGCCTGCGCCTGAAAGACCTCCTTATGAACATCCCTGGGCCACGGACCAGGAGGTCAAAGATCTCTTTCATCGTACACTCGAGCGTTTTGAAAGGAAGTAACAAACAGATTCCGGCTTGATCTCGTATCATCGACAACATTGTTGAGCATTGACGGTGAAGATAAAGAATCTTTAATACGGGGAGATTATAACGTTGAACTCCGCGTCGAACATGAAAGAATGCGGAAATTGGGGATTGAAACGATGGAAGAATATGGATTAAACCCTGAGAAGCCATTAAAATCAAGTAAACACCCTGCAGGGCAGACTACATCTGAATGGACGGTATTTCTTAGTGAGACAATACGCGATCTTGCCTTTGAACGGTATGTTGAGTATATGACCAAAACAAATGATCCAGTGTGCCTTACGTGGACGTTAAAAGATTTAGGACCCACGAATTTGCTTGATAGAATCAGAAGAAAATAGTTCCGTAATAATTGCTTCGCATACGAACGCATCAGAAATTGAGTAAGCGTATTCGATGCGCTATAATATCCTCATGTTTCAACCCGTAGAATCGGTTCTGCTGATTGAAAGATACTTTTCAAAGATTTATAATTGCTCTATATTTCTGTCACCCCACTTATATGAAGGAAAAAACACAAATGTCCTATTCTTATACAAGAATCGTTAGCATTTTAGCTGTAGTATTTATAACCGTTGCTGTTTTCATCTCTTTATTCAATAAGCAATACGCCATTATCCGGAAATCCACTAATCCTGCAGAAGAAAAACAAAAACCACCCGCGGAAGAAGTACAGCCGACAGTAGTTGAAGAAAAGGTGCAGACTACCGACCTTGATATTAAGGGCCACGTACTTTTCGTTAAAGAAGGCGATCTATGGAGAATGGATTTTAGCGGCAAAAATCCAATCAAGCTTATCGATTTAGATACGATTGTACGTGGTTCGCGTTCACCTATCAGTAACCTGATTGCTTATACGCTCAGAAAAACTCAGAAAGAAACAGTAAAAGAGTACGATGGTACAACAAAGGAAGTGGATGTTAATAAAATGCAATTATTGCTGGCAGACGAGAAAGGGACGAATTCCATCCTGATTGCCGACAGTGTTGATGAATGGGGATGGATACCGTCAACTAATTTGCTCTGGTACGAAACTGCTGTACTTGATCAATACTTTGGCTGGGACTATTTTGGCAAGGGGGAAGTGTGGATATTTGATCCTACAACAAAAAAGGCCAATAAATTTATAGAGGCCGGCGCCGAAATTTTATCTCTTCACAGACCACGCTGGTCTCCGGACGGTACGAAACTCATGTTTATCAACGGAGATATGATAAAGATTGCGGACAGATTTACCTCTGTTACGAGAGATGTTTACACGTTGCCCTATGTGGGAGGAGACCGGGGAGGACCACAACCTATCCCGGCTTTAGCTTGGTCTCCAGATAGCATGTCAATATATACTGTTTTTTCGCCTTTGATTTTTAACGAGACAGATAACAATCGCCTAAATCTTAAATCAAAACATGTCTATGCTTTTCAAATTCCAATTAATGGAGGTTCACCTATAAAATTAATGCCAGAAGTTCCAACACTCACCGCGATAAGTGAAGAAGGACAGTTTAGAGCTCAATTCTCTCAAGATTTCTCCTCTATTATATATCCTCGAGTACTTGAAAACGGCTTTTTAGTTCTCGAAATGTATTCAATTGAAGACAAAAGAACATACACCTTACTAGATAATTTAGGAAACACTGATATTTATGATAGTAATGTGTACGAAGGTTTTAGATATGATTTTCATTTTTTTCCGTATAACTCTCATTTTGCATGGATTGCTGATAAATATGTCTATATTATTTCATATATTGATCCTACAGATGAAATTGTGAATTTCGAAGGAGGTGGAAGTACCATAAAACACACGCCTCGTTTTCTCAGACTTGAAAAAGTTGACTTTCATTCTGGAGAAAAAACGACAATTGTTGAGTATCCTGGAAATATAGAATACCCTTATTTTATTCCCGGTTCTGAAAGCCTCTTTTTTAAATCCGGCAATTTCTTATACTCAGCTATTGAAGATCATGTAGTACCAATTTCTGAAATAGATGGTAATTTTCTAAATGATACACATTATTACCCAGAATAAGTTTCTACAGTAAAGTCTCATGTGAGGATGTTTGCCATCCTGTTCTCACATGAGCTATAATAGCCTCATGGCACAGCAGACATTTCAACCCGTAGATTCGATTCCCTATTTTCCCGATATTGAAAAACGAGTTCTCGATTACTGGAAAAAAAACAAGACGTTTGAAAAGTCACTCAAGCTGCGCGAGAAAAGCCCGCGATGGACATTTCTCGATGGCCCGCCGTTTGTGACGGGGCTGCCGCATTACGGATCATTGCTTTCAAGTATTCCCAAAGACGTATTCGGCAGATACTGGACCATGAAAGGGTATTACTTCCGGCGGTTATGGGGCTGGGACGGCCACGGCTTGCCGATAGAGAATAAAGTCGAAAACGAGCTGCACTTAAAACGAAAGAGAGATATCGAGGAGAAAGTTGGCGTCAAGAAATTCATCGAACTCTGCAAAAAATACGTCAACGACGTATCCGGTGACTGGGAGTGGTACGTCGATCACATCGGCCGCTGGGTTGATTTTAAAAATGCCTACAAGACGTGGGATCTGAACTATATGGAATCGGTCATGTGGGTTTTTCACGAAATGTATACGAAAGGATTTGTGTATAAAGGTATGCGCGTATCCCTCTTTTGTCCTCACTGTGTGACGCCGATTTCGAACTTCGAAGTGGCGATGGACGCCGATAACTACCGCGAGATTACCGAAGCTTCAACTATTTATAAATTTAAAGCAGCCGGTGAAGACAATACTTATTTTCTGGCGTGGTCGACGACACCGTGGAATAAACTCGTTACCACAGCTCTTGCCGTCAATCCGAAACTGACGTATGTGAAAGTGAAAGTGAACAATGAAAATTTCTTTTTGGCAAAATCTACTCTAGCTATCTTGAAATCAACTGACTATAAAATTGTTGAAACGATGAAAGGAAAAGATCTGATAGATAAAAAATACGAGCCCCTCTTCGATTTTTTCACGATTGATGAAGGGAAAGAAGCGTTTGTCGTCAAAGGCGGGGATTTCGTTACCGCCGATGAAGGGACCGGCATGGTTACCATCGCGCCGTACGGAGAAGACGACATGAAGCTTATGCAGAAGGAAAACATCCACGCAGAACTCCATGTGGATGAGGAAGGCGTCATGAAAGAATATGTACCGAAATTCGGCGGCATGCACTATCTCGACGCGAACGAAAAAATTGATGAGGACTTGCAAAAACGGGGTTTGATTTTCCGGAGTGATACGTATTCTCATAAAGTTCCCACGTGCTGGCGCTGCCACACGCGCCTCTATTATGCGCCGCAGGACGCGTGGTATGTCGATGTGCAGAAGTTAAAGCCGCGCATGAAAGAAACAAACGAGTCCGTCAATTGGGTTCCTGACCATTTCAAATACGGCAGGTTTCTAAAAAGCATGGAGGCGGCTCCTGACTGGTGCATCAGCCGCAGCCGCTATTGGGGGTCTCCGGTTCCTGTGTGGGAATGTGAGTGCGGGGAGCGGTTCGTACCGGGTTCTATTAAAGAACTCGAAGAACGTTCGGGAAAAAAAATAACAGACCTTCATAAGCCGGAAATTGACGACATTACCGTGACCTGCAAAAAATGTGGCAGGAATGCGCCGCGGGTTCCGGAAGTTCTTGACAGCTGGATTGAAGCGGGATCTGCGTCATTTGCCGAACGACATTTTCCTTTTAATCCATCGACAAATTCCGGAAAAGAGAAACTTGAAGATTTCTTCCCGCCGGACTTTATTTCAGAATATACGGGACAGATCCGTGCGTGGTTTTATGTGCTTCATGTCATCGGCGCGTCTTTATTCGATTCGCCCGCTTTTAAAAATGTTCTTGTTTCGGGTGTGATCTTAGGGGATGACGGCCGGAAAATGAGTAAGAATTTAAAAAACTATCCGGACCCTAAACTCATGCTCGAAAAATACGGCGGGGATGCGCTGCGTCTCTATTTACTCGGCAGCCCGGTGATGATGGGAGGGGATATACTCATTTCCGAGGAAGAGTACCGGAATCAGGTCAAAGATATGTTATTAATTCTTTGGAATTCATACAAATATTTTGTTTTATATGCAAATCAATTCAACTGGAAGCCAATAAAATCGAATCCCTCTCAACACCTGCTTGATCGATGGATTCTTATTCGTCTCGATGAAACGGGAAGGAACGTAACCGCGTTTCTGGATGCATATGATACGCCACATGCCGTTTCCGAAATTCACCTGCTCGTTGATGATATTTCGACCTGGTATATCAGAAGGTCGCGGGATCGCTTTGCCTCGGGAGATACCAATGCGCTTTCGACGCTGCATTTCGTATTGACCCTGCTTTCGCGCATCGCGGCGCCGATTGCGCCGTTTATGACCGAAGAAATATATCAGAATATAACGGGCGGGGAATCTGTCCATTTGACCGACTACCCGATTTATGAAACGGCCGATGATGCTGATAAGAAGTTACTCGGCGCGATGCGTACCATTCGAGAGATTTCATCGTCAGGAAATGCGAAACGAAAAGAGGCACAACTATCCATCCGTCAACCACTCTCTGATCTGACGGTTACGAGCTTTTGGCCAATGCCGACGGAATTAAGTCAATCTGAAGCGGAACAGTACGAACAAATTATAAAAGAGGAGTTGAACGTTAAAAAAATTAATTGGAAAAAATCGAAGGATGAAAAGCTGCCTATTTCTGTTGAACTGAACACGACCATTACAGCTGAACTGAAAGATGAAGGAGATGCGCGCATGCTCATTCGTAAAATCCAAGGTTTGAGGAAAAAAGAAGGCATGAAACTCGACGAGCCGATCGTCGTATACGCGCCCGCATGGCCGGCATCATTTGAGTCGCAGATTAAGAAAAAAACGCTGGCACGGGAGTTGAAAAAGGGTATTGAATTGAGCGTAAAACGCATCGAAACCCCATGAAACTTTCCGCCGTTGCCCTTAGTCTTTACAGTTTGCTCATTCTTCGTATAGTGGTGCCCGATTTGCTGGTGACGCAGGCGGTCGCCCTGGGGATCGGCATCCTGCTGTATCTCGCGGTAGAACGCATAGACCCCCGGTTCTACGAAGTATTCTGGCCTGCGTGCTATGTTTTGCAATTGGTATTGCTCCTTCTGACGTTTCTGGGCCCCGAAATACGCGGTAGCCAGAGATGGATCGGTGTGGGGGCGTTTTCCTTTCAGCCGGTCGAAATCACCAAACCCCTGATTATTATCAGTCTTGCTGGTTTTCTTGCCACCCGTCCGGGGCGGGGATTCCGCCAGGCAGTTATATTGGCGCTTCTGCTTGCTGTGCCGGCATTGCTCGTATTTAGACAGCCGGATCTCGGGAATGCCATCGTGCTGACATTGATCGGCACCATGCTGTTATTCGGCGCCGGATTCGGCTTGCGCTATTTGATAATTCCCGCAATAGTCATGACGACACTGGTACCGTACCTATGGCGTTTTCTCGCCGATTATCAGAAAATACGTATTACGAGCTTTATAAATCCTTCGTTTGACGTGCAGGGCGCCGGATATAATGCGCGACAGGCGCTCATTGCGGTCGGTTCGGGAGGTTTATTCGGGAAAGGCCTCGGCGAAGGCACACAGAGTAAGCTCCAATTTCTACCCGAGTTTCATACCGATTTTATATTCGCTACCATTGTCGAGCAGTTAGGTTTTATCGGCGGCATTGTAGTACTGCTGTTATACTTCTGGCTTCTGGTGCAGCTTCTCCGCAAAGGACGTACCGACTATATACTCCAAAGGCTCATGGTATTAGGATTATTTGCCCAGCTTTTGGCTCAGAGCGTTATCAATATAGGGATGAATCTGGGGATTATGCCGATTACCGGAATCACGCTCCCGTTCGTGTCGTACGGCGGCAGCTCGATGATCTCTCTGTGGGTCAGCTTGGCGGTTATCGACTCTTTCCGGCGGCAGCCGGACCAGATGATTGCGATACGGTAAATTTCTGGTATAATGAAGGCTGAAATACCACTCAGCCCGCCAGCTGGCGGGCTTCGGGTATACCGTGTTTATTCGGAAACTAAAGGAAAAGGAGTATATATGAAATACGCGGTTATTATTTCAGGCGGCAGCCAATATTTGGTCCATGAAGGAGATACTATTCGCGTCGACCGACGTGAAGAGCAGGAGGGCGGTGCCGTAAAGTTCGATGACGTCTTATTATACGGCAACGGCGAAGCGGTAAA
>Ga0209542_10015646_pt1 | contig 12689 bp, 12 predicted proteins | sample RifCSPhighO2_01_FD_184028 | JGI IMG/M metagenome (GOLD analysis project Ga0209542, IMG submission 184028) | Soil microbial communities from Rifle, Colorado - Rifle CSP2_plank highO2_0.1 (SPAdes) (version 2) | ecosystem: Environmental > Terrestrial > Deep subsurface > Rock core/Sediment ...
CCTGAATCCGTCCGCCCGGAGGGAAGCCCAAAAATGAACGATGTGTGCGTTGTGGCTCCGGGGGCGTGGCCTACGGCCACAACCTCCTCGCCACGCCTGCACATCATTTCATTTTTGGGCTTCTAAAGCTAGTTCTAATCTCTTGTGTGACCCTCAAATGCGACCACTTTCCTCAAAATCACAATTAACCCAAGTATACGCCTTTTAAGACCCCTGGTCAAGGTAGTGCCCGGAGAGTGAATTAACACATAAAACCCAAGCAAAAAACACTTCAAACTGCAGTTTGAAGTGTTTTTTACCTAAAAATGTGCCCCCAAAAGGAATTGAACCTCTATCTCTTCCTTAGGACGGAATTGCTCTATCCGTTGAGCTATGGGGGCAGATGCACGTATTTATAAACTATCACGAATTTCACTCTTCGGCAAGTTGTCATTATATCGCATATTTTGTTATACTTATATAAATTAAATTCAAATTATGTTCAAATCTCAATCTCCTATTGTGCAAATTGCAAAAAGGGTTTGCCCGGCGGTAATCAGTGTTATTGTTTCAAAGGACCTTCCCAAAGTAGAAGATTTTTATAGTTTTCCCTACGGCGGAAAAGAGTACGTTATGCCCATGATGGGCAAAGATGGCAAAAGCGTTACCGAAAGAACCCAAATTGGAGGCGGCTCCGGCTTTATTACTTCCCATGACGGCTATGTTCTAACTTCAAACCACGTGGTATCTGATACTACCGCCGAATATACCGTTATTTTAGACCCAGAACATATTTATCCTGCAAAAGTATTATCACGGGATCCTATTAATGATGTCGCCGTATTAAAAATTGAGGGTAAAAACTTCCCTTATATTGCTTTAGATAATTCCGATAAAATTCAACTAGGTGAAACCGTTTTAGCAATCGGCAATCCATTGGGAGAATTCCACGATACCCTTTCATCAGGAATTGTTTCAGGACTTTCACGGTATATTAGCGCTATGGGAGGGATGAATAACCAAATGCAAAACTTGCGGGGCCTGATACAAACTGATGCCGCTATTAATCCGGGGAATTCAGGGGGGCCGCTGGTTAATATGCAAGGCAAAGTTATTGGTATCAACACCGCTATGATTGCGGGGGCCCAAAACATCGGTTTTGCCATTCCCATTAATTACGCTAAAAAAGATTTAGACGAAGTGAAAAAATATGGGAAGCTTGTTATGCCGTTTTTGGGAGTCAAATACGTCATTATTTCAAAAGATATGGCCAAAGCTAACAAATTGGCAGTTGAAGATGGGGCATTAGTGGTGCGGGAGGCGCTGGGCGAGCATCCGGTGATAAAAGGTTCCGCGGCCGAGCGCGCGGGAATTCAAGAATATGACATTATTTTAGAATGTAATAACGAAAAAATAACTTCTCAAAATCCACTGGCCAATATTTTACAGAAATGTCAGATCGGCCATGAGGCCAGTTTTAAAGTATTGCGGGAAGGCCAAGAACTTATGCTCAAGGCAATGCTTGGAGAAAAAGAATCATAAAAAGAAATTCAAAAAATCGCCCATATGGCGATTTTTTATGTGAGCAAGGTGGCATCAAAAACTTTTTTGTAGCATTTTTTGAACCAGTAAGTATACTTGTTCGGGTTTTCCTGAATATCGGTTTCTAAAAAATCTAAACTAACCCATTTAAAATCTTCTGCCTCTTTAGTATTTATTATTGGATTTCCATTAAATGTTCCAATTAAGGTATGGTCAAATTCGTGTTCAGTTAATTCATTATCTAGTTTTGCTTTATAAATAAAACTAAATACTTCTTGCAAGTCACAATCAAATGCCATTTCTTCTTTAAGTCTTCTGTGGGCAGCCGACATTACCGTCTCTTTGGGTTTTGGATGACTACAGCAAGTATTTGTCCATAAGCCACCCGAATGGTATTTTTTAGACGAACGTTTTTGCAAAAGCAGCTCTTTCTGGGAGTTAAAAACAAAAATAGAAAAAGCCCGGTGCAATTTGCCTTCTTTGTGAGCCTTTAATTTAAACTCTGTTCCAATTTCTTTATCCTTTTTATCAACAAGAATGACTTTATTGGGCATAATAGTAAATATTGATATGTTTAGAATTATCTTATCGTATCAAAAAACCGCCCGATTGGCGATTTTTTATGCCTAGCCTATCATTGGAGGGTGTAAAAATGAGAAAAACTAAATAAACCCATGATTAAAGCTAAGACTCAAGATCGTAATCTTTATCGGTTTGAGGATCATAACCTTTACCGGTTCGTTGTTTGATTTCTGCTAAGTATTCCTCTAGGTCCGCCACATCAGAAGAATCGGCAATCTCATCAGCTCGCGTTGCTTTGTTAATTTCGTGTTGCGTGCCCCGTGCATATTTCTTAAGATCCGCAACACTCATTTGTGTTAAGTCTCTTGGATCTTCATATATTACTTTTTCTTTTTCAGACATTGATTTAAATGTTAATTATATTGCCTAATTATACCAAAAGTTTGATAGTGGAGCGGGTATGGGGAGTCGAACCCCACTCATGTGCTTGGAAAGCACAGGTAATACCGATATACGATACCCGCAATTTATATTTGTTTTGTAGCACTATCTATCCAACCCATTATTCTTCTATGCAATCTTCTCCCAAATTCTTTTTTTCCACAACTTCTAATATGCAAATGCAGTGTTCCGTACGGTAATGATTTTCTTTTAGTCGCTACTTTATTATTCCGCGTATCTATTTGAGTTCTACCAAACTGTTTTATGGGAACACCCGTTACTTTTGACCAATAATTCATGGCCTCTCTAATATCATTATCTGGGTAGGCATGAACAAAAGGATTGAAATTTTCATCAACTAATCCACACATCTCTCGAAACCATTTCATAGCAATCTTAATTATTTGAGGGTCAGAATTTACTATTCTTACAAGCTCGAAAGATTTTGTGCCCTCTCCCAAGTATAAGCCTATTCCCAGAAGCCATAAATCTCTTTTTGTTAATTGCCCCAATTCCTTTGCAGCTATAGCTCTCATTTCAACCACCTCAGCCATCTTCTGATTTTGCTTGAATAGGGACGATTTTAACTTTGCTTTTCCAATTTTCTTCAGAACCTCCTCATTCGGTATAAATGGAATAGTGGCAAGCCAATTACTCAGCGTACTTTTAGAAATACCTGTCTTATTCTTAATCATAGAATAAGAATAACCAGCTTTACGTAATTTTATAGCTTTAACTTTTAGTGAATCCATCTACTATATTATATCAACAATAGTAGAGGTGTTCAATATCAACTATCCACTAGTATCCCTGTGCCCTCGAAGGGAATCGAACCCCTATCAAGGCCTTAGAAGAGCCTTGCTTTATCCATTAAGCTACGAGGGCATATCCCTTCAATTGGTTTGAATCTTATCACGATTTTTTACCTTTGACAAGATATGTTTTTTGATATATTATCTACTTATGTTTCGGGGCGTTGTGTAACGGTAGCACGAACGCTTTGGGAGCGTTTAGTCTGGGTTCGAATCCCAGCGCCCCGACAAAGCTGGGTTTCGAACACACAAGGATGGGTCGGAAGGAAAGTTATTTCCTTCCGTGTAGGAAACTATTCAAAACCGAGGGTTTTGAAAGAGGCGCGGAGCGCCGACGGGTTCTAGCGAAGCGGAATCCCAGCGCCCCGACAGAATTCGAATCTCGCAATCAAAACTTGGAGGCCATGGTGTAGCAGCAACACAACGCTCTGTGGCAGCGTTATCACGGGTGCAAATCCCGTTGGTCTCCCATTGTAACAACCAAAAACCGCCGAAAGGCGGTTTTTGGTTTCCATGCCTGCGTAGGCAGGTCTTGTTATCTTGCAAACTCTATAACCCTATTTTCCCTAATTACCGTAACTTTAATTTCTCCCGGATACTTTAGCTCTTCTTCAATATTGGCGGCAATTTGGCGGGCCATTTTTGCAACACCCAAATCATCCACTTTGTCAGCTTTTACAAACACGCGGATTTCCCTACCGGCCTGAATAGCGTAGGTTTTTTCTACACCTTCAAATCTGTTACCAATATCTTCCAGCGCCTTCAATCTTTGCAAGTAATTTTCAATACTGTCTTTTCTTGCGCCAGGGCGTGAAGCTGAAATAGAATCGGCCACCGTTACAATAATAGATTCAATAGATTCGTGCGGATAGTCTCCGTGGTGGGACTTCATGGCGTCAACTACCGCTTTGGATTCTCCGTACTTTTCCAAAATCTTAATTCCAATTTCAATGTGTGAACCTTGAATCTGCTGGTCAAGCGCCTTTCCAATATCGTGGAAAAGACCTCCGCGCTTGGCCACTTGGCTGTCGGCACCCAACTCTTCGGCAATGGTTTCAGCAATTAAGGCTACTTCCACTGAGTGCAACAACACATTTTGGCCGTAGCTGGTTCGGTAAAACAATCTGCCCAAAATATGAATTAACTTATCGTTAATTCCAATAAGTGCTAAATCATAAATGGTTTTATCTCCCGCTTCTTTAATCTTTTGAGAAATTTCTGCGGTTGCTTCGGCCACTTTTTCTTCAATTTTAGCCGGCTGAATTCTTCCATCTTGAATTAATTTATCCAACGCCATTTTGGCAATTTGCCTGCGCACCGGGTTAAAGCAAGAAATAACCACCGAATCCGGGCTTTCATCTAAAATAAGCTCAACTCCGGTCATCTTTTCAAAGGCCTTGATGTTTCGGCCTTCTTTCCCAATAATTCTTCCCTTAATGTCTTCACTGGGGATAGTAACAATGGTAGTACTTAATTCCTGAGTATGAGGCACGGCGCATTTTTGAATGGCCAATGTTACAATTTCCCGGGCCCTTACCTGTAAAGCATCTTTGCCGGTTTCTTCCAGCTTTTTCATCCTTTCTAGAATATCTTTTTGGTAATCCACCTCAACTAAGCTCAACAATTCTTTTTTAGCATCTTCACGGGAAAGATTAGCCACCTTTTCCAACTTTGTTTCGGCTTCTAACCTTAATTTATCTAAATCATCTTTCACTTCTTTTAATTTTTCTACTTTTTGACCAAGCTCCACTTCTTTTTTCTCAAACCCGGTTATCTTTTCTTCAAGCAGTTTTTCCCGGTCTAAAATAAGCTGCTGGGCTTTCAAAAACTCCCTCCGCCTATCATCAACTTCTTTTTGGGAATCTTGTAAAATCTTTGAAGATTTTACTTCGGCTTCTTTTATTAACTTTGCCGTTTCTTCTTTAGTTTCTTGAACTTTTTTAACTAGTTTTGCTTCTAAAGAACCTGCCCGTTGCTTGGCGATTGTTTGACGGATATAATATCCAAAAATGATACCAAAAAGCAAAGCCAAAACAGGGATTAAGAACAATAAAATTGTGATTGTTTCCATAGTTATGAGCGAGGAAGGAGTGAGAAATTGCAAATCGAAATTTGCATTTTATCATTCCGACCGAGCGATTAAATATATAAATTGCAAAGCAATTTTTATATTTTCGTTTATTTAAATTTTTATATTAAGACTTTTTGTTTGACCGCAAACGGTAAATGCTTACTGCCAAACAAAAAAACTCATCCAACATGGTGAGTGTAAACGACATGGGTTCTAGGTGTTGGGTACTTGGTGTTAGCACGTCGCGCTACGTTATCTATCACCTAAAACCTACTATCTAACACCTACTTGGTGGTTCCAGCTATAACTTCATCAATAAGGCCGTAGGTTTGGGCTTCTTTGGCAGTCATATAAAAATCTCTGTCGGTATCTTTTTCAACCGTGCTTTGTGGCTGGCCGGTGTGGCTGGCCAAAATCTCGTTGATCTTGCCTTTGATTTTTATAATCTGCTTTGCAGTAATTTCAATGTCTGCCGCCTGCCCTTGCATACCTCCGGCAACCTGGTGAAGCATGATTTCAGCGTTAGGCAAGGCAAACCTTTTGCCTTTTGCTCCTGCCGCTAAAAGCACTGCTCCCATAGAAGCCGCAAGCCCTACGCAAATTGTAGACACGGGGCACTGAATAAACTGCATGGTGTCATAGATTGCCAAACCCGCTGTAACCGAACCGCCCGGGCTGTTAATGTAAAGCTTAATATCTTTTTTAGGGTCCTTGCTCACCAAATACAGCATTTGTGCGATTACCACATTTGCGTTCATATCGGTTACCGGCCCAGCCAAAAAAATAATACGCTCTTCTAAAAGCCTGGAAAATATGTCGTATACGCGCTCACCGCGTTGTGTTTTTTCTACAATAGTTGGTACTATTGGCATTTGAAAAATTTTAAATAAAATTTTTCAATAACCAAGATACAAGATACAGATTCCAAACTTTTTGGTTATCGTTTCTTGGTTTTTGGTTATTGATGAGAAAGATTTTCAAGAAATTGAAAAACTTTCTCATTAAATATCGCTCCTTTACTATACTCCCTTAACTCGTTAATGTCAATTTTTTCTAACTGCTCTTTTGAATACCTTTTTGAAACTTTATTCATTTCTTCTTCCAATTCTGTCGCTGAAACTTCAATATTTTCCGCTTTACCAATTTGGCGTAACACTAAAAAGTTTTTAATCCTTTTTTCAGCTTCCAGCTTAAAAGAACTCTTAATTTCTTCTTCGGTTTTTTTAACACTGGCTAAGTATTCTTCAAGGCCAATTTTAAACTGGCTGGCAATTTGGTTTTTCATATCTTCAAACAACCGTTCCTGTTCGTACTTAACCATTTTTTCAGGCAATTCAAACTTCACCCCGTTAAATTGTTTCGCATCTTGCGAAACACCGCCTTCGGCGGATTTAACAGGGTAAATCTTTTCCGCAATTTTACTTACCATTTCACCCCTGGCGCGCATGCGTTCGTTTTCGCCTTTTTCCAAGCCAATACCTGTTTTCAAATTTTCTTTTAAGGCAACTAAGGTATCAAAGGCGCCAAGCTGCTTGGCAAACTCATCGTTTATTTCCGGCAAGGCCATAACCTGAATCGCCACCATTTTTACTTTAAACACTCCCTCTTTACCTGCCAAACTTTTGTCGGGGGTATTTTCTGGAAACTTTGCGGTAAACTCTTTTTCATCACCCGGTTTCATTCCCAGTAAATTATCTTCAAAATCCGGTAAAAAGCCTGCCTCGCCCAAGATAAACATATCTTTTACTGGCTTGCCGCCGCCAATATGTTCATTTTGATATTCAATTTTTACGTAATCCTTTTTCTCGGCACCGGTAGTTTTATCGGTAAATGTGGCTCGGCTTTTTTGCAAATACACTATAGCTTCTTCAATTTCTTTTTCATCAACTTCAACCTTGCCAACTTTCACTTGGCTGACAATTTCTTTGTAATCGGGTAACTCAATTTCCGGCAATACAGCAACGGTTACTTTAAACAAAAACGGATTGCCCTTGGCAATTTTTACAATTTGCACATCCGGGTCGCCAATCGGTTCCAATTTATTTTCAACCACAAATTTGCTGTAGGTTTTTTTCACTGCCAAATCTCCGGCATCCATTAACAAGTTTTCTTGCCCAACTTGTTTTTCAACCATTTCTTTTGGCACGTTGCCCTTCCTAAAACCATCCACTTTTACATGTTCTTTTAAGTGGGCGAGCGCCTTTCCAAGGTATTCTTCAAACTCTTTTTCATCCAACTCAAAATTTATCTCAACCTCCGAATTCTTTAGTTTTTTTAGTTCTGTTTTCATAATTATGAGTAAAGGAGGAATAGGAAACGCATTTTCATATTCCGACCGCATGATTAATTTATATAAATTACAGAGTAATTTCTATATTTAACTTTTAACTTTACAAATTTATATCTTTAGGTAATATATAACCAAATCTCATTTACCAGTCACCAACCAAGGGGGTTCGAAATGAAACCGTGGACGTGGATTCTCCTGATCATCGCTGTCGCGTGTCTTGTCTCTAACTTTGATCCGGTCGGGAATGCGCTCCAAAGGGAGTTCGGCCCCGATTCTGGCAAGTGGGCGATCTTGGCCATCGTGGTCGCAATCTTCCTCAGCTCCTTCCTTTTGCCAAGGCAAAAGAAGTGAATGGGTTACCCGCCAAGCGCAAACCTAGTGAAACACACATCACTGGGTTCTTTTTTTATATATTTCATTTACCCACCATCTTTTTATAAACGGCAGAGATTGTGTCGATACATAATATCCCACGGCTGGGATTAATGCACTCAACAAATAACTCTTAACTCCAATAAAATAAAACACTACTGCAGTAATAATATACGTCATTATCAAGACAACAGCAATGCGAAACGCGCTCGTTTCCCATGCTTTATCCAATTCAACCCTTTCGTTTCTTTCCTTTATTGAATTAACTTCTTTTTCTAAATCCATGGGTTTAATTTTCTAATATTATCTTTGAATTACGAAATGCCCTCTGGAAAGCAAGTTTCAGGTATTTCCTTCAAATTTCAACGAAAACGCGCAATAATTTTAAAACGTAGCTTGCTATGTTTTAAAATTCTATCACGTTTTCGTCTGGAGAAATTTGGTCAAGACGCGAGCGAGGCCGGCTCTGCCGGATCGCCCGTCTCAGCAAATCCCATGAAAGCATTTCGCAATTCAAAGATTATCTATTTTTGCGGCTAGAATAAAGTCATTTTCCGACAAACCGCTGACAAAATGGGTCCAAAGCGTAATTTCCACTTTACTATAATTGATTGCAATATCTGGATGATGCCCCTCTTCTTCTGCCAACACGGCTATTTTATTTACAAACTCCATTGCCTTTACAAAATCTTCAAATTTGAATTCTTTCACAATCTTTTGAGTCTCCAAAAACTCCCATCCCATTTTTAGTTGCGGCAGGTAATTCTTAACCTCTTCCTCGCTAAGCTTTACCATCTTTTCATGCGACACACATTTTTTGTTAATTAAATCTGTCATATAAAATTTATTCAATTATTTTACTAACATCACCCAAAACTTCTACCGCCTGCCCATCATTTAGGCGAAGTACTTTCCAATTGTTCTTTTTTTCAACTTCCACTATAAGATTTTCGTCTTTCTTATCATAATGTGGACAAATAATTTTGCTTGTCACACCTAAACCGGTAAAGTCTTTTGACCCTATGTTATTGGTATCAAATGGCGCGGAAATTAAAATACTGGGGCCTGCCAAAACACTTCCTGCTGAAACTCCAACATACACCCTGCCACTGTTAATAAAACTAATAAGCTTTTTATAAAGGCCCGTGCGTTGAAGTTGATACAGCAAATAAAAAGTATTGCCACCGCACACGTATACCGCATCATACTTATTCAATTGGCCAATAGCAGTAGGGTTATTAGTATTAAACCAAGTGATGTTTTCTTTTAAAATTCCCAAATCCGTTAATTCCTTTTTTGCCACGTTAAGATACGATGTGAAATCTCCACCCGTTTGGGATGCTGTAGGAATAAAAAGAACTTTTATATCAGCAGGGGTTTTGCCAACCAAGGCCAAAAATTCCTGTCCTATTTTAGGGTTTATGAAACCGTCGGAAGTTAAGAGCAATTTTCTAGCTTCTGTTTTCATAGAAATTACTTGAACTTCCAAACGTGATCGTAGGCATACTCAGCTAACTCTTTTTGTCTTTCCGCTATCTCTACTTCACCCCATTTATATTTTGAGCCCACGAATCCCTTAAAGAGATCTTTATTTATATTTAACTTAGATGCATTAAATAATTTAGCCTTTTCCTTTAAGGGCTTATTGCCCATTGAGCCGTTAATTTTCTTGGCGATTAAGGTTAGATTACCTAACTTATTTACATATTCCTTTATATCACCCTTTCTCAATCCCCATTCGACAGGATCTTGAGGTAGTATGTGTTCAATATTCACTTTTGTGAAATTAATATTGGTTTCTTGTGTTACTCCTTTCGCCTTGTCTATTTTAGAGAGGATGTAAATAACTAATGGGTAGTTTTTATATTCAATATCAGCAAATTTCTCTGCAAAAATAGTTTTAGATGGATACTTCTCCTTCAATTCCATTTCGAATTCCGATAGAGCTTTTTGGATATTTTTGTCTCTAGTTTTTTCAGATTGTATTTTAAGCGCTTCTTGGATTCTTTTAGAAGCATTAAAATATATTCTTTCAACTACATTTCCCGAAAGCTTACAGATGGCTGAATACGCAAAATGGTAATTTTCAATAACCTCAAAAATTCTACTAAAATCAACCCCAATTTTTTCCTTATTCATAAGCAAACAAAACAAGAGTGAGTAGCACTGCGTAATCTCCATTGCTCTTAAGCCATTTATGGCTTCATATATTCTCTCTCCCATCTTTTTATCGTCTAGTTCTTCAACCCATACAACAGAATTTATGGATTCATTCGCAATCTTATAATAATAGTCAGATGCCTCTTCGATATCTAATAGAAAGGATCCTGGATCTCTTATTTCTTTTTTTATCTCTTTATAAATCTTTTTTTCTGGAGTAAAAGAATATTTTGAGAGCCAATAATATCTCATAAATTTTGAGACGTTAAGTGCCCCTTTAGCGTTTTCAATATTATTTTCTACTGCTGTCCACGACGCTTTAGCACGATCAATGCCGTCTTTAACGGGTATTTTCGAGAAAAGGTAATTTTTAATAAGGTCTGCTGCAGTTAAATCGGCTCCCCTGGCATTAACAGTTTCAAAAATAGAATAAGCATCGTCCTCATTTCCAATTTTAATCCAAATAATTCTTATATCAAAAATTCTTTGTTTTAGGTCATCCAAGAACTTTATTTTTCTAGATTTTTCTGGATAAGAACCTAACTCATCTTGAATTTTCTCTTTCAAGAATTTATAGTTTTCTTTCACATTCTTCTCTTCTCTGCGCACCGGCTTCACAGAAAATATTGCAGATGCTTCCTTTTGGATATTTGCACAAAAAAACTCATTTAAAGTATCCCCGCACCTCAATCTGTAGTCTTGTTCGCCGCTGACGGAGTGTTCGTGAGCGATAGTTCTTGTCTGAGTTAGCATCGCTTTCCTTTCATCGCCTAATCCCTTATAAAGGTCTCTTAAAACAGCCATTAATATCGTAATAGTTATCAATCTTTGCTGTCCATCGATAACCTCTACGAATTTGTCCTTTTCATAATTTTCGTAATTAAAAACAAACGATCCCATGAAAAAGGTTTCATCATCTTTTAAATCATTCCACAAATCGGACACTTCATCTATTGTCCAAGAATACGGTCTCTGGTATCTTGGGATTTTATATTTTTCTTCACCCTCAATAATACTACTTAGGGGCTTATCTTCTGCATCAAAATTTATAGACATGGTTTTACTCCTGCAAATGACTTAATAGATTAAGTTATTTAGGATATGTTTTTTACTAAACAAGAAAAGCAACTATCAACAATGCCACAATGTTCAACACCTTAATCATCGGGTTAATGGCTGGACCCGCTGTGTCTTTATAAGGATCTCCAACGGTATCTCCTGTAACCGCTGCCTGGTGCGCAAAACTGCCTTTTCCGCCTAGGTTTCCTTCTTCAATGTACTTTTTAGCGTTATCCCAAGCGGCGCCTCCTGTGGTCATAGAAATGCCCACAAATAGGCCCGTAACCGTGGCTCCAATTAACAATCCTCCCAAGGCCTGAACTCCCAAAAACATGCCTACCAAAATTGGGGCAACTACAGGAATTAAAGCGGGAATCATCATTTCTTTAATAGCGGCTTTGGTTACAATATCAACGCACTTTCCGTATTCAGGTTTTGCAGTGCCTTCCATCAAGCCCTTAATATCGCGGAATTGTCTGCGGACTTCTTCAACCACCTTGCCGGCAGTTTTTCCAACTGCGCCCATCAAAAAACTTGCAAACAAGTAGGGAAGCAAACCTCCAATTAACAAACCAACAATTACTTTTGGATTTGATAAATCAAATACTACTGCGCCACCACCCATTTTGTTAGCAACTTCTTGAGTGTAAGCAGAAAACAATACCAAAGCAGCCAAACCGGCTGAAGCAATAGCATAACCTTTTGTTACGGCCTTAGTGGTGTTTCCAACGGCATCAAGGGCATCTGTAATTTTTCTGATTTCTGGTGGCATTCCGCTCATTTCGGCAATTCCTCCGGCGTTATCGGTAATAGGGCCGTAAGCATCAACACCAACCACAATTCCTGAAATTGATAACATTGAAACAACGGCTAGGGCTACCCCGTAAATTCCGGCTAACTGGAAACTGATAATAGTTCCGGCGGCAATTAACAAAACCGGGAAAGCAGTTGACTGCATGCCCAAACCAATTCCGCGGATAATGTTGGTGCCGTGGCCGGTTTCAGATGCTTTGGCAATTGATTTTACCGGCATAAACTTTTTAGAAGTGTAATATTCTGTGATAACAAACATTCCAACGGCAATTACCAAACCAACCAAGGTTGATAAATACAAATTCATAACGGTAATATCTTGGCCTACCATCATTTTGCTGATAAGTGGATAAAAAGCGATAGCAGACAGTACCACTGAAACTGCTAATCCTTTATACATAGAGCCCATGATTGATTTGCTTTTGCCAAGGCGCACAAAGAAGCTTCCAATGACGCTGGTTAACATTGAAACGCTAGCCAACATTAGTGGCAGTAAAATAAACTGTGGGCTTCTTGGGAATAATAGGGCGCCCAAAATCATGGTAGCTATCATGGCAACCGAATATGTTTCAAAAATGTCTGCGGCCATACCTGCGCAATCCCCCACGTTGTCTCCCACAGAATATTA
>Ga0209542_10015649_pt1 | contig 12686 bp, 8 predicted proteins | sample RifCSPhighO2_01_FD_184028 | JGI IMG/M metagenome (GOLD analysis project Ga0209542, IMG submission 184028) | Soil microbial communities from Rifle, Colorado - Rifle CSP2_plank highO2_0.1 (SPAdes) (version 2) | ecosystem: Environmental > Terrestrial > Deep subsurface > Rock core/Sediment ...
CGCCTCCGCTCGCTTCAAACTCCAAGTCGGTTCGGCGATGGGGGCGGCCACATGCGTCATGGGCGGCCTCATTTGGCTGACTGACCTGCCTGTTGTTGACCCGGGTCTCACTATCCTTTTTGCCGTCGGCGTAGTAGCAGCGGTGGCTAAGAGGCTGCTGAAACAAAGGCGGCTTCGTCAAGAGGTAAAACAAGAAATCGAAGTCGCAAAGCGCCACTAGCGGCAAATTCTAGTTTCAAAAAAGCGCCAGCCTTTCGGGGCCGGCGCTTTCAATTTTTTTCACAAAAAATACTTCTTTTTCTTACTCTTTTTCCACTAGCCATTTCTCCGCGTCCCCTCCTACGCCAAGGCTTCGGAGGGCAGGAGGCAGTTTGCGAAGTTTATCAAAGTCCTACGTTTTGCTTTCTTGCTCCGCTAACCACTTTTCCGCATCCATCGCCGCTCTGCAGCCATCTCCCGCCGCAGTCACAGCCTGCCGATACAGGTGGTCCTCTACGTCGCCCGCGACAAACACGCCCTCAATATTCGTCAAGCTTCGCTTTTGTTTCTTGATATACGCTTTCTCGTCCAGTTCTACTCCCGACCCTTGCAAAAATTTTGTGTTCGGTTCGTGCCCGATGGCAACGAACAGCCCCTCTGCAGCCAGCTCCTCCGCCGCTCCGGTTTTGAGATTTTTGATGCGCACACCCTCGACCTTGTCCTTTCCCAAAACTTCCTCGACGGCAGAGTTCCAGATAAATTTGATTTTCGGGTTGTCGAAGGCTCGTTTCTGCAAAATCTTGGAAGCGCGGAGAGTACCACGGCGGTGAATAATGATGACCTCGGAGGCGAACTTGGTGAGAAAATTAGAATCCTCCATTGCCACATCTCCCCCGCCAACTACCACGACTTTTTTTCCTTTGAAGAAAAACCCGTCGCAAGTAGCGCAGCTGCTCACGCCATGACCGCGCAAACGCTCTTCCGAGGGCAAACCTATCCATTTTGCCGAAGCTCCGGTAGCGATGATCACGGCTTCTGCCTCATATTCTTGTTCATCTGTCCAAACCCGAAACGGCCGCTTGGAAAAATCAACCCGCGTCACATCCGTGAGCTCAACGTCGGCCCCAAAACGCTTGGCTTGCGCGAGCATCCGCTGCATGAGTTCCGGCCCCTTGATGTCCTCGACGAAACCCGGATAATTACCCACTTCTGTAGTAAGCATCAACTGCCCGCCAAAAGCAGCCCCGGCAAGGAGCAGGGGCTGAAGTTCCGCGCGCGCGGCATAAATCGCCGCCGTCAGACCGGCAGGTCCAGAGCCGATAATGATGACTTTACGCGAGTTCACTCCGTTAGAAATCATGGGGCAAAAAAGAATTTTAATCGGTTTTTCAAGTATCTTCGACCCATGCCAGACTTTAGGTATTTCTCTCTGGCCCTAGCGTCGTTTCTGTTCAAGCTTATTTCCCAATATATTATTTTCCATGGTATCCCGTGTTTGGTTGAACGATTTTTACCGGCATTGTGGTTTAAAATTCTTTTTTGCAGATTTTTTGTAGAACCAACATACCATTTTCCCGTTTTCTTGCTCAACAAAAGATAAACATACCATTGCTGACTTCTAACGGAGCTCATATTTCTTCAGTTCTCGTAAAAATTGCCGGGAATTCTTATAAATAATCCCTGGCATTCCGATTTTTTTCGCTCCGGTGACATTTTCCCGGCGATCATCCACGAGGAGCGTTTCGCGAGGTTTCGCGCGCAATTTGCGCAGAACGAAACGATAAGCCGTGGCGTCAGGCTTTATCATGTGCATATTGGAGGAAACAAATACCTTCTTGAATAATTTTTTTACCGGAATCCTCCGACGACGCAACACCTCGGTAGCCATATGCCCTATGGAGTTTGAAAACATTGCCACCTTGGGGCCCTTGATATGACCTATAAATTTCAGCAGTGCTCGATCCCGTCTCATCCCTCGGACGATTATCTCGTGCATCTGCTTCGGTTTCAGGTGTACCCCAAAGGCCTTGGCTATCTCGCGGTAAAACTCTCTTTCCGTAATTAGTCCGAGGTTTACTTCGCGTTCCAGATCAAGGATTTTCTTGTGTCCCGCCTTGGTGAGACAGGGGGCGCAATAATGCCGTAAAAAATCCAGATACCCGCCGTGGACAACCACGCCGCCGAGATCAAAGATAATGAATTTGATTTTCTTTCCCATGAGCTCGAGCCCGAGTGATAATAAAAAATGGACTGTTGGAGTCGCCTGTAAATTATATCACAAACGCATTTTATTACGAAAATCTCCCCGCCCAAATAGAAACGGGCAAGGCCGGATGCTTCGATGGCCGGATCTCAAACCCTAGAAAGACGAGCCGTCTTGATGCAGTCCCAGCTCCCCGTCCGGCACGGTACGCACCTGCGAGAATGAATAACCAATCCCTAGGAAAGCCGCGGCAGACGTGAATCCCCGCTTCTTGCCGCTGTCTACGAGGTAGACGGTGTAGGGGCTTCCTTTGATGAGGCTGCCGTCCTTGAACCCTAGCAGCGGTCCGTCTGGGTAATTAAATGATCGGTCCACAGTGAACACATCATCAAAGCTATTGGTGTAGGAGAAAAATACTGCAGGGGTCCGGATTGGGCGCTTGGTACGGTTTTCCATCAAGTAAACCGTGGGGCTGTCGGCGAATTTGATGAATTGGTTCTTGGCATGATAAGCGAGGTTACCAATCGGCGCGTCCGGATAGGAAGCCAGAACTGACGCGTCAACCACGCGAACCCGTTCGAAGCGGAATCCAAAGCGCAGAAACTCCTCCGCTGATTTGAAAGGATACTTGGAGCCATTATCAATAATCAAATAGACAGTCGCGCTGCCGGGGATTTTGATCAAAGCCCCGGAACCATAGTAGAAAGGCTGTCCGGAGGGATAGGTCACGCTCGTGGCGACTACAGCTATTGGGATAGTCCCGAATTCTTTGAGATATATATCATAACTCTGGATCGGGCGCTTCACCCCGTTTTCGATGACGTAGACTGTCGGATTATCCGGATATTTGATCAAGTGGCCGTTGTTCGGCCGGCCGGAACTGTCCGTTGTGCCGCCGCTACCAGGAGGGCTGTCCGACGGTGAGGTCACGCTGAAAATCTTGGTGACAGTGCCACTCGGATCGCGCCCTGTGTTCCCCGCAGCATCCTTTGCCAGGGCATAGTAAGGATGATTTCCAGCACCAAAGGTTCCGATATAAGTGCAGGGACTCGCGGAACAGATTTTTTTGGACAAACCGTCGACAAAAATTTCGATGCTGCTTATGCCGACATTGTCCGTGGCCGTGGCAGTCAAAGTCACGCTGAGGGTCGACAAAATTCCGCTCGTCGGCGAATGTGCAACATAAACCGTAGGTGTTACTGTATCCGCGATCCCCGCGGAAGTGATCGTATAAACACCACCTGTTGTGCTGCTCAAGATGTCGGTACCAATGCCGTCGTTCTTGATTACTCGTGAAGGACCCTGACCGGCCGCGGTCACGGCGAAACTAATGTTGGCTGTGCCAGTAGCAAGGACTTTGAATGTAACTTTCGAAACCAGGGCATTGGTGCTGTTCACCCCCGGGATTGCTTGGCCGCGGCTAATTCGCACTTGGTTGCCCGAAACCGTTTCTTCGGCAGTGATTGTATAAGAGGAGCCGGTGCTATCGATCGAGACATACTGCAACTTCGCACTGTCGAAATCAAGATACGACGCCACTCCGGTCGTTTGGCTCCCGCCGGTATTAACCCGAATTTCCACGGTCAAGTTTTGGCCAACCTGCAGAGACTGGCTGGCGGGAATAAGCGACATGGAAGCGCTGCCTCCCGAAGTCGGGGCACCCACGTTCACACTCACCGACTTGTTCACTGATCCGCCGGCTCCGGTGCAAGCCAAAGTATATGTCGTATTGGAAACCGGAACGGCATTTTGATTGCCAGAGGTGCTCTGTGAGCCAGACCAGCCTCCAGATGCGACGCAGGAAGTGGCATTGGTTGAGCTCCAAGTCAGAGTGCTTGATTGCCCGCTCTGAATCGTTGTTGGATTGGCGGTAAAGGTGAGAGTCGGGGCGGCAGGGGTGGTGGTCCCGGCAACTGTATAACTTCCACCGGATGTGTTGGTCAATATGTCCGTCCCAGTGCCGTCGTTCTTGATGACCCGCGATGGCCCCTGGCCAGCGGTGGTGAGCGCGAAGCTCACGTTGGCCGTCCCGTTGGCTATGGCTTTGAAATTTACTTTGGCAACAAGCGCGCTGGTGCTGTTCACCCCCGGAGCTGCTTGCCCGCGACTGATTCTAACCTGACTGCCGGAAACGAGCCCTTCAGCCTGCACACTGAAAGCGGAACCCGCAGCATCGATCGAAACAAACTGCAGGCGCGTGGTATCAAAGTTCAAATAAGCTGAAACCGCGGTGACCGAATTTCCACCAGTATTAACCCGAACTTCCACCCCGAAATTGTCATTCACGTTGACAGTCTGCGAAGCTGGAACAAGGGACAACGAAGCGTTGCCTCCTGACGACGGAGCGCCCACTGTCACGCTCGCCGACTTGTTCACCGATCCCCCCGTGCCGGTACAGGTTAGAGTGTATGTCGCGTTACTTGTCGGGGAAACGCTTTGGCTACCCGAGGTGCTCTTGGAGCCAGTCCAACTGCCGGAAGCAGTGCAGGAAGTGGCATTCGTTGTACTCCAGGTGAGGATTGAGGACTGCCCGCTCGTTATCGAGGTCGGGGTTGCGGCAAGAGTCAAAGTTGGCGCAGGAGTAGCGGCAGTGACTGTCACGCTCGCCGACTTGTTCACCGATCCTCCAGTACCAGTGCAGGATAGGGTGTAGGTAGCGTTTGAGGTTGGGCTGACGCTTTGGCTGCCAGAAGTGGACTTGCTCCCGGTCCAGGAACCAGAAGCAGTACAAGAGGTGGCGTTGGTTGATGACCAGGTCAAGGACGAGGACTGACCGGAAGTGATCGAAGTCGGATTGGCGGCGAGGGTTAGGGTAGGAGCAGCGGGAGTGGTTGAACCGCTAATGGTATATGAAGCATTACTTACGCTATTTAAAATGTCCGTGCCCAGGCCGTCGTTGAGGATGACGCGGGATGGACCAGATTTTGGAGCTGTTAACTGAAAAGTGACCGGGGCCGTACCGCTACTTAGGGCTTTGAAATTTACCTTGGCAACCAGGACATTGGAACCAGTGACCCCGGGGACGGCTTGCCCTCGAGTGATCCTGATCGTATTCCCCGAGATGAGTTCCTCAGCCGCGATACTGAAAGCTGAGCCAACCGGATCGATCGACACGGCCTGTAGTTTTACATTATCAAAGGTCAGGTATGCCGAAACTGCGGTTACCTGCTGCCCACCGGTATTCAAGCGGACCTCTGTGGTGAAATTCCCGTTAACACTGGTGCTCTGGGAAGCGGGAGTGAGCGACATTGAGGCATTGGGCGTCGATGAAGGTTGGCCCACGGTCACGCTCACCGACTTGTTCACTGATCCTCCGGCGCCGGTGCAAGCCAAGGTGTAGGTCGCGTTGGTGGTCGGCGCAACACTCTGGCTTCCAGAGGTGGTCTTGGAACCAGTCCAACCGGCAGAAGCCGTGCAGGAAGACGCATTGGTTGAGCTCCAGGTCAAAGTCGAGGATTGACCGGAGATTATGGAAGTGGGGGCTGCTGTCAGGGTTAGCGTTGGGGCGACTGGCGCGACGGTCACCGTAACGCTCACCGACTTGTTCACTGTTCCGCCGACTCCGGTGCAAGCCAAGGTGTAGGTCGCGTTGGATGTTGGGGAAACGCTCTGGCTTCCGGAGGTGGCCTTGCTGCCAGTCCAGGAGCCAGAAGCCGTGCAGGAAGTGGCATTGGTTGAGCTCCAGGTGAGAGTCGAGGATTGACCGCTCTGAATGGTTGTTGGGTTGGCGGTGAGGGTGACGGTGGGGGCGGGGGTGGTCGAAGCGACAGTATAACTTCCGCCCGCAACGCTGCCGAGAATATCAGTGCCTAGCCCGTCGTTTTTGATGACTCGGCTCGGCCCCTGTCCGGCACCGTTGAACTGAAAGCTTACAGCCGCCGTTCCAGAAGCAATGGCCTTGAAATTGACTTTGGCGACCAGGGCATTGGTGCTACTAACTCCCGGCGGGAGCTTGCCACGGGTAATCTTGATTGAATTCCCCGAAATGACCTCTTCGGCCTGGATATCAAAAGCAGAGCCGGTATAGTCCGTAGAAACATACTGCAAACGCGTGGTATCGAAGTTTAAATAAGCCGAAACCGCTGCCACCGCATTGCTCGATGTATTAACCCGTATCTCGGCTGAAAAATTATTGTTCACATTGACCGTCTGCGATGAGGGGGTCAGAGACATGCTGGCCAGAGCCGTTTGTGCGCTGGTATCTTCCCCTGCCAAAAAAGCACCGATCAAGAGAGCGGTGACTAGAGTCGCTGTTCCAGCGAGCTTGGGGAGGCGGCTTTTCATTTTTATTTTTATTTTCCGGTCAAAGTCAATTTTGGAGATTGACCGGTATTTTTAGTTTTGATTCTCGAAAAAACGAGACGGTTTAGTTAGCTACTTCTGAAAATCCAGTGCGAAAAATCTCCAGATCTTGCGCATCGACTTTGCCGTCGGTGTTGAGATCCGCTTTCGCGTTTTCCGTTTGTCCGCCGCTGGCGGAAAGCATTATCCCGAAATCTGCCGTATCCACCTTGCCGTCGGTGTTGAGGTCGAATCGAGCGGTCTGCTCGGAAGCATCCGAATGCGAGACTTCGACTGACAATGACTGTCGGTTTTGAAAATAATACCCGCTAAACCCAACTGCCCCCGCCACGAACACAACAACACCGACGACTAGCCAGGGTTTTTCAAAACCGGGAGATGAATGGTTTGTTTTTCCGCCTGTGTTTTGCATACTGATTAATTGGCTTATTCTTAATTATTAATAGCTAAGTATAGGGGCCCTATATAACTAAATCAAGGCCTTCGGCCAAGCTGATTCGGGGGGTAACTGCCCCATCAAAGAGCGCGTTGCACTGGTATTTGCTTTTTGTTTTTGTTTCGAGAACCTTGACTTTCTGTATTTATTATAGCAGATTCCGGAGAATAAATCAAGGGCTCTAGTTAAGTTCCCCACTTCCCCAGAAGTATTCCCAGATCCACCACATCCACCTTGGCATCCTGATTGATGTCCGCTTTTGGCTTGGTGGTCTGCCCCCAGGAGGAGAGCAAAATGCCGAGGTCAATGACATCTACTTTGCCGTCGGAGTTGAGGTCGGAGGTCTTGGTGGGGGGTTGGGTCGAGACCGGACTCGCATGGGTCCAATCCGTCCATCCCATGTTTTTCCCCGCACTGGCGGCCTGCGTCGGATAGGTTGTCCCCGCGTAAGCATTTACTACCCATGGGATCCAGGTATCGTCGCCGCTTGCCGGATTCAAAAATACCGGGCTATTCGACGCCGCTTCTCCCTTGCCATAAAGCATATCCATTGCCCTCACGACAGCGTTGTCTCCTGCGTTAAAAGATACGAGCCCTGCGCGGTGAAGGATCACAGCGGCTACGACGTACCCCTGTATACCTTCCCACATATAACCAGAAACAGCGGGAGGCCACTGGTATTCGGCTGCACGGCGCCAATCCTCGGGGAGAACACCGGATACGTTTTTGCCCTGGATCGTTGACCCCTTCCGATTAACGCCAGCTTTGTTATTCGGATCCGCGTGCCAATTCGTACTTTGATACACCATGGTATTTGGCGCCGAAAGACCGATGAATGCTTTGTGGGCATTCACCACTTTCGTTGTAAAGGTTGCATCATTAAGATAAACCGCGGCGGCGGCAAGCGATGCGCGCGCATGTCCGCCCCAATTGTTCGGCGAATTTTCCGCGGTACCCAATACGCCCGTGCCGCTGTGACCCTGGATTCCGATGGTGATCATCTCTCTAACCCACGCCTCGAACTCGGGAGTTCTGTGTCCGATAATATCCGCCGCGATAATATATGTCTGCAATCCGCGCGAAAGCTCAAGCGCTCGGGAAAGACTTGACCCCATCGCGGCCTGCAGGCCCGCAATCGTCTTGTTTCTCATTGCGGCATCTCCGGTGCGCGCGGCAACGAGCGCTCCAGCCAGCGTATTCACGTCATGCATGCAGTTGTTGTCATATAAACACGCTGACCCCCAGCTGCTGTTCGCGGCATTTTGTACCCGGTCCCACGCGGCTCCGCTAGTGGGCAAATTCATGATCTCCGCCTGAGAAACCCAGATGCCGCTCGCGACCGCTCCGCTCTCTTGTCTTTCCACCGCGATCTTTTTGCCAAAATAAACCCAGCCGGAAACTGCTAATACTCCGACTGCGATAACTGCGATGATTATTTTCTTTGAAGTCATCTGTTTATCCTACAAGCTACTACCTACAGCCTACAAACTAATTCCTACCCGCTCGTCCCCCACTTCCCCAGAAGTATTCCCAGATCCACCACATCCACCTTGCCGTCCTGGTTGATGTCCGCTTTTGGCTTGGTGGTCTGGCCCCAGGCGGAGAGCAAAATGCCGAGGTCAACGACATCCACTTTGCCGTCGGAGTTGAGGTCGGAGGTATTCGTCGGGGATGGTTGACTCAGTCCCGAATGGGTCCAGTCAGTGAAGCCGAACACCCGGCCAAACCCGGCGGGTTTCGTCGGCTGGGACAAGCCGCAGCGGGCGTTGGTCACCCACGTGACGTACTGGTCGGCCGACGAGTGGTTGAGGTTGCTGCCGCGCTCGCGCCATTTGGCATTGCGGCAGACCTGGGCATCGTTGACCGTCCATGCCGGATAACCTTGCCGGGACAGGACTTCGGCCGTTACCACATAACCCTGCGGTGATTCGGCCGGGTAGCCGCCGAGCGTCGGGAACGATGTGCGGCTGGCATCTTCGACTGCCGCGCCTTCCTTGCGCGGGTCGGTGCAGGACGCGGGGTTAATCGGATAGCCCTCGGGGCAAGCCCACACCGTCTGATAGGACGAGGTGTGGCTGAACGGTCCACCAGCCGTGCCGTAGAAACTGAACAGCGACCAGTCCCTTGCAAGGCCTTGCGTATCTTGTAAATAAGCGTCGGCCACCGTCAAACTGGCGAGGGCGAATGTCCCCCAGTTGCTCGAGCTGTCGACGGCCGTGTCCGCGAGGACGTGCCACCTGCCGTGGCTCGATGGAAAATCGCGAGTGCGAATACTCGAAACCCATGATACGAACCCCGCGTCGCGGTAACCCGCGAAGTCGGCGGCAAGGACGTAAGCACCTAGCTGCCGGCCGAGAGACAGAATGGCGTTGCCGCAGTCGCGCGTCGTGGCACGGGCGGCCTCGACTAGCGAGATGGCTTTGTCGCGGTACGATATGGTACCGGTACGAGCATAGACCATGCCCGCGGCCAGGGCCGTCCCCGGATGGGTCCGGCTGTCCTGGTTGCAGGTTATGTCGGGGCTGCCGGCGCTCGCGTCAGCGGCGGCCTTCAGAGCCGTCCATGCCGCGCCAGAAGTTGGGAGTGATGCGATTTGTGAAGGGCTGATCAAAATTCCGCTGACGGCGGCCTCGCTTTCCTGTTTCCCAACCTCGACTTTCTTGGAAAGATAGACGCCACCGGCAACCGCTATCACGGCGACTGCCAGCAAAATATAATGTTTGGCTTTTGGAAGTTCCATTGGCTCGAACTCCTAAAACTTTAAAAATAGCAGAGTGAAAACTATGCCTGCTGAAAACGCAAATTTATGCACAGAGACTGCCTTTTTGACTAATACCATCTGGGTTTTGTTTTGTTTTGGTTTCCGAGAGCCTTGATTTTCTATATTAATTATAGCAAATTTCGAGAAAAAAATCAAGAGAGAACAAAAAACATCTCGCTTTCTCGAGATGCTGCTTTTTTGAAATTTTCTCCCTCACACTAAGCCGGTGTCGTATACACGGCCTCCTCGAGCGTCGTCGCGCCGGCGGCGGCAAGCGCAATGCCCGCTTCGCGCAGAGTTTTCATCCCGTGTGATCGAGCCGCTTCTAGAATTTCCTTGGTGGTGGCGCCCTCGGTGATGAGGTTTGCGATCTCGGCATCAACGACGAACAGTTCAAAAATTGGAATCCGCTCGCGATACCCCTTGAGATCGCATTTTTCGCAGCCCGCCCCTTTGAGAAAATTCGCCCCCTCAGCCGATTTCAAACCGGCGAGCTTCAGAAGCTTATCCGAGGGTATATAAAGTTTACTGCAACTATCGCAATTTTTCCGCAAGAGGCGCTTGGATATCGTCAGGGACAAAGTGCTGGCCAAGAACGACCGCGGAATCCCCAGTTCCAAAAACCTCGCGATAGTCCCCACGGAATCACTTGTCGCGATATTGGAAAATACGAGTCTCCCGGAGAGCGCGGCGCGCACCGCGATCTCCGCGGTCTCGTTATCCCGCACTTCGCCGATGAACACAACGTCTGGGTCCTGGCGTAAAATCGATTTCATGCCTTCAGCGTAAGTGAACCCCACGTCAGGCTTGATCTGGGTGTGCCGGACGAACTCCAGCTGGAATTCGACCGGGTCTTCCAGCGTGATGATGCTCTTCTCCGGGGAACGAATCTGGTTAATGGCAGTGTATAGAGTCGTGGTTTTACCCGACCCTCCCGGACCAGCCACCAAAACCAAGCCGTATCTCTTGTGAATGATGTCCCTCACCACCTCCGCGTCCTGAGCGCTCATGCCCATGCTTTCGAAGCTGTCGAACAGGGCATCCTGCTGATTGACAAAGCGGATCACGACCGCCTCGCCGAAAACCGTCGGCAACGTGGATACACGAAATTCCAAGGTCGCTTTCAGGTCCGGGTGGTTGAGCTGGCCGCGACCATCCTGCGGCCTGCGTTTTTCCGTGATGTCAAGCTGGCCGATGACTTTGAGCCGCGAAACAATGGCATTGTACGCCCCGAGCGGCTGCTCGGAAACGACATACAGCGCGCCGTCCGTGCGGAAGCGCACGTAAAATTTCGTGGTGTAAGGATCAAAGTGGACATCGGAAGCGCGGGAATTTTTCGCGTCCACGAGGATGCTGTCGACCCATTCGCTGGGCTCCAGCACCCGCTTCTCTTCCAAAGATTTCCCGAATATTTTGGCCGCCATAAAGATACTAAATCAAACCTGCTGACTACTTCTTAAGCCTGGTAATGAACAGTTTTTTCTCCTGCAACACATCCACTAGTCTCTGAAAGGTCGCCGCTGTCGCGATGACTAGAGGGTCGCTCGATACGAGAGCCGTGGAACCGAGCCTTTCACAGTGCTCTTCGATAACCGCCAGGGACTTCGCGATCCCCCGCAAATATTCCATAGAATATTTGCGCCCTGACTGCTGGGCGATTTCGCCAATCCGCTCCATGGTCTCGAGCAGAGCCAGAAGCGAAGTATTAAGAACCTCGGCGTGGATTTTTTTTCCCTTCGCCGAGGACTGGAAATTGCCGATGAGGGCGTCCATCCGAGCGACGAGCTGGGGTTCCAAAATATGAGAGGATTCACCCTCGTCGCCGCGGTGCATGACCCGACTCAACTTTGTCAGAGAAGACGCAAAATCTTCGAGTTTCCCCCAAAACAAAACCCGCTCCTCTGCCGCACTTAGCTGTTTTGTTTTGGTGTCCATGGTGCGAGTTTCACTCAAAACCAGTATAACAGATATCTCAAAAATTCAAAGGCAGCCTCTATGGAGCCCCACGGCTAAAGCCGTGGTACCCCCGACCCGCCTTCGCTAAAGCTATGGTGGGTTTATTCGCCTAGATTCTCGTGCGGAATCCGCCGTAGCCAGACAATGTTTTGCCTTCACGTGCCTCGCCCGTACCGCCCTTCATCCAAGGTCTTGTCCCGTGGTCTTCGGGCGGAGGCGGATAAACACTGAAAATGAAAAACCCCTGTGACGAGCAGGGTTTCTTTAGACTGCAAAGTTCGCGTTAAAGGCCGCCTGCCGGCCTGATCACCACCCCGATCATATCCCAGTCGGTGGAGGAGTTTAAGGTATGGGAAACATTGGTAGTGCCGGCAGTAGTCACAGTGCGCTCGTGGATATAGAGGTTAGAGCCATCGCCGCCGGAGGTATTGGAAACAAAGGCGCGCTGGGTGAAACCAGAGGCGGGAGTCGTGATGGTACGGTGACGCGGATGGGTGGCCACAAACAGCACGGAGTCGTTCTGGGTGGCGGCGAGGGTCGTGGCAGCAGCCGCATTCTCTACCCCGCTGCTGTCATTAGGACAGGCGGGGTTGAGGCCTTTGGTGTTAGATCCGGTGATACCCTCGAGCGGGTTTGTGAGGTCTGCGCCCGTGTAGCGACTCACTGCCGCTGACCATCTCGTCGGAGCGCCGCTGAGGGTGATGGTGGCGGTGAAGGAGCCGGAAGGCGAACCAGTTGCTTTCCAGAGTTCCATCCAGGGCTGGATAATGCGGGCGGAACACTGACGCTTTACCCGAGTCCAGGTGAGGCCTCCTCCGGAGATACTGGAGACCTCACGGTAGTTATTGCTGTAGATGGGCACGGATGCGAGGTAGAGAGAGTTTGCTCCAGCGCTCACCCCGGTGACATTCAGGGAGGTGGCCGTAGTGGCAGAAGCGGTCACCGTACCCGCGTGAATGGGGGCGGAGGAGGAAACCACGACATTATTCACCGTAACGGTGATATTTGCGGCCGTGGTAGCATTGCCGGCGGCATCCCGCGCTACTGCC
>Ga0209542_10015651_pt1 | contig 12686 bp, 19 predicted proteins | sample RifCSPhighO2_01_FD_184028 | JGI IMG/M metagenome (GOLD analysis project Ga0209542, IMG submission 184028) | Soil microbial communities from Rifle, Colorado - Rifle CSP2_plank highO2_0.1 (SPAdes) (version 2) | ecosystem: Environmental > Terrestrial > Deep subsurface > Rock core/Sediment ...
CGGCACTTTATTTTCACCACTAAGCCTGGGTTTTTAAATCCCGAGAAATTTGTAGGCCTTAAAAAGTGCGGTACCTATGGTCTCTCGCCGTCCATCGATAGGGAACTCCTCGGAATCTTGGCCGCGCACCGCAAGAAGACTAAATTCTCTCGCCCCGGCTTCCTGAATTTTTATAAGCCCAACCGTTGCGGCCTCCTTTATGTGTGCAACACCGTTCTCCGCGTCTGCAAAACGTAAAGTGTCTCCAGCTCCACCCACAAGCACCATAAGGTGACCGCTCGGCCCTTTCCGAATCTCCACTTGTTTCAGCTTCAACACTACTTTCGCCATTACTGTCACCCCCTTCAAAAAGCTTTGGATATATTAGCGTATCAAAATTCAGAAAAAAATCAATATCTTCCTTTTGCGATGTTTGCGCGGATCTCGCGGAAGAATTCCTCATAGAGAAAGAGATTGTGATAACTCGCAAGGTAATACGCCAAGAGTTCGTGCTCTTTGAACAGATGATGCAAAAACGCGAGCGAGAAATTCTGGCAGGTATAGCACTTGCAGTTCTTTTGGATTGGTTTCTTATCGGCAAGGTAGCGAGCCTTTGTGACGTCGACGCGGTCAGCCCTGAGCGATTTCTGGGCGCGATAGACAACTCCGCTTCGCGCGATACGAGTGAGCTCCACGCAATCGAATGTGTCTATTCCATGTGAAACCGCGTCCACCAGGTCTTCGATCCTCCCCACGCCGAGTAAATGGACGGGTTTGTCTTCGGGCAAATACGGAGCTACCCACCGTATCTGCTCTCGAAGTTCCTTGTTGGTTTCGCCAACCGACACCCCGCCAATGGCAATTCCGGCAACATCTTGCTCGGCCGCGAATTTCGCCGATGCGATACGCAAATCTTTGAACACGCCGCCCTGGATAATGCCGTATAAAAACTGGTCACTCATCTTTTTTGTTTTAATACATCGCGAAAGCCAGCGATGGGTGCGCTCGGTCGCAGCTTTCGTATACTCATGGGTTGCTCCGTGATAAATGCACTCGTCAAACGCCATTATGAGATCGGCTCCGATCTTTTCTTGGTTGCGAATCGAAATTTCTGGCGTAAAAATCATCCGCTTGCCGTCGCGCGGCGAACGGAACCAAACGCCTTCCTCGGTTATTTTCTCCAAAGGCATTTCCTCACCTTCGTGTGTTTTCGCGCCTTTGGTTTGTTTCCCAGCGCCCAACGAAAATACCTGAAATCCCGCGGAATCGCTCATGAGCGGAATGTTCAAACCGCTGTACTTGTGTATCCCGCCAAGTTTTTTGATTACATCTACCCCGGGGTGCACGGTTAAGTGAAACGTATTTACAAAAGCCACTTGCACGCCAATATCCCGCAGGTCTTTGGGCGGAATGGTTTTGAGTGTTCCTTTTGTCGCCACAGGCACAAACGCGGGAGTTTGTATGCTTCCGTGTTTGGTATGAATCACGCCCAATCTCGCCTTTGACCTTTTACTTTGTTTTAGGACCTCAAAAAATTTCATATACAAAACATACCATAAAAAAAGCCCTACCTTAATGGCAGGGCTAAAAGGGTGTTTACCCTCATCTCGCAATTCATCTGTGCACTCTCCTTAGAAAATCTTTGACTGCGTCTGGAAGAGGGTGCGAAGGTAGGTTCAGGCAAATCGAGAGAGCATCGTTGGCTTTATACCATCGTACCTCTTCCGCATCGCTTCCTGGGCTTGCATCGTCAGGATTTTGAACGGTGCAGCTATACCAGCCAATCTTAGTCATGCCATAACTAACGCTTTCTGCGAGATGCGTAATCCCCTCAACTTCGATATTTGCCTCTTCGCCAAGACCTCGATGGACTGCATCAGAATCGGTTTCCCTAAACTCAAGAGTCTCTCCCGGCAAAGCCAATTCCCCTACAAGTTGTGAAGAACCCCCTTCCACTTTTCTCACCAGAAGCACTTTCCTTTTTCTTTCCCAAACAGCGACCATCACTACCGCTCTTTTCTCATTCATCCCTACTCCTTGTAGTGCTCCGTTTGCTAATCTTAGCTAACCATACAATCCCTTATAAATCAAGCTGAAACTCCACCGGATCGCCGATGGAAATATTGTGCGCGTCTGCCCAGCCGGCGTTGACTTCGAGAACATACTGTACTGGCGAGCGCGGGTGAAACAGCTCCGGGAATGTCTCGGGCGCAAGATTTTCTGAAATATCAACAACTCTCTTGTCCGCATCAATCCAGATAATATCAATAGAAAAATTCATTTCCTTCATCCAAAATCCGGGAGTAACGAGAGTTTCATACACGAAAAGCATGCCAGCGTTTTCCTCGCGCGATTCCCTGCCCGAAAGCCCGCGCGCTTGCTCTCCTGGTGTGCGCATGATCTCCAGTTCGAGCATATGTCCATTTATAGTAGCTGACGGCCGTTCCTCGCCCGTCTGAATGTCTGCCTCTGGCAGACTTTCGACGGGTCTTCCAAACACCCAAATACCTCCCAAAATAACCAGGCCGAGCACAATAAACACAAAATATTTCATGAGTGCTTGATTTCAATCACGTCGCCGTCTTTCATCACATACTCTTTGCCTTCGGTGCGGATCAATCCTTTTGCCATAGCCTCTGCCGTGCCTCCGGCTTCCAAAAGTTTATCCCATGGAACCACGGCCGCCTTGATAAACTTTTCTCGAAAATCGCTGTGAATCGCGCCGCCCGCGTCGGGCGCTGTCGCGCCTTTTACCACGGTCCATGCCCGCGTCTCGTCGAGCCCAGTGGTGAAAAACGTAAGCAAACCCAATGCCTCATAGGCTTTTTTGATAAGCTTAGGCAGCTGCGGCTGGGCCAACCCAAGTTCTTGCAATTCCTCTGGAGACAAACCCACCTTCTCCTCTTCTTCCTTGATATTCATTACCACAAAAGGAGCCGCGAGATCTTTTGCCTTTTGCGCGGGTATCGCGGCTTGTCTTTCAGAATCCGCGTTGAAAATATAAATCACGGGTTTCCCGGAGAGCAAAAACAGTTCTTCGATTGTTTCTTTTGATTTCGGGTGTTCTTGCATGTATTGGAACGCGGAAATTTCTTTGTTCATCGCGCGCTGGAGATCTTGCAGAATTGTTTGTTTTTCTACCGCCTCTTTCTTTTGCGCGTGTACTTCTTTTTCAAGGCTCGCCATTCTATTTTCCAAAGTTTCGAGGTCTTTCAAGATCAATTCGGTGTGAATCGTTTCCATATCGCGCACAGGATCGATCGTAGTATCTACGTGCGCGACATTGGTGTTCTCGAAACACCGCACCACTTGCACAATGGCGTTTACTTCGCGGATGTTCGCCAAAAACTGATTCCCCAAACCCTCGCCCTTGTTCGCGCCGCGCACCAAACCCGCGATGTCCACAAACTCAATAATCGTTGGAATTACTTTTGCGGAATGGAAAAACTCGGCTAGTTTTGCGAGCCTCTCATCGGGCACCTTTACGATCCCCACATTGGGATCAATGGTGCAAAATGGGTAGTTCGCGATATCCACCTTTTTCTTTGTGAGCGCCTGAAACAAAGTGGACTTCCCCACGTTCGGCAACCCGACAATTCCAACAGCTAATGACATATTTAATGTATAGTAGTCCCTTGAAACGGCTTATCGTCGATCGCGAGTTTGAAATTTTTCAAATCGTTTCCCTTGAGTATTTTCACTCGCAATCCGGTTTTTTCCGCGAGTCGAGCCGCGACAGGATCAAATGGCGAAGAAAGCCCTGGTATCCATTTCATCGGAATCAATTTCCTATACGCGTTCCAAGAAATTTCTTTGATTGGTTTGGCATCTGTATATTTCTTCGGGTCTTTGTCGTACGCGTAGCCGATATTGCTCGCGTTGATCACTTCTTGCGCGCCGAATTTTGCGGCAAGCTTCACGGCCCCAAAGTCAGTTGATTTTCCAGGTTCACCGCCGCATGCGACAAATATCCGAGCGCTGTTTTTCTTCAATTTTATGAATTGGCTGTCAGAGAAAGTGTCATTGATGATTTCAGGATATGCATGCCGCCGTAAGACCGTCCACACTACCGACGCGTTAAGCCGTGTGCTTTGAACGCCAATAAAATCAAGGTCAGCATTGCGAACATACTCAAACTTCCGCATCGCGTCTTGGTAGACACGACATGTTTTCCCTCCGCCAGCTACGACAATAAACTTTTTGCCGTTCTGTACTTCGGCAAGAATAAGAGCGCGAAACTTCTTCAAGAACGCAACATCAACTCCCCCATCGTCTGAAAGATGCGGGACAATTAACGACCCTCCCAAAGAGATCACAACAAACTTTCCCATTCCTCTTTTTATCATACCTATGCCAAAAAGAAAACCCGCTGACCTCCTGCCGCGAGTTTATATTCGTCCCTTAGAAAATGATCTGGAACACGATGACAAGAATCAGTGGCACTCCGAGAATGATGCCAAAAAACATGATTCTCCAAGGGGTGTCTTCGAGCATACCCCCTCGTTACCTCCTTATCCCTAGTCTTCTTTGTATGTTCTGTTGGTTTCGCATCCTCCTTTGGTACATCATGCGCGCAAAACGCCATCCCAGAAGAGAAAGCACAAGAGTTATGGCACCCCCCAAGAGCCACCCACCTCCCCCTATCATAACCATAATCATAATGTCACCTTCCTCTTTTCTTGATCGTGGCAAACTGAACACTAATCCTAAAACTAATGTTCACTCTGCCGCGATGAAGTAGAGAATAAAATGTACTAGTTTTAAGGCGGAAATTACCCTAAGGCCACCCGTCTTCCCACATAATTACCCTCCCTCAAAAAGAACTTTCATCTTTTCTCAATTCATCACTTTCCATAACATAATTAGTACGATCGTACTAAATATGTTTGACTGAATTTTTGGTAAATTCGGAAAAGATGTTCTGCGACAGAACGAAGTGTTTGCACTCCTCTGCCGCAGAACTTCAGCCCGTTTTGTTGTTGCCCCTTTATGGGTTTAGCTCCATCAACGCCTGAAGCATGAGGACTATCAGGGCGACGGCTCCGATTGTCATTCCCACTAGGGCAAGGAATGATAGCCCATATCCAAGTTCTCCAAACAATAGACTCTCCAGAAATGCCGCTTTGATGCGATTACCCATTATAACAACCTCCATTCCTCGAACCAGAATTTAGGCTACAGGCTATATATAGCATACACCACCTACCTATGGTTTGTCAAGCGCGCCGCGGGGAGACGGTACCGAGAGGAATATTTCTCCAAAAACGCGGGGAAACCGAGCTTTTTGAGCTCTTGATGGAGCTTGTAATACGCGCACCATTCCTTGGAACAAATCCAGCTTTCAGCAGGATGCAAGCAATAAAAGATGTTGCGCGACACTGCCTCCATGATGGCAGATATATTTCGCAGGACCACGTTCTTGTCGATGAAAGGCCGCACCACGCGAAACCGCACAATCCTGGAATTGTTTTTTGAGAGCACAATGTAATCCTTTGAAATTCCCCTTGGAGCTTGCCCTGTAATAGTTTTGTATCCAATTTGGTAGATCGCAAGCTGGGCGTCTGCCCGGATGTCTTGCTTGTTGGGAGTAACCCTTGTCGTTTTGAGTTCGTGGATAACGCCTTTCGTATCGGTAAGATCAATTCTGCCAATAACCGTAATCCCCTTCCCTCCGGAAAACTCAAAAGCCTCTTCTACCAAATCGGGAAAGATATGTGGGTTCAATTGCTTGAAATATACCTCAAGGCCCTTCAATCCCGTTTCAACCATATCCCCAACGCTTACCTTCTTTTCTTTCGCAAGATACTCTCTCGTAAGGAATGGCCTCGCTTCTTCAAGCTCTTGCTTATACTCATCTAAAGCATTCCCAAAAGAGTCCACGAAAAATTCTTTTGCCTCGCGAAGCGTTATCCCTTTGCCGTCCGCTTTCTTTTGCTCAAAGTGATACTGTAAGGTCTCGTGCATGGCAAAACCGTGTTTGAACACTTTGCGAGGCTGATGCCGTATTCCCAGCACGTACCGAAACAAATAGTGCTCCGGACATCGGATATACGTCATTAGCTGGGAAAAACTCACTTGCTTCATACATCCTTCAAAAAAGGTACAAGGGCATCTTGGGCGGCTTTGCGGTAGCGGCAAAAGTCGCAATCCGGGCTGGCCGACGGAAGCTTTTCTGACTCCAAACATTTGCGGGCATCCATCAAAGCACCCTCAACCCACGAATCATTTCCCTCATAGGGAATAATTTTTATATCGAACTCGAGCTTCGCGTCGAACGCTTCAGCATCGGTCTTTCCATTCACATACACGAAGTACCCAATATTGGAAACTGGAAATTCGTTTCTCCTGAAAAGCCATTGATAGATTTCTATCTGCCGTTTATAGGCGATTTGCCAATCCGCGTCAATTCCAACTTCCCCATTCTTGCTTGTCGCCTTGTAATCAACAACGAGCAACTCTCCTTTAGGGTTTTGCCAAATGTCATCGATTCCTCCAGTCACAAGAAAATTTGTTGCCTCGTGCACATGGCGCACTCCCCGAAAGGGATCGCGCCACTCGTCAATTTTCTCGTGGTCAAAAGGTACGGCATCGACTCCGTATGTTTCCATCAAAGGGTGGCGGGATTGCTTCATGCGATGAATATCGAACTCTTTTTTCAAAAGTGTATCTACCGCGGAGTTTAAGCTGAATGGAAAGCCAGGCGGCTGGCCCACTCCAAGCCTCCGATCCAAATAAAAGCACCGGGCGCACTTCATAAAGTTCTCGATCTTGGATCTGCTCAACACAAAAGGCTCCTTTGAGCCAGGATCGAATATGTTCTTTCCTCTTTTTCCGGAATAATATTCACTCATTGGATTGTATTCAAAAACGAGACAACAATGTTTCGATCGCGCGGGCCGCCAAGCTCGACTAACATGATCTTCTGCCACGCGCCAAGGACAAGCTCCCCTTTTTCTATGGGCACGCAAAGCGAAGCGCCTAGCATGGACGAGATAATGTGGTCTTTCACGTGGCCCGGATTGTGCCGATGGCGATATTGAAGTTTCGGAATGAGAGCTTCGAATGCGTCGAGAAAATCATCGGCAGTATCGGGATCCAAATCTGCCGTGATTAACGCGGCCGTCGTATGCAAAACAAAAAGATTGCATACGCCTTCTTCCATCTTTAACCGGGGCACGAGGCGCTGCACCTCTGGCGTAATATTGATAATCTGCCGCTCTTTTGTAGTTTTAATGATAATTTCTTCCATACTAGAACGCTCCCTTTTCATGCGTAAATGGAGGTTTCTTCATAGCTGGCCGCACTAAACGATGGCCTTTGGGAGCTATCAACGGCCGAATGGGAAACAAGACTACCACGGAAAGCATGGTAAAGGCACTCACCAGCAGAAACACCACTTCAAAGCCGAACGCTTCCACAAGAACCCCTCCCAGGATCCCCGCGATTCCCGCGCCAAAGCCGAGAGCGGTGCTGTCGATACTCCAGTCAAACGCCTCCTCCCCCTTGTCGATATGACGAGTAAAGACAGCGGCCCAGGTGGGAATTACGCACGCCATGGCAATCGCGTGGATAAATTCCACCGCGTACAATTGCCAAGCCGTATTGATAAAAAGATAGCCCAGAGGGATTAAACCCGAAACGAACAACCCTCCTACGAGAAAATAAAAGTCGTCAATTTCTCCGTGGTTTCCATCGAGATACTTCGCGAGAAAAGGCTGGACAACCGATTTTACCACCCAGTACATTCCTGTCGCGATCCCTACCACCGCAACACTCCCTCCCTCAATCTGTTCGGTAACAAAGACAGCGAATATGGGCGCGATAAACCCCCATCCAGCCGACAGCGCCACGTCGCTCGCGATTAAAAACTTCACGACTTTATTGATCGAAACCTTAACCGATATCCGCCGCATACCCTTACTTTATCACGTCTCCCCTAGTTTCTCTAGCCTTCTTGTTTCTTCCCTGATTTCCACGCCATTTCATAGAACAAGCGGAAAGCGCTTGCGATCTGTTTATCCTCAACTACGGTAGCAAACACCCCTTCTTGCACAGATATCAAAGCCACCTTATTCCCATAGACAATAAAGTCTGAATGGGTTTGGCCAAACGATTTGGGAATAAACCGAATTTGATAGCGATCCGCGATATCTGCCATCTGTTGAGCGAATGCGCGCCCCACAGGAGCGTCATTCGTGAGTTCGCGCACTCGCGCGTTTTTTCTGCGGCGAACATTATCTGGCCATATCCTCACAAGCTCCTTGAAATGTTTCTCGAGATACTCAAGAGTGCTGAAAACAAGTATTTCGTCTTCGTCTTTGAAATGTTCAATGGCATCATAGTACACCGTCTTTACGCCTTCGATCCCTTCAAACATCTCCACCTTAGGTTTTTGAGGCCGAAGGTTATACAGGGCCTCTAAAGATGGGAGCGCTGTTTTGAGGTTTGATTCTTTTTCTTTGAACACGTCATAGAGTTTTTTGGGCTCCACCGGGCTAAAGAGAGTGGCCTTTTTTGTTTTGGCCATTGAGACCAAACCAATACTTTTAAGCCGTTCAAGAATTGTGTACACTGTGGATCGCTTAATCCCAGACTTTGAAGCGATTCGAAAAGCCGTATCCTGCCCCAACTGAAGCAAGGTCACGTATACCTTGACCTCTTTTTTGTTTAGCCCGATTTCCTGGAGAACTTTATCAATATCCATACTTCGACAAGCTCAGTACCTTGTATGTCCATTATAGCAAAGCCAAACACTGTTGTCAATAGTTTCGACAGTAGTTATCCACATCTAATAATTTAGATTCATTATACCCTCTCTATACTGCCGAAACACTTGACAGAAAACATACAGTATGCTATACTGTAGGCAGATCATAAAATTATAGGAGGAGACGATGACTGAGCAAGTACTGTCAATGGATGAGCCCAAGCAGAGGTTGGCGAACCTGAATGAACATCTTTCCGGTGTTTCCCCCGAGATGTTTAAATACGTCTGCGACTTCGGTCGCTTCCTCGCTGGTAACTCTTACCTCGATGGCGACATCAAGCTGGAATACCTTCCAAGTGTATTCGTGCGTCAGTGCGATCTGGCTCTCTACGACCTCCAAATGGGCGTGAGCGGCTTATGGAACACTAGGGGGCAACTCATTCAGAACAGACTTACCGGCCTGTCAGAGGTGTTCTACCTGCTGCTCCATATGCAGATTCCCCACATCGCCGATGCCGTTCTGCCTGCGGAGTTGGCAGCACACGTGAAGAATAAGATCGAGTGGCTCAACACCGAGATGCAAAAGGAGCGAGCGACGAAGTAGCCACACTCTAAGTTAGGCGGCCGGTGGAGAGAGATAACTTTCCTTTTCCACCAGGCCGCCCTTCCCCAAAGTTTGCAAAGTCTTGCGAATTTTGGGAAGGGAATGCAATTTTGAAAACTGAAAAGGAGAGAAACAATGCTTGCACTGCAAATCACGGATACCGAACTCGAGGAATGCTTCTCATCACTTACGGCAAGGCAAGCCGAAATTTTTCGTGATGTTGCAGCTGGATACACCAACCAAGCTATAGCAGAACGACATGGAATCCTCGAGGGAACAGTCAAACAACACGTAAGCAGTATATACAGGACGCTGAAGGTCGGACACAGACCAAGAGGTAGATTCAATCGTGCCATTGCTATCTCTTTGTTACAGCGTCATGATGCTTTCCAGAAGGGATGGAGAGAAAATATACGCGTCCAGGAGTCGGTCGCAAACCGTTGTCCAGAACAAGGCATCAGCGTAGACGATCTCGTGGATCTTGTGCTTGCGTGCTTCCAAAAGAACGTCCAAGAGCTAACCTTTAGGTTTCGATCTCTAAACCTTAAAGCTCTGAAGATGAAGGATGAGGGCGGGAGAGAGCAGATACTCATCGTGGATAGAGATTAGAAGGAGGAAACAAGCCGGGTGCTCAATGAGCACCCGGCTATTTATTTAATTGCATCAAGGTTTTCTTTTATACACCTTGTCGCGGCGATCAATCACATAAATCACAAGCAACGATCTCGCATTTTCTACCTTATAGATTACACGCCAATCGCCTATTCTCAGTTAAAAAACCCTTGCCATAGGCCAGTCAAGGGAAGCGGTTCCACTTCTTCAAAGTTTTCTGCAAGCCACTCCAACCTCTTATAAATTCTTACCCTGATATCCCGATCGAGTTTCTTAAAATCTCTTTCAGCTTCTGGCGTAAAGGCAAGCCTCCATCTTTGCATAGGCTATGAAAGATATTTTTCTTTGATTTTTTCTGCGGAGATAAGTTTTCGAGGAGTTTTTCTTAGTCGTGCTTTTACCCATTCTTGAAGGTCCAAGCCAAAATCAGAATCGCCAGCGATTTCGTATAGCGTTTTTCTTATCGCGTTCTTGATAAGTCTATTTATTGCCTTTTCTTCGATCATTATTTTTACCATAGTTTAAAGATATCAAAATCGTATATCCAAGTCAACTTACTGCATTAAGTTGAGGCCGGTTTGAGGGTCGTGGGCTTTTTCGATGCGGCCTTCAAGCTTTTCCAACACGATTTCGCACGCGGCGCCAACAACCAGTTTTGCCACGTGGCCTCCGACAACCTGCATGTGCTGGTTTGAAAAACTGCCGTGCGCGTGCGCGATTACCTCATCTCCCTTTCGTGCGATATTCCCAAGCAAACTCACAATTTCGAGCTTCTCTTTGAACTCTTTCCAAGTGTATTCTTTTGAATCAACATCATACCAACCGAGTTTCACTTCTTTTGCCGCGCCAATCGCGAAAAACTTCCCCGCGTCAATTCCTTCTTTTATGCAAAATTCCTGCATCTCGCCAATCACCTCTTCGCCAACATTCGCCCTCAACACATATTTGTTTTTGTCTTGTAAAATAATGCGCATGATATATTTGGTCCGGCCGGACATATTATATCACTTGTACGAATTTAGAAAAGACGTTGCCATAGCAAAAGAAGTATCAATACGACAACTACGACGAGAAGAAGTTTTACAGAAAAGAGTTTCTTGATTAGGACTTTTTCTACTTTTTCCTCCCAATTATGGAGCAAATCGATTTTGCTTGCCATGATAAAGTCATTCTCGGAAAGCCCTTTGATAGTATGCGTGGTTAGCTCAAACGTAACTCGATTGTACCGAATATGAATATCCGGATGGTGGCCCTCCTCTTCGGCAAGATTCGCGACTTGGTTCACAAAGTCTATAGATTCCCGAAAAGTCTTGAACTTAAAGGTCTTCTTGATCAGCTTATTGTCCACGGCTTCCCAACTCTCAATCTGCTTGAGATACTCCTGAATTTTCTCGCCTTCAAACGGTGGAGTCCCTCCCTCGCACGGCACGCATTTTTTCGCAGCAAAATTTGCCATATATTGATTGTATCAAATAGTACTCTTGCTGAATATATTAAAATCCTATTTTAATATCTACGGCCAGAGGTTGGCGGCGAGGGGATAAAGTTTAGAGAGAGGGTGGCTAGCGCAGTCTTTGTGGCGGCGCTTGGGGCAGATGTGGCGGCCATACTCAATGATGCCATAGGTAAAGAAAAACCAATCCTTTTTGGGCAAAAGTTTCATTAAATCCTGCTCGATTTTTACCGGGTCTTTATGATTTGTAAGGCCGAGTTTTTGGGAAAGCCGCATGACGTGGGTATCCACGGCAATCCCCTCAACCTTGCCAAACGCGTTTCCCAAAATAACGTTTGCGCTCTTGCGCGCGATTCCGGGAAGCGTAAGCAACTCCTCCATGGTATCTGGCACCTTGCCGCCAAACTTTCCGTTTACGATTCTTGCCGCCTCAAGTATACTTTTTGCTTTTGCCCGGTAAAATCCCGTGGGCTTAACATCTTGTTCAAACTCCTTGATATCTGCATTTACATAATCCGCAAGAGTTCGGTACTTTTTGAAAAGCTTTTCGCAAACTTCGTTCACTTTTTTGTCGGTGCACTGGGCGGAAAGGCGCACCGCAACCAAAAGTTCCCAAGTATTGGAATACTTGAGAACTATCTTGGCATCAGGAAACAGCTCCCGAAGTTTTTTCACTATCTTTTGTGCCAGTTTTTTGCGCTCCTCCATTATTCAACGATAACCTGTCCCATTGCTTTGAGGACGCCTGTTGATGGCCAGTAGGATTTAAATTCGAATGACTCGTCTGCTGTAAATTCAACGGTTGTGGATCTTCCCGGTAGGATTTGCTGGGTAGTGAATTTTGAGCTCCGAAAATCCAAGCCTCCATAATATACCTTATCTTGCCGAACTACGAATGTGAGTTTCACTGTACTGCCCTTTTTCACTTTGATTTCAGAGCTTGGATAAAATCCGACATCATCCGCCTCAAGAGTAATCTCTATTCTACATTGTCCATCATAGGCAATCCGTATGTTGTTCTGCAGTTCCGCAACGCAACGATTCGAGTATGTTTTGCCGTCGACACCACATACAGGGTTGTAATCTGCGGTACACAGAACAGCGTCATCTTCGCCCACCGCATCATCGTCTGGCTCTTCTTCGTGAAGCCCCTCAAGAAGCTTTTCGTGAATAATTTGCCGTCTGGTAATTTCGTCGAGCAAACGATCGATGTTGGGATTTCCAGAAGTTTCCCCGATTCCTTCCATGCGATCACGCAGACGCTCCTGGGCGCGCTCATAATTGAGTAACGCCCGTTCAATCCCCTTTGCGTTGTCTGGATCGCGCTCCGC
>Ga0209542_10015653_pt1 | contig 12684 bp, 14 predicted proteins | sample RifCSPhighO2_01_FD_184028 | JGI IMG/M metagenome (GOLD analysis project Ga0209542, IMG submission 184028) | Soil microbial communities from Rifle, Colorado - Rifle CSP2_plank highO2_0.1 (SPAdes) (version 2) | ecosystem: Environmental > Terrestrial > Deep subsurface > Rock core/Sediment ...
ATCACGCGGCGTCGCTCCGTCAGACTTTCGTCCATTGCGGAATATTCTCGTCTGCAGCCTCCCGTAGGAGTATGGACCGTGTCGCAGTTCCATCGGTGGGGGTCAGCCTCTCAGCTCCCCTAAGCGTCGTAGCCTTGGTAGGCCGTTACCCTACCAACTAGCTGATACTACGCAGGCAACTCCCGAAGCGACAATTAAATAAATAACTGCCTTTACCTTTACAGGACTATCGGGAATTACCCAACCTTTCGGCTGGCTATGCCCGACTTCGGGGAATCTACCTACGTGTTACTACCTCGTTCGCAACTCCCCTTGCGGGGCGTTCTACTTGCATGACTTATCCACGCCGCCAGCATTCACCCTGAGCTAGGATCAAACTCTAATTAAGAATAGGCGGAACAAAACAATTCACACTCCTCGCGGCGCTTTGCGCCGCGAGCTTTTCATTTCACCCCGCTTCGCGTAAAGCTACGCAGGGCGAGCATTTCACTATTAAAATGTCAAAGAAACAGCGCGAGAACAAAAAAGACTCCTTCCGAGTCCATTTTCTCGGGCGCACGACCGCCTTCTCTTATAGAGATGCGGTAGGGTCATAATATAGGAGGGGCAAAAAGAAGTCAATCGCGCCTTGCTTCAAGGACATACAGAGTGGTACACTGACCATATGAGTGACGATATAACCACTATTGATCCATCAAAGGTCTCTGAAGGACTCCACAAGTATGCTGGACAGTGGGTCGCGCTTTCTGTTGACCACAAGGTTGTGGGTAATGGTCGTACATACCAGGAAGTGGTGAGGAGCATAAAAAGAAAGGAGGGTGTAGCTCTTTTCCCTATTCCACAAGCAGATATTGCTCTCGCGCCATAACCATCGCCGTGAAGTTCGATTACAAAAAATTCCCTAGAAGCGCGGATACACGGAAGTCCTTCATTGGGATGCCTCTTATCCCAATCACGCTTTTTCGTGGAAAAGAAAGCACTATGAGGCCACCACGCTATGGTGGCCTTTTCTTTTGCATATTAAAAAATGAAAATGGAGACAGCCACCATTATTTCAATCGACTAAGGCAAAAGCCGAACGCCTCACAAAACTAATTATCCCCATTTGTCTGCTATAGCAGTATTATTGGGATACTGGGAATATCCTTATCTTGCCCGACCGGAAATTATAGGAAGATTTTATAATCAATCATCGCATCGTACATCGCCCCAAAATGGCAGCTTTTCTGCCACATATACGAGATATGTCGTTGATGTGGCGGTCTTGGCTTGTTCGGAGAAGTCGGGCCACCAATCGCCGAGCGGGTAATTCAAAGGCCACATTGTGGGTTCATCGGGGAATAATATTTGAACAGAAATTTTCTTGTGTCCATACACCGACCGTATGGTGGAAGTCGCATATCTCTGTAGTAATTCTGCTTTTGTAAAAGACGAGGATCGGAACTCTCCGACCGCGTACACGCAGGTTTGAGAACCGTGGTCGTCAGGACCGCCGAAATAGGATTTAAATGCGAGGAGCGTTGAATCCTTTGGATGGGGCAATAAGGCGGTCCGATAACGCCGGTCAAACATCCAGTGGTTAAAGTCGTGTATTGGGTTAATAGGCAGTCCTTGATAAAGAATAATCACAATCAGAATCAATACTCCGAAGCCGAATAGAAAATACCTCATAACTCTTGGACCCATCGCTTTGCGAGCGTATAGAATTCTTCAGCGATTTGATTTCCGCGCTCGTCCGGAGCTGGCTCGCTATGCGGAGTCACGTACCCACGATGATACAAGGTCGCAATGATTTCTGGTCTTTTTGCGAGGTCAATTTTCTTGCTCCATTCGTTTATCAGCGACCGAATAAATGCAGCGGCAAAGGAGATGTTATGTTTTGGTTGAATAAGATAATTAAAGATGTGGATACAGCCGAGGTGGGTAAGTTTTTTAAATGGAAGTTCTGTGTCTTCAGGGTTAGGATTATAAGCACCTTTTTTGATGAGACTATTTGCAGTGCTTATTCTTACTTGCGCGATGCCGATTGTCGTATCTGTTCCAAGCACATACGGACCTAAAGCACCAGTAATTTCTTCGAAAGGCTTCAGACGTGCAATTTCGTCTATCAAGATTGCTCCAAGAAAGTACGGATCGATCTCGAAAGTTTTAGCGGCGGCAAATATGTTTGTTCGTTGTGGGACGAGTTTTTCTTTAATTGCAGCTGAAAGCACTTTCGGTTGGCCAATGGGCACTATGAAATCCTGACCGTCTCTTACCGATTCAAGATACAGTTCTACATATCGGCTGAGTGCTGGCGTGCTTATTGCATGGCGAGCGTCGTTTGTGTATGAGAAGAGATGTTTGCTGGAAATAGAAAGTTTTTCGAATTGCTCCATCTTTGGAACGCTAGCTTTGGTTCGAATATATGTTCCTGTTTTCCTTTCAACTACATACGCACCCGCAACATCCCCTCGTCGCACGGCTTCAGTAGCTTCTATAAGCGACAGAGTCTGCAGTTCTCTAGAGACAAATGCCAGATTTTTGCCACGGGTATCGGTTACTACAAGTACAAATTTCATGCCCTGAGCATATCACGTGAAAATGGAGGCAGTCACCATTATTTCAATCGGCTCAGGCTCCCTGTTTGCTCAAGAGTCCGCGATTGATTTGCAAACAGCAGTCCTTTAGGACAAAAGCCGAACGTCTTGTCCTGAGCTTGTCGAAGTAAGTTGAAGGGCCCATAAAACTAATTATCCCTACTTATCTGCTATAGCAGTATTTTGGGGATACTGGGAATCTCCCTGTCCATCAAAGCTTCAAGAACTTCTCGATAGTGAGCCCTGCTTGCTTAATGATCTGGCTGAGAAGATTCCGACCTATTGTGTTTCCGCCGTGAATCGGAACTGAAGTCATTCGTTTCGTTATCGGATGAAAATAATACTGGTGGCTCCCATGCGACTTCGCATATTGAAATCCCGCGCGGATCAACTTTCGTATTACTACACGCGCCGCGAGCACCGGAATGATACTCATGCAAAAACCGGCATCCTTCCCGCGCGAGTGGTGAAACGAACATTCCCTTCCTGAACTGCCTCTGCAATAACGCGAGCCTCAATCATTCCTTCAATACATTCCGCAATCATTTTTTTCGCGTGCGCGAGATTCTTGCCCCACGAGACTGCTCCTTGCACCTTTGGTGCAGTAACAACATATCCACCCATATCGGCTTCTGATTCAAATACGACTTTAAATGACCCATATTGGGTTTTTACAATCGCAGTTTTTATAGATGATTTTGCCATCGGCTTATCATATCACAAAAATGTGGACGACCACCATTATTTCAATCGGCTCATGCCAGAAGCCGAACGGCTTGTCCTGAGCGAAGTTGAAGGGCTCATAAAACTAATTATCCCCATCTGTCTGCTATAGCAGTATTATGGGGATATTTTAAAATACTGGAGAAGCACAAAAAATGCATTACAAAGATTGCGCACAAAAACGATGAGAGTATGATACGGATAGCCGTCACCCTTGCTTAGTGTTTTTAGTACAGATACAAACTATTTTTATAGTGAGAAGTTTTATTTCTTAGCGAACCAATTGGCGATTGGAATGAGAAGCGGGGCGGAGCGCGTGATGGAGGAGAAGGTGCCGGCGACGACACCGACGAGCATCACGAGTGCGAAGTTGCGAGTAGCTTCTGCGCCGAGGAATATGAGCACGACGAGCGCGAGGGCGACGGTGAGTGCTGTGTTGATAGAGCGCGTCATAGTCTCATTGATTGACTTCCCTATCGTGTCTTCAAACGATTCTCTAAGGCCGGTTTTTTCATTGTTATGGAGATGCTCGCGAATGCGGTCAAAGATGACGATGATGTCATTCACTACATACCCGAGAAGCGCTAAAAGGGCGACTATAAAAAGCGAATCTACTTCTGCTCCGGTGAAGTGCGCATAGGCGGCGAAGAAACCGGCTGGAACTATGAGGTCTATGGCGAGCATTGCGACAACGGTAAGGCCGTAGCCCCAGCTCGGCACCGGTCGCGACACTTTTCTAAATGCAAATGCGATGTACAGCACGATGACGAGAATAACTGCAAATATCGCCCAAAGTGCTTTGTTAGTAAACTGGCTCCCAAGCGCCGGACCGACAGAAGTGTAGGCGAGCTCGGTCGCGCCTGTATTTGCTGAAATCGCCGCAAGGATTGCCTCGTGTTCTGCTGGTGTCATTGTGCGTGCACGAATAGAAATCTCATTTGTCCCGACCGTGCGGACAGAAATAGTGCCTTCGTGAACAGTAGAGATTTGTTTCTCAATATCAGCTAGTGTGGGGCGATTATTTTGATAACTAACTTGCATCAGAGAACCGCCGGTGAAGTCTATGCCTAGCGGGAGACCAAAAAATATAATCGCACCGATAGCGGCCGCCAAAATAAGACCGGTAAGCCAGAAGAAAAATCTGCGGTGTGTGATTATAAACATAATTAATTTTTACGAAATCCTGAACCGAGCAGGAAATGCCATGCGCCATGCGCTTCTTCCGGAACGAGCGCAAGCAGGAAGACGCGAGAGAGCGACACTGCAGAAATAAATGAGGCGAGCACGCCGAGCACGAAGACAAGGGCGAAACCCTGCACGATGCTCGTCCCGAGCCAGAAGAGAATGACGCCCGAGATAATCATCGTGAGGTGTCCGTCGCGAATAGCCGGCCACGCTCGGCTGAAGCCGATGTGAACCGCCTCGCGAGGTGACTTTCCTCCTTGCAATTCTTCTTTGGTGCGCTCAAAAATGAGCACATTCGCGTCCACGGCCATGCCAACCGAGATGATGAGGCCGGCGATACCGGAGGCGGTGAGCGTAACTGGAATGACTTTAATGACTGCGAGCATGAAAGCGAGATACTCGGCGAGAGCGAGCGCTGCAATAAGACCGGGAAGGCGATACCACAGGATCATAAAGAGCGCGACAATGCTGGAGCCGATGATTCCAGCAATTACACCGGCTTCAATTGCGGCAGCACCCAATGTGGGTCCGACAGCAGAACTGCTCTGGAGTTCAATAGGTACTGGAAGCGCGCCGAAGTTTAAATTGCGCACCAAATCGCGCGCTTCGGTCGCCGTGAAGCGGCCGGTGATGGTCGCCTGTCCGCCGGGAATTGCTTCTTGAATGACTGGAGAGGAAATTGGTTGCCCATCTAGAAAAATGGCGAGCTGTTTGCCAACATTCTCACTCGTGATTTTTTCAAAAAGCTTTGCGCCGTCACTATTAAAACTTAGGATGATTTCTGGCGCAGTGAGACCAGCGGTAGCGCCCGAGCCGAAGCCGAGAGTAGCGCCAGAGAGATACCGGCCTGTGAGGCCTGTTGATATATAAGTAGCCGTGGTGGTCGTACCGACTGTGGTTGTAGTTGCGAGCTTGAATTCAAGCGTCGGAGTCTCGCCGAGAGCGGCAACGGCCGCCTTAATGTCTGTCACGCCCGGCAAGTCAACGATGAGTCTGTCTTCTGTAATTCCAGAGAGCGCGCTCACTCGTTCTGTCTGAACCAATGGCTCGGCAACACCGAAGAGATTCACTCTTCGTTCAATAACACCTTGAAGCGCCGAAAGCGCGTCAGATCGTTCGCCGGCCGGCGTCTGGCTCATGTCGGCCTTGTAGACGAGCTCGGTGCCTCCAGCGAGATCAAGACCTAGTTTAAAGCGATACGAGCTAGTAGGGTCCGCCTGTGTAGACCATACGAAATATGCAAGCAAGCTCCCAACAATGAGGGCAAAAACCGCAGACACCTGATACCGAGTCATGGTTGGATTATAGAGTGAAGACAAGAAAAAAGAAACCACTCTACGATTTGCATAATTGCCCCCGATTTCGCTTCGACACAAGAAAGTTCTTGCGTACCAACACTATTCTAGTCCTCTGTTATTCCAGAGTCAATTTAGAGCGTTCCGCAAGTATAACTGCGTTTTCAAAAAGGCAGACGACAGCTAGCGGGCCGACACCGTCGATCTACATAGGGCAGCCCTATGTATCTATGTCTGAATATGAGATGAAGTCCGCATGAAAATCTTCGAAATCTTTCTTGTCAGAAAAATACTCTGGAAACTCGGTCTTAGTGAGAAGAATATTTTCTCCTCTACTTGTATCTATGTAAGAAAGATAGCTTGAGTTCTCGTATGCTGAAATATATTTCTCCGCCTTCGTGACATTGATATTACCCAGCTCTTTCCATGCTGGATTTAACAATTTAAGTGGATTGATGTGTATGTATGCGAATAGATATTTTAAGTGTCTATCTTCTACTACATGCTGTGACTTATATCTCCCCTGAAACAGAGGACCAACGCGGTCGTGGCGCTTATTAAAATATGAGGAATAGCCCGTACAGAGTTTTTCCATAAATGTAGCTGTTCCTCTTTCTTTAATTTCTTTAACAAGAATGTGAAAATGGTTCGGCATGAGAACCCATGCACCAATCGCAACAAGGATTTTCCCACGATCAATATCCTTCAACTCTTTACTCTCAACATCGCGATAAACAAAATGTTCCGTACCGTTTGCTAAATACAATAATCGTTTGAACCGATTACGGTCCTCTCGCGTGAGAAAAACATTCCGTTTTTCAACACCACGATTGTATAGATGATAATATTCACCTTCGGAAATTATATGCTTTCGTTCCATACCAACTGATTATAGCACGGAAGTACATAGGGCTGCCCTATGTATCTCCAAAAAGCGAAGCCCCGAGCGTTTACTTATTTATGACGACGGAGGTTTCCGGGAACGAACGATTCGTACTCGCCATTTGTATATTGGAATGCGTCTAAACCGGAATAACGATAAGTGTAGCCGAGAACTCGCGTCACCTTGGAGCCGTCTACTGCTATAGGATAAGAATATCCCCTCCAACTCCCAGGCGATGTCGGAATCTTCCCGCGCGTAAGATGCCAGACCCAGAAGAATGCGAGACGCACCATCCATGGATAGATGGGTAGTTGTCTCTTTCCTACTGCTCTCGCCATATCTGGTCCAAGAACGACCGGCCCAGGCGGGCAAATGTTGAATACATCATGTCCTTGTGGCCGATTCTCGAAAGACAAACGCTCAATGATACCGACGACATCGTCTTCGTGAATGTACTGCCGCAGCCACTTCGGCGTCACCGGCACCCACGAGACCCAAAGCGAGATAATCTCATAGAGAAACGAACCCTGTCCTTTAAGCGAGCCAGAAAGAGATGCTTGTAGTCCGAAACGGATGCGCATGAAGCGACCGCGCGGACCCGTGATGGCGGCTGGGCGTATTATCGCAACTTGAACTCGTTTGTCGCTTCTATCGTATTTTTCTTTCAAATGCTCTTCTGCAACACGCTTCTCTTCCGCATACAAATAGTCTGTTTCCCTGAACGGTTCGTCCTCGGTATAACGATGCTCTGTTGAGTTATCAGGAAATGCTCCATACGAAGCGACAGTTGAAAAATGTATCAGCTTTTTTACCGAGGTTTGTGAAAAAGCAAAGTCAAATACTTTATCCGATCCGCCGATGTTCCACTTCCATTCAATATCTTGAGCTCCGTACATTTCGCGAATCTGCCATGCGGTGTGAATGACGATTGTCGGGTGATATGCGCGAATTTTATCTTCCCAATCATCAACTGTATTTAAGTGGAGATACACTAGTTTGGGTCCATCTCGAAAATTTTCAGGCATTGTCTCTTTATCAATGCCGATAATGCGCTCCACATCATCCCGGTTGACGAATTTCTCTACCAGCATCGCGCCGATATATCCCGCGGCGCCTGTTATTAGTACTGTGTGCTTCATATTCTTACATTACCAGCTACTCACCCTAAAGAACATTCTCTTGAGTGTCTTAATTGCGATGACGATATCCAGCCAGAAAGAGCGGTGTTTGAGATAATAAAAGTCATATGCGAGCCGCACCTTCGTCTCCTCAACCGACTGCGGACTCACATTCCCCTGTTCATATTGCTGATTAATCTGCGCCCAACCGGTGATGCCAGGCGCGACTAGATACCGCGCCTCGTAATACGGCAGAGCTTCGGCTAAACGCTTCCCTAGCCCGAGAATATCGTTTCGTGGACCCACGAGAGAAATTTCTCCTCGTATGACATTGATAAATTGCGGGAATTCATCCAACGATGTTTGTCGTAGAAATGCGCCAACTCTCGTAACGCGATTCTCTCCCTCGTGGGTCCACTCATCCGACGCCATAATATTTTTCTGCATACTACGGAATTTGTAGACCGTGATGCGCCCTCCGTTCTGGCCGAGTCGCTCTTGTTTGATGAATAGTGGTCCAGGGCCTTCAACCCAGTTCGCGATAAAGACGAGCGGCGTTATGACTAGCGTGACAAGCCCCATCAGTAATCCTCCTACGATATCAACGCATCGCTTCGCAATTGTATAAAATATTGGATCAGATGATGCGACATTTTCAGTAAACCACGCGCTTCCGAGCCGTGAGAGCGGAATGCGGTCAAACACTTCTTCATACATATCTTCAAAAGATACGCTTTGGTAGGGCGAAATGACAGAGCGGTCATCTAGAGACCGTATGACAAGATCAAGACCATATCGTGGATTCCCGTTTACTTCGGCACACAACTCGTCCGCCTCGGGTCCTGCGGCAACGAGAGTGAGTCGCTCCCGAGCACGAGGAGTTGAGATGCGAGGATAGAGTGCGATTCGCCAGAGGATGATGACCACTAGCGAAATGACTAGGTAGAGTACAAGAATCGTTTTAGGCGCGATGCCGAACGCAGGAATGAAAAAGAAAAAGAGCGCGGCGAAAAGTATGTTCGCTATCTGCGTTTTGAAAAGCGCGTCCGGCAGACGGCTAGAGAAAAGTAAGATGCGTTTGCTGTAGAGCCCGGCGCTATAGAAAACAAAAGCCCAGAATGCAAAAAGAAATGCAAATGGGGTTATATATGGCGAAAGCGTAGTTTCATTCGGAATCTCAAGATAGCGAAGCCATAGAGTGAGATACAGCGAAATAATGAACACGGCGATATCGCCCGCGAACAAAAGAAAATGGACCCGTCTTCGAGCGATAATCATTGTGATAGGCTTATATACTATATAACCAATCAAGACAACCGAAGGTTATCTCCTCTATGGCCACTAAGATAATTTATGTCATAACCAAGGCGAACTGGGGCGGTGCCCAACGATATGTCTACGATATGGCCGTAGCCGCCAGAGATGCGGGTTATGAAGTCGTCGTCGTATATGGAGACGAGGGAGAGCTCGCGCGAAGACTATCTGAAGCAGGTGTTCGTACTATTCGAATAGAATCACTCACACGCGATACCGGCCTCTTGCACGAGATTCATTCGTTTTTCGGCTTGTTGCGCATCTTACGCAAAGAACGCCCGACCGTTGTGCATGTCAACAGTTCAAAAGCCGGCGGGCTCGGATGCCTCGCCGCGCGGGTCGCTAGAGTACCGCGCATTATCTTCACTGCACATGGCTGGGCGTTTAATGAAGCACGGCCATTGTGGCAAAAATTTGTAATTTACAAACTCGTGTGGTTTACCGTCCTTTTATCCCATCGTACTATCTGCGTTAGCGAAGCAGTTTTGCGCGATGTCATCTGGATGCCATTTGTGCGCCGTAAATGTGTCCTGATACGAAACGGTATTGAGTGCACTTCCCTGTTCTCGCGCGAAGAGGCGCGCGCGGCGCTCGCGCCACATGCTGTCGGGCAATATTGGGTCGGCATGGCTGGAGAACTCATCCCGACGAAACGCGTTGAGGACGCGCTCCGCGCCCTCGCGTTCATTGTGCCGAAACACCCAGAAGCTATCCTTGTTGTGCTCGGCGAGGGCCGAGAGCGCGAAACTCTTGAAAAACTTATCAGGGAATTACACCTGCGCGACCATGTCTCGCTCGCAGGATTCCGAGGCGACGCATCGTTTCTGCTTAAAGCGTTTGACCTTTTTATACACGCGTCAAGTTCTGAAGCTCTCGGTTACGCGATTCTTGAAGCTGGCTGTGCATCGCTCCCCGTCGTCGCGACGAATGTCGGCGGCATTCCAGAAATTATTCCGGACGATGACCATGGGCTTCTTGTCCCGCCCTGCGACCCTCAATCTCTCGCATTGGCCATTGAGTCGCTAATGCTAGATAGACCACGAGCGGCTGAGCTCGGCGCGCGCCTACGCGCGCGCGTACAAAATTCTTTTTCAAAAAAAAGAATGGCGGCCGAAACATTTGCGTTGTATAAGCGCTAGCCCCCAAGATATTCGTTCGCGCTTGTGTCGCGGGAGGTGGCGCGACCATGGCGCGCGAGCGAGGTGACGATGCCGAGCGCAGCGAATTCAAGCACAAGATGCGAACCGCCCGAGCTCATAAAAGGTATCGTGGTCCCCGTTACCGGCAAGATTCCGATATTGATGCCAACATGTATAGCGATGTGCGCAGTAAAGAGAATCAGCACTCCTAGAGTGAAGAATGCATCAAAATTTGTCGCCGCCGCCCGAGCAATCTGCGCGAGCCGCGCGAAAAGAAGCGCGTACACAGAGAGCAGAAGAATAACCCCTATGAAGCCCCATTCCTCTGCGAATGCGGCGAATATAAAATCTGTTTGATACTCGGGCAGGAAACGAAGCTTTGACTGCGTGCCGTATCCGATTCCCTTGCCAAAGAGTTCTCCAGAGCCGACTGCTATCTTGGCCTGATACGCGTTATAGCCCGAACCGTGAATGTCGCTGGCGGGATTTACGAAAGAGACAATGCGCGCGCGCTGATAAGGTTTCAGTCCCTCAAACCAAAGTAGAGACGCCACGGCAAGCCCAATTAGCCCGATTACAATGAGATGTTTTTTTGATATGCCAGAAACAAACATCATTCCGAGCCAGAGCGCGCCGACTATTATCGCGTTCCCCATGTCCGGCTCAATTAGGATTAGAAGTACCAGAGCGAGCGTATATCCACCAGAAACAATGATGTGGCGGAAATCGCCGATTTCAACATGTCGTCGCGATAGATACTTCGCGAGAAGCGCGATGAGCGCGAGCTTCGCGAGGTCTGCTGGCTGGAAGGAAATTGGTCCGAGCGAGAACCACGCGCGAGCGCCGAGAACCGGGTGCGCGAAAAGAATCAGAGACGCCAGAAGTACGAATGACAATGCATACAACGACATCACGATTGGCGTCCGACGAATGAAACGCATATCAATTGTTGATAGGCCGAGGTACACGACGACCGCAATCGCGAGCCATAGAAGTTGGCGTAAGGCGAGCGATTCCCCTTGTCCGAATGTGCTTATCGTAAGAATGCCAACTAGAGAAAGTGTGACAGCAGGGAGAAGTACCGTCCAGTCTCCGCCGATTACTGAAAAATTCAGAGGCGACTTCTCTGGTGGATTCACGGTAGAGGGATAATAGGAACGACCTCTATTACAGCCGGGATACTGGAGAACGCTTCGTTCCAAGTAAATGTGGCTGTCGCCTGTCCCTGCGCAGAGATGACAGGCACTATTGTCTCCGATGCAGCAATGACATCCCCCCTCTCGTTATGCACAAGAACAATGACTTTTACATTGGTTATAGTCGTGAGACTTGGATTCGTAAGGACTGCTTCAATACGCGGAGCAGATTCTGTGCCAACCTGCTTCGTGTTAGACACTGTCGGCACGATACGCGTGGCGCGCACATCCGCCGACAGATAGAACCATCGCGGCGCTGATGCGTCTATATTGAGGAAAGCGTTCACGACCTTCTGTTTCCCAGACGATATGCCGGGGACGAACACCGGCACGCTCGCGCTCGGCAATAAGTCAAGTGTCCCCGCCACTTTCTGGACAAGCGTCTGACCAGTGCCGTAGAGCGTGATGCTGTATGGAACGCCTTTTGCCGCTGCATCAAAATTTTTATTTTCTATATAAGCGATAACATCTATTCTCCCAGCGCCATTCTGAATGGCTTTTGTGAATAGGACAGTCGGAGGCTGTTGTTGTTCTCTGCAAAGATACGAGCACGGACCTCCGCAATCAATTCCAGTCTCTTCTTGATTCTGGGCGCGGTCTGTACACGACGGTGATTTGTAAAATGTCGCTATAGAAACGGTCATCAAAAACGCAACGACAACCGCGCCGATAATCAGCAGTATTACGAATCGTCTCCTCGCGGCCCAGCTCATGCGAACTAGTATACCCAGCACTAACTGTTAGTGCTAGGGTATAGCAAAACACGCCCATGATGTTGGCGCCTACCTACTCTCCCTAGCTGAAACGCTAAGTACCATCGGTTCTAGAAGGCTTAACTGCCGAGTTCGGAATGAGATCGGGTGTACCCCTTCTGACGAAGCACCAACATCATGGGCGTGTTTTTTATCCTGCATAGCTTTATGCGAAGTAGGACCGCTCATGACAACGAAATATGTTCCCTACTTCGCTCGCCTGCTGGCGAGCTTCGAAGGGCAAGAAGGTAAAAAGTGTTTAAATAATTGTGCTATACAGAGTTCCGCACGAGAGACTGGACATATTAGTACTCCTCGGCTCCACGCCTTACGGCGCTTCCACCTAGAGCCTATCAACCTAGTCATCTCCTAGGAGTCTCATAACGATTCCTAATCTTGGAGCATGTTTCCCGCTTATATGCTTTCAGCGGTTATCACGACCCGACATAGCTACCCAGCGGTGCCCTTGGCAGGACAGCTGGTAGACCAGAGGTCAGTTC
>Ga0209542_10015655_pt1 | contig 12684 bp, 15 predicted proteins | sample RifCSPhighO2_01_FD_184028 | JGI IMG/M metagenome (GOLD analysis project Ga0209542, IMG submission 184028) | Soil microbial communities from Rifle, Colorado - Rifle CSP2_plank highO2_0.1 (SPAdes) (version 2) | ecosystem: Environmental > Terrestrial > Deep subsurface > Rock core/Sediment ...
GGAGTTAATCCTAGTTTTAATAAGTCTAGGACTTACGCGTTTGAGCAATTTTATGGCAAATATATTTGAAATATGATCCCAAATTATGCTGTATTACCGATAAAAACGCTCAAACGCGTAAGTCCTAGAATTTTGAAGTTTATGCCTGCCATAAGCTGAAAAATTATCGTGAATTTATCGCAGACGGGGCGAATTTGCTGCGGTAAATTACGCCTCGCGTCTCGAACCGAAATATACAGTTTGCAGTAAAATCTTATTTAGGGACAGGTCTATTATTTGCACGTTTGATGATCCCTGCGACTCTCCATGGGCGAAGAAAGGCGACAGATCCCAGTGCGATTTCAACCGTACGATACGGTTTAGGTAAAACTATAGCACTAAAGTTCTAAATTATTCTTGTGGTTTTTTGGCAGTATGTCCCGAGTCCACTTCGTATTTAGTATTTTGCTGTTCAAAGAAGTTTACCAGCTCCAACACGTCGGTGGCGGTTGACATCCATTTGGCCGGATTGGTTACGTTGTATTGCTTTGGAAGCCCGAGCTCTGCCAGTCGGCGGTCGGCCACGTACTGCACGTATTGGTTGACATAGTCGGCGTTAAGCCCCAAAATGCCGTTGGGAAAAAGGTCTTTATTGTAAGCGTTTTCTATGGTGACTCCGTCAATAATCAACTGCCGTATTTCATTGGCAAAGTTTTCAGTTAGAAGTTCATTGTTTTCTTCCAGCACCGTTTGGATGAGCTGGATGCCGAATTTTAAATGCAATGACTCGTCGCGCAGAACCCAGTCTACCATTGAGCCGAAATTTCGCAGCTGGTTTCTCTGGCGAAATGAAAGCGATACCATAAATCCTGAGTAAAACCAAATGCCTTCCATGACAATGTTGGTGGCCACGAGGTTTCTGATAAAATCCATTTTGCCTTCAGGGGTTTCAATATCCAGCTTGTCTTCAGTCATTCGTTTTAAATATTTCATGACAAACTTTTCTTTTTCCTGCATAGAAGGGGTCTCCAAATGCACGCTAAATATTTTTTCACGGTCAAACGGAAAGGTCTCCAGCACATATTCAAACGCCACGCAGTGGTTGGCCTCCTCCCACATTTGCTTTGCCAAATACAAGTGGCATTCGGGGCTTTTTAAATAGGGGTACACGCCAAGGGCGATGGAGCGGTTGACGATGAGCTCTGCGGGATTGAAAAAAGCCATGGTGAATTTTACCGCGTGGCGTTCGTCTTCGGTCATTTTATTCCAGTCCTCCAAGTCCTCTTTGAGGGCGATTTCGTGGGGAAACCACGTGTTACGTACCGCTTGGTTATACAAGTCATACGCCCACTGGTAGCGCATGGGGTGAAGATTCATATCTTCGGGGGACGCTTTTCCTAATATTGGCATGGTTTTTTATTTAATATTTACTTTTACAAAGACATTTTACATTATGGCTCGGTTGTTGCATCTATCTAGAAAAGCCGTGGGCCAAAAATATGAGCAGTGTTGGGATAATATTTAACAGAATGCCAACTATCGCAATTTTATCAATTTTCACTGCTTTTACTTGAGCAATAGAGCCTAAAATAAGACCAGTAGGCCCTATACACAATATATAAAACCAGACATTAAGAAATTTTGGGAAAAAGAGTGAAGCTGAAAAAATATCCGCTATTGATAATAATCCTAAAACAAAACTTATCAGAGCCATTTTGGACAGCGGTTTTTTTATTGTCTAGCTGTTGAATTGCTAATTATATACATCTTTTCGATGGGCGATAGTCAAAAATAATGCAGTATCTATTTTTACAGGGATAAACAAAACCCGATAAGTTCGAGTTACCCTGAAAGAGAATGTGGGCTCCTGACTTTCCAATTTTTTAACTTTAAGACGAGAATCTTTCCAATTATTTTTAAATATCGCTTCTTGTTTTCTGAATAAAAGTTTTATCTGCTCAGGCAATGAGTTGAACTCTTTTAAAAAATCATGGCTATAAATAGTTTTCATGATCCCTATAACTTTGTAAAGAATTTCCCCTTTTTGTAATCTGAAATCCCTCTCTTTATGGTCTTCCTGATTTTTTCTGGGTTTTCATAGTGATCTAATGATTCTAATTCAAATTGCTCTCTTACTTCTTGCAGCACTTTTTTTGCCAAATCGGGCAATGTTAAACCGTATCGCATGGCTATTGCGCTTAATCGTTGTTTTTCAGAATTATTTAATTTTATATTAATAGTGGTCATGGATTAAATCTAATGTTTTTTACTATTAAAGTCAATTTTTTACCATTGATAGCGCATGGGGCGAAGATTAACCCTGTTAAATAATTTTGTTACGCAAAATTATGCTTCGCATATTTAACTGGGTGAATATCTTCTGGCAAAGTAGGGCGCAGTCTTGTGCCATAAGATGCTTTGCCTAATATTGGCATAATCGTGAATTTGAAATTTGTAATTTTAAATTTGCACTACTGGCACTCGTCGCATCCCAGTTAAATGGTCCGCTTCGCGGATACGTGAAATTATCTCGTGGTTTGGCAAAATATCCGGCAAACTATTTATTTTTCTCGCTATTTTTTAAATATTCTGTAATTTTACTTTCTGCTTCAAAAATACTTTCTGATGCCGTTTTCCAAATAATAGAAAGGTCTAACTTAAAATAATCATGGGAAACAAGGTCTCGCAATCCCGCCATCTTTTTCCATGGAATATTAATATCTTTTTTCATTGGCGCGGTAACTTTTTTGACTAATTCGCCTACAACTTGCAATTGCATAATTACCGCGCTTTGCGTTTTACTGTCTGTCAAAAAAGAGGCCTCTGTCACGCCTCTTGTGAAAGGTTTTATCTTGGGGAAAGCATCAAGTATTAATTTAAGATAGGCACTATGGTCTTTGTTCATAGATATTCTTTAAATCCCGATAGATATAATCGCGAAAATAGGACACCATCGCTTTATCTGAAACTAAATCAATGGGTTTGTGTAGTGTTTCAGATAATTCCTCTTTAAATCCCACAAAATCCCAGATAGACAACGTTTTTTCGCCAAGGGTTACTAAAATATCTACATCACTATTTTTTTTGGCATCCCCCCTGGCATACGAACCAAAAACACCAGCCTGTTTTACTCCGTATCTTTCAAACACCGGCCTGGTTTTTTCGGCAATTTTTTCTATGGTAATTATGTTTTGATGCTTACGTTTTTCCATATTGTTTCCAGGATCAGCAAAAGCGCCTCTTTTAAGTTTTCCCTGGTTTCTTTAAGAGTTTCTCCATGGGTGTTTACCCCGGGGATTTCTTTAATCCATCCTAAATACCATTTTCCTAAATACCATTTTCCACTTTTTTTATAGATTGCACTAAATTCTCTTATCATGGCTTAAATATACTTTTTTTATTGCGAAAGTCAAATTCATTCTTATCGGTCGCGCATGGGGTGAAGATTAACCCTGTTAAATAATTTTGTTACGCATAATTGCGCTTCGCATATTTAACTGGGTGAATATCTTCGGGAGATGCTTTGCCAAGGATCATGGTTTTGAATTTAAAGTATTATTTTTCTTGCCATATCTCAAGAAATTTTTCTTTTAATATACTTCTACTATCATGGTATGTATCTTCTTCTTCCTCTTTCAGCCGATCTTTAATTGTTTTGATTCTTTCCTTAATGCTATCTCCCGACCGGACCCAAATAACCGCCCCCTTATATCCTATATTTACTTCGACTCTTTTATTTTCTTCCATTGATTGTTGTAAAATTTCTTCTAGCTCGGAATAATTGATTGCATTAAAACCCATTCTTTTTATTAATTTTTTATTTTTAATGGTAAGCGGTTTTTCTTCATCATTTTCTACTGGTAGAAGCGGCTCCTCAATTGGTGCCTCCTCTTCGTTATTTTTTGGATCATTAACCCTTGCCGTTTCCTCAAGACGATCATCTACCGTAAAATCTTTTTTTAATCGCCACGCTTTATCTGTTTCATCAAAATACCAATCTTCTTTATCGCTCGATCCCCCAATGTTTTTATTTTCTTCTGCCATATTTTTAACATTTATTTCCACTGATAATCTGTCACATAATTAGGTTAAATCCACTCCTAATTTTTCCCGTATCACTTTTTTCATCCTATTAAGATCACTTTTCATTACGGCAAATTCGTCTTCCATGTCGGTCATTCTTTTTAGGAATTTATCCAGTGTTGTGGTTAGCTCGTCTATTTTTTGACTGAATTTTAAATCCAGCGCCCTAATTTCCATTTTTATTTCCAGCATTTTTTCATCCACACCATCAAAACCTTTTTTCATCATCATTGCCAGATCATCTATAGTAATTTTTCTATTTTTCATAATATTTTATAGGAGGTCTTTTTAAACTTTGAATTTTGTCTTGCACACAAGGAACTTTGTTCTTTTTTGCATTTTAAATTATTCTACTTACTGGCAGCCGTCGCAGGTGAAGTTTTCCTGCGGGTCGGACGGCATGTGCACTCTATATGCTTTTCCATCAACAACTTTTTCTTGATAACGTTCGTGTTCGTGGCTTGCGGGTTTTTCGGGCAACTGCGTTTGCACTTTGGAGAAAATTTGTTTTGAAACCTGCTCAACGGGAATAACTACAGGAATGACCACCAGTTTTTGATCAACTGCTTCGGACGCCGCTTGGGGAACAGATTCTTCCATTTTCACCTCAACATTTTCCGTTACTATCACTTCCTCTTTTGCCCTAAACACCGCGGCAAATCCGGTTTTTCCCAGTTTGGCTGATTTATTGACAGCCACCGTGCTTTGCTCAGCGGTATGGCGCGGTTTCATGTGCAAATAGTAGGTTGACTTTAGCCCTTTTCTCCAGGCGGTGTAGTAAATGTCCATGGTTTTTTCAATGTCGCGGTCGTCCAAATACATATTTCGGCTTAATGCCTGGTCAACCCATTTTTGGGCGCGCGCGGCCACTTCTACAAAGGCATACGGCGAAACAGAAAACGATGTCTTGTAAATATCCCTGATATGCGGGGGAATTTCTTCTATGGTTGAAATGTCTCCCTGCAATTCGATGATTTTAGTTTTTACCATATCCCATAAATTCATATTTTTCAACTCGGTGACCAGGTTATGGTTAATATCTAAATATTTTCCCGAAATTTTGTTGCGTGAAAATACCTGCGCAAACCTGGGATCAATCCCTGGCGTGGTGCCGGCCACCAGGCCGATGTTGGCGTTAGGAGCCACCGCCATTAAGGTGGCGTTTCGTATGCCGTTTTTTACTTTGGCGCGCAGGGTTTCCCAGTCCAGCCAGTTTTGTTTTGACTTTTTGTCAACATCCACGGCAACGCCCCGTTCGTTTTCCAAATTTTCCATCGTATCAATCGGTACGAGTCCCCGAGACCAGCCGCTGCCCGCAAAATTTTTGTAGTTGCCGCGCTCTTGCGCCAAATTTGCCGACTCGTCGATGGCCATATAACTGATGAATTCAAAGATTTTATCGGCAAAATCGTAGGCGTGGGGCGAGTCGTAGGGAATGCCAAGCTGTTCAATGGCATCGGAAAATCCCATGACGCCAAGGCCCACAGCCCGGTTTTCTGAATCTGACTTGGTAGCTTCGGGTACCGGAAGCACATTAATATCAATTAGATTATCCAACTGCCTGACCGCCAACTTCACGGACTCTTCCAATTTTTGCCAGTCAATTTGTTTTTTCTTTAAGTGCCCGGCAATGTTAATGGAAGCCAAGTTGCACACGGCGATATTGTCTTTGTCCTGGGGCAGGCAAATTTCCGTGCAAAGGTTACTCATGTGAATGGTGCCGGTGTTGTTGTTGAGCGCGCGTAAATTTATTGCGTCTTTAAAGGTGAGCCAGGGATGGGAGGTGGTCTGCAATGCTACCAGCATTTGACGGTATTGCTCGGTGGCCGGAACTTTTTTTACCATCTTCAATTTTCCTTCTTCAGCCATTTTTATATATTCATTGTATCTTGCAGAAAATTCTTTGCCGTATAATTCATTTAAATCAGGAGTTTCTTTGGGATCAAACATATACCAATCAGCTTTGGCTTCTACCCTTTTCATAAATTCGTCAGAAATAAATGCCGCCGTATCCGCAGTGCGCATTCTTAGATAATCATCTCCCGCGCTTTGTTTCCATGTAATAAAATCGGGAAAGTCATGGTGCCAGTTTTCCATGTAGAAACAAAGGGCGCCCTTTTTTTTGCCTCCACGCTGAATGGCCCTGATTGCCGTATCAATAATTTTTGCAAAAGGAGTTGGTCCAGAAGAAGTGGTATTATTTGAAGAAAGCGGCGAACCGGTTGCCCTTAACTTGGTTAAAGATGCTCCAAGCCCACCCGAGGCTTTTGAAAGCATCATGACATCGGCGACTGATTTTGAAATATGCCCCATATCATCATGGATTTCCAGCAAAAAACAGTTGGAAAGCGAAGGAGTGACGGTTCCAGAATAAATATTAGTTGATCCGCCAGCAATATATTCGTGCCGGGACATTTTTTCATAAAACTTTGCGGCCCATTCGGCGGGATCTTTTTCATTATACGACATGCCCATGGCCACCCGCATGAAAAAATACTGCGGCGTTTCAAAGGGTTGTTGATGTTTATCTTTTACCGAATATCGGTGCAGCAAACCTGATAATCCTGAATAAATAAATAATTCATCCCGTAAAATGTCCAAAACGCTTGCCAATTTTTCCAGGTCAAAATTTGTTTTCATTCGCTGGTCTAAAATCCCGTCAGCGACGCCTTTTTTTATGTAATTTGCGAAATGTTCCCGGTGGAGTTTTTTGAGCTGTTCTTCGGTTTCGTAGTTGCCCAACACGTGCTTGTACACAGTTTTTAACAATAGCCGCGTGGCAATTTTATCATAGTCCGGATCCTCTTTGATGTTTTGAACAGCGGCGTTGATGGTGGCTTGATCCAGTTCCTCGGTGGTGATTCCATCGTACAAAGTCACTTTGGTATCGGTGGCCACTTGGGTGACTTTGGCAACCGGATCTAAAACGCCCTGCGCCGCTCTTTCTATAGAGCGGTTAATTTTATCGGCGTTAAACAGCTCTTTGGTTCCGTCTCGATGAGTAATGGTAAGTTCCATGATGCTAATTTCCTTGAATTACGAAATGCGCGTTTAAAAAACTTTTTTCTCCAGCATTTCGTAATTCAAGGTAATTTGAAATTTTTAATTTGCTGGACTCGCAAGGACTCCTCGCAAGTGCATTTGAAATCAATTTGAAATTATCAAATTTAAAATTTAAAACTTTTAAGTTACTCCATTATAGTAATTGCAAAAAAAATCCGCAAGGGCAGATTTTCACGGAAAAAATATATTATCCACAGCGTAAAATTTCTACTTTCACGAATTTATTTTTGTCAAATTTTTCATAATATTATCGATTTAGTGTTTTAATATGTGCCCTCGGCTGGACTCGAACCAGCATTACAAGATCCGGAATCTTGCCTATGGAGCAACCATTATGAAACCGCACTCCAAGATCTTGCCGGATTTGCCAATCTTGGGCAGGTTTCACAGAACATTTGTTCGGAGTAGCTACGGCTACACCGAACAAATGTTCTGCTCCAAGCCGCCCAAGATTGGCAAACCTGCGGCGACTTAAGTGCGGTTTCATAATGGTTGCTCCATACTGTCCATTGTACGACGAGGACGGCTTTTGATTGGAATATTGGCGTTCCATCCCCCGTCTTGGCCAAACTTTTAAGGGGGATTTGGGGATTTTCGAGATTCCTGAGACTTATGGCACCTCAGTCAGGGCTAATATATCAAATTTGGTAGGAACCAGAATTTTCTATGTTTTTTCCAATTCCACCGTTTTGTATTTGCAATCCACGATTGCTTTATATTGGAATCGAGACAATAAGCTGATACCCGCCAAAGACATACTCTCTGAAACTAGAACCCTGATATATTTTTTTATTCCCTCCATTTCTACAAAAGCAAATGATGTTGGCACGCTAATAATACTTCCGTCCGCAACCATCATTTTTTCAACGCCTGTCATTTCAAGGCCTATATCTTTCGCAAGTTGTGGTGTAATTTGCAAATCTCCGGTAAAGCCAGTATCCAACAATACTGCAGGAATTTGAGCAAACTGTCCAAATCCTACAACAACATTAATCATTGGTGAATTGCCGTCAAAGTATCCTTCTATCATGATTTTTTAGAACGATACTTAGCCAGAGTTTCGGTATAACCATAACCAATCCTTACTATATAAAAAACTTTATTGGGGTGCGCTTTTTTAGCCAATAGCATAGCATCGACGCTTTCATTACCGAAATAAACATCTTTACTGTCAGGCTCAATAGCTAAAAACTTGCCGTTCTGCCGCGGTTCATATTGGGATTTTATCTCTTCATAAATCTTTTCTCCTTCGTCTACGATTTTCTGCAAATCAGCTTTTTTGATGAGTTCATCGTTGTTATTCATGTTTTTAGTATAGCAAAAATGCCAAGTAAAGCAATTAAAAATATCGGGCGTGTAAGCACGCCAAAAATTCCAAATTCGTTCGGGAAATTAGGCGGGAATCCTTGGGATGCGCGAAGCACGTCCCGTATTTTGGCTTCCAAAAAAAACGATAAGTTCTATTCTGGTGCCCCCACGAGGAATCGAACCTCGATCACGAATTCCGCAAACTCGCATTTTATCCATTAAACTATGGGGGCGATATCGTTTTCTATAGTATCTTATTTAATGGAATATTTCAATTTTTGGGTCCAACCAACAAAAAACCAGCTTCATTCAGCTGGTTTTTTGTTGGTTGAAATAAATCCTACATCGCCTCGTGAGCTTCCGGGGTTTGCATACAGCAATCTTTTGCCGGTTTCCCCGATCCGCAAAAACACATCTCGTCTTTTCCGCAGCATTCGCCGTATTTCTTTCCTGATCCGCATGAGCAAGTTGCCATTAATTTTGTTTTTTGTGCTTCGTCTACCATAATTTTAAAATTTACATTATTATATTATTTTTCCGCGACCTTTCGTAATGTTAAATCCACTATACTCTTAATAAAGCGTGCTGTCTATAAGAATTCCATTGGCGATATAAAATCCTGTGGCGCCAGCGGGCAAAATATCGTAAGTATATCCCTTATTGTAAATCACTTTTTCTGCAGTTATCACACGGCCTCCGCTAATAATGTCGCCAACTGAAAGATTGTCAAAAACCCGCCCGTCTCCAATGGGGTGTCCGGGAGAAGCAAAAATTTCCCGTTGGTCGTCAAGCATAATATGGACCATTTGATGAGTCGCCGCCGCCGCGGTTTTAGATGCTTTTATCACCGTTGTTGCCATGCGCTTTCCTAATTTATCAATCGTCCACACTGGCATGCCTTGTTTTAATTGCTCTACGGGCACTTGACCAAGCGGCGTGTCAATTAAGGCGCCCTCGGCAAGGCATATGGGGCAGGGCCTGGTAAAATCCGTTTTTTCAATAAAGGTGGCAGTGTCTTCCGTGATGCCCACCAGTGTTAAAGTAACGGTGCATCCGTTGCTTGCCATTTCTCCAATGTTTAGGGTGATAGGCAGTCCCTGGTTAGTCGCTACGGGGTATTCTGGAAAATTAAGGCCGGTAATGTAGGTTGAATAAATTTTTTGCACCAGCAAATGACCATCTCGCTGGCCTTCTTTTAAATATATTTGGTTCCCATTTAACGGTGGACACTTTGCAAATTCGCAGTTTGGGCCGCCGCGGCTCACGTATGAACCGTCAGGGCATAGCACGGCATCTTGGGTGCAAGCGATGGGTTTTGGGATGGGGCTTTGGGGGATGATATTTTGGCTTACCAAAAAATAGCCAATTGCTCCGATAACGACGATAATTGCAAAGAGCGCGATAACACCTATGAGTCCCTTTTGAGTGTTCATGGTTGTATAGAGTAAATGGGTAAATGCTTTGAATTACGAAACTCACTTTTGACGAACAAACGATAACGAACTTAATCCAACCTGTCTGTAAATGGAAGTGTAAATGGGGTCAGCCACCATTTCTATTATTTCCTCGTGTAAATGGGGTCAGCCACCATTTCTATTATTTCCTCGTGATAAATGGTGGCTGTGTAAATGGGGTCAGTAAATGGGGTCAGCCACCATTTCTATTATTTCCTCGTGATAAATGGTGGCTGATAAATGGATAAATGGGGTCAGCCACCATTTCTATTATTTCCTCGTGATAAATGGGGTCAGCCACCATTTCTATTATTTCCTCGTGATAAGTGGTGGCTGACCCCATTTATCAAATCCCCCAAACCCCAAAATCCAAGATGTGTCGCCTTCAATTTTCAGTCGGTAGCCCAGACACGCACTTCCCTCGCACTCGTCCTCTTGTCCGAGAGAAATGGTTGGGATTTTCACCAACGTGAGCAGAAGACCTTTCAGGTCGTCCCAGTTCAACACTTTGGGGAAAATGATGCTTTGCGTTGAAACCTTTTCATCGCCGACCGCCGATTGAATAAGCGTTTCAATCTGCTGTTGGTCAACATCACTAACGGCAAAGTACCATCCGAACTTTTCTGGTTCGGCTGATGCGTGAGCCGCAAACAAGCATCCTGCATTACCTTCTCGGTAGAAAGTAAGCTGGGTTTTGATAATCTGTTCTGCGTTCATTGCGTTCTCCTTTCAAGGTGCTGGAAACAGAGCCACGATGCTGAAAGATTACCTTGTTTTCGCAGTTTTGTCAAATCTGCGAGAGTGCTTGGGAGAAAGTATCCTGATACTTTTTCAGATACTTTTTGAGGTCTTTGCTGTGGTATTGTGCAATAAATCTCGGGTGTTCCAAGACATACACATTCTTGAACCATTTGTGTTCCTTATTTAGTTCCTGAAACACTTTGTAGTTCTTCCCACTCCCAAGAATGATGACTGCTTCTTCTCTTGCACCGAAGACAAACTGCTTGGTTAGCGTTTCAACCATAAAAGGTTTTACCACCGAAAGCAGTTTGGGCGAGTCGTAGTAGTTGCAGTTCTTCCCATCACGAACCAAGCCGAGTGGCAACATTCCCGTAAAGAAAAAATCTTTGTAGAATGTGCCAGCACCGCCCCACTTTGCAATAAACTTGTAGAGAAATTCAGAAGACATTTCCCTACGTTTTGCCAAAGTGTTGGCGATACCGCAGGAATTTTCAAGTTCAATCGGGTCGGTGAACGGGACACCCGTAGTCCCAGAACCAAGTCGCCCTGGATTGATGCCGATTACAAAAACACGCTTTTTGGTATCTTGGAAAAATTTATTGAAAAACTTTTCCATATTCGCCCACACTTCTTGGTTCTTGTGGGGTTGAATTACCTTAACCCCTTTGACCCGAATGGTTGGAGGGATGAGCGTTTTGTAAAATTCAAGCACTTGATTGCCGAAAGTTGCCTTCTTTGCCGTCATAGTTTTTCTCCTTTTGGTTATCAAAGAACGTCTTTGAGCAAGGATTATAATACATTAAGTTTTGATTTTTGTAAATCTATTAAGCGGTAACTGCTCACAATCCCGAGTGACGCTTGGTAAGCAACGGTAAAATTACCTCAAAAAAGTTCGCATCCGGATTCTGGCGACGCAAGGTTTCAACCACGGAAGAATTGACTTGATGGGCCTGTGCTCCCGCCAACGAGCGCGAGCCACCGAAGATTTTACGCATCACCACTTGTAATCGAATGGCGCGTTCGGCGGTGTTGTTTTCCGGTAAAACTCCATCGTACTTCAGGCAAGTGAAAAGAAACGGCCGATGTTTTTGCATGCGTTGTTTGACCAGGTGGACTTCAATATCCGGATACTCTTTTTTCAAAAGTAATTCAAAATGTTGGAGGAGTTTTTCAGATTGTCTTTCCGGTATCGGTTTTTCTAGTTCAAGAAGTAATTTTTTGTACAGAACCACCAAATCTTCGTAAAGCATCAACGAATGCAATTTAGCTTTTCTGAGCAGATGCACCCAGCACTGTTGCTTGTCTCCGGGAAGATTCTGGTAGGCGGCGTAGCCGTCGGAGATAATCACGCGGTCTTTCTTTTCTCCCAAGGCTTTCTGGGCCACCCCCTTGCCTCTGGTATCTTCAATGACATACTGGACACCCCGATCGGTGACAAAAACCCATAACCACCAGTTTTGACCGTCCATTTTCCAGCCGGTTTCGTCGGCATACACTTTTTTGGCTTCTTGGATTAATAGAATAATGGCGTCGTAGTCCTTACCAAAGAGAGATTCGGTTTCCTTGAGTTTTTGAACAATTTCCCCCTCGGATATGTTGAAGTTGTAAAGGTCCCGGAGACTCTCTTGGATTTTTTGCAACGGCAGGCGGAGGCGATAGCGGGCGTACAGAATATACCCCATCACATTGATACCGATTCGCGACGTGTCGGGGATATTCTTTGATTTCACATAAGTCTCACAGTGTGAACACCAGTGCCTTGTGATAGTGTGTTTTTTAATGATCGGTCGGGGTTTAAGGTCAATATCTTCCTCCCATTTGATGACGGTGTCGACGGTGTCGCCGACCGGATGGGAACACATCGGGCACTTGTTAAGGCGGTACTCATGGCGCTCACTGACATCTTCTTCTTTGGGAACGGGGCGGTGGTGGGCGGGACTGCCAGGCTTTTTACCTTTGGGTCTGGATGGGCCATCTTTCTTGCCTGGTTTGTATAAATACGAAAGCAATTCTTTTCGTTGGGCTTTTTTGTTTACGAGTAGGGCTTCCAGGATTT
>Ga0209542_10015656_pt1 | contig 12684 bp, 12 predicted proteins | sample RifCSPhighO2_01_FD_184028 | JGI IMG/M metagenome (GOLD analysis project Ga0209542, IMG submission 184028) | Soil microbial communities from Rifle, Colorado - Rifle CSP2_plank highO2_0.1 (SPAdes) (version 2) | ecosystem: Environmental > Terrestrial > Deep subsurface > Rock core/Sediment ...
TACCGTGGCGCTTCGTAACTATCAAATCGTCCTCTATTCCCACTGCTTTTGTTTTTCCTCTGATTCCATTTAAAAGATTTTCTACAGTACCTTTACTTGCCACTATTGTTTTTCCTGCATGTTCGAAAATAAGTGATTCTTCGATTTCCCTCTTTGTTGGTGGATTTCCCTTTTTCTCTTCAATAAGATCCAACAACGCCAGCTCTCCCCTTGACAATCGGATCGTCTTACCGTCAATTGTTACAGTTCTGTGATGATGCTTTAACCTAACTACTTTTAAGTTTTCAGGGGGAGATTTCTTAACTTCCATCACATCAGCAACCTGAGTTTCAGCCGGGGTTTGAAGATTTAACTTATACCCATATTCTTTCCCTGTCCTGACCGTAATAAGGATTTTGGCATTGTCTGCATCCTCATGAAACTTTCCTCGCGTAGTACTTACCAGCGCACCAATTTTATTTCCAACTTCCTTTGGGTCATAACCAAGCCTTGGGATGAGATCATTCTTTAAAAAGATCTCACCGGGTCGACCGCTCATAATTTTAACTAATTGATAAGATTTAGGTCCTAATTCGTAATTCTTATTTCCTATTCGTAACGTCTTCGTCTCATCATCTAGGCTCCATCTTTCACTTTGATTTGCACCTTGATCTTCGGGAACACTTACTTTTTCTTCTTGAGGTCTGTTAGGGAGGTTTGCAGTGGCAAGAGTCGTTAATTCACAGTCTGACATTCCCAGCTCATTTAAATGTTCACTTGCCGCACCAATAAGTCTTTCATACATTTCGGCTAAAACTAATGGCCCCATATTTGACCCTGATAGACGTGCCATTTCTCCGAATCTTTCGTCTTTTGCAAGAAGAGCTATTTGTCTACGAATCGGGCCGGCAACTTTGAGGTGGGAGTCTAATTCATTCTGAAGAATTTCCACTAATCCTGGTTGTGCCATAAATTAATTGAACCGGACAGTAGCTTGTGTAATTTATAACAAAGCTATAGGTAGGTGTCAATAACGAAAGATTAGTGTTTGGATTGTAAGAAAGATTCAAACTCAAAATATATATAGACAGTTTTCTATGTCTCATAGAAAATCTGTCTAAAGTTTGGTACTTCTCTTAATTTTTTCAGGGCTCTCATTTCCGAACGTCTTACTCCCTCTCCGGTCATATCAAACATTTCCCCGATTTTTGCATAAATTGGTCCATCTCCCCCGTCAAACCCAAAACGCGCTGTCAAAATACCTCTCTGCTTAGAAGGCAGCCTGGCAAGCGCTTCGGCCACAGCCTCTGCAAATTCTTTCTCTTCAAATGCCCTGGCCGGATCATGTCCCGGGTAGTCAGACATTATGTCATCAATCTTACTTGAACCTTTGTCACCATCATCTCTATGCTTTGGGACCTGTAGTGACGTCGGGTTCTGCAGTTTTTCATCATTTCTTACCCTGTTAACATGAGCTACCCTTACCCCCATATTCGTTGCGATTTCTTGGTCAGTTGGAAACCTTTCCAAATCCTGGACAAGTTTGTTTTCGGTTTCACCAAGCACCCTAACTTCTCGATTGTGGTGTTCTGCCACCCGAATTGTTGACCCGTGGATGGAAAGTGCCCTTGTTATTGCCTGCCGAATCCACCAGGTGGCAAGAGTGGAAAACTTCCTCCCCCTCTTATAATCAAATTTTTCTACAGCTCTCATAAGACCTATGTTGCCTTCCTGAATTAGATCGGAAAAAGGCAATCCTTGGCCACGATATCTTTTTGCAATATATACCACTAGCTTTAAATTCCCTTCTATAACCTTCTGGCGGGCAACCTGACCGCAAGCGGCAACTTCTTTGAGACGTTTTCTCTCTTTAGTTGTTAATCCATGCCTTCTAATCCTTCGTTCTGCCCTTTGCCCTGCCCGGTACTCTTTCATAGTTTCAATCAAGTCATCATCTGAAAGTCTGCGCTTTCCACCCATATCGTTTAAATACAGAGTAACACTGTTATTGTCAGGTAGTTCAGAAGAAGTTATTGAGATCCGGCGTTTGGGGCGACTTTCTGACTCTTTATTTTCAACTTGTCTCTCCGGCATGCCAACATTTTACTACAGCATGGCAAGACTTAGGTATCTATGGGCTGTAGGTAGTCTTGGGGGATTTTGGTACAATGCAAAGATGACGGCTGTCTTTTTTGGGACCTCAAAATACGCTCTTCCGGTTTTAGAAAGTTTAAAAGCAAACTTTGACCTAAAGCTCGTGGTTGTCATGCCGGATAAACCCACAGGCAGAAAGCAGGCGTTAACGCCCTGCGCGACAAAAGTTTGGGCCCAAGAGAATAAGATTCCCAATTCCTTAGAGTTAACTGTGGATTGTGATTTAGGAATTGTCGCCGATTATGGCAGGATTATCAAAAAAGAAATTTTTGAGAGGCCAAAACTGGGGATGTTTAACCTTCACTTTTCCAAACTTCCAGAGTTTCGCGGCCCCTCCCCTGTTCAGTTTACCCTGCTTCGGGGAGATAAAACTGCCTGGGTAACAATTTTTAAACTAAAGCACTACCCAGAATTACATATTAAAATGGATTCCGGGCCCATCCTTTGGCAAAAAGGCTATCCCGTCAATCCGACCGAAACGACCGAATCTTTATACACAAAGTTATTCGAATCCGTTGCCCGGGAGTTACCCGGAATTGATTTTAAGGGCCCTTTGACTGAACAAGACCACCAAATGGCCACTTATACCCGATTCTTAACCCGTGATGACGGCTTTGTGGACTACGCCAAACTGCTAGAACCTAAAGCCTATAACCTTTTCCGGGCTTACCACCCCTGGCCGGGGCTTTGGACCATAAAAGACGGTAAACGGATGAAGGTATTAAAGTGCCATTTAGAGGGAAATAGAGTGGTTATCGATCTTATCCAGTTCGAAGGTAAAAAACCTCAAACTTTTATCCCTTAAGCAATTTCGGCCCCGGAGAGATTTATTTTACTTTTGGTTACGGGGAACATCCTTGGTTCTCCCCGGTCAATTAACAATCTCCACCAGTTGGGGACCATTTCCCGGCTCAAATAAAAACTTACCCTGTCACCGTCAATGGTTAGAGCCAACCGAGCCCCGGAAGTATCATCGACTAAATTAATATCTTCAAAACCAAACTGGGCCACCTCTGTTTTTTGGAGAGGCACCGGCCTATTTTTTCCGATATCATCAAAATATAACCGGTCCGGGGTAATGGTCAAAAGGACACCTTCCAAGAGGCTAACGTCCGCGTAGGAAAAATAGCCCTCGGGAGTGGCAAGGCTGACTAATTTAATCCTTTCAACAAACCCCCTGTCCCCATTCGTTTCCCTTCGACTGTTCTTTTGGGATCTGATATTGTCAAAGTCAACTGATTGGGCAACCAAAGGTTCAGGTTCATCCCCAAGAAAATTGGCATTAAAAGCGTAAGTTAAATCTCCATGCAAGGGTGAGAAATATACTCTTCGAGAAAGAGACTGGGTAATAATTAAAGGCCGGGCGTTTTGGGGACTCTTGTCTAAATCATCTACTGGTACGTTTAGCCACCAGTCAGCATTCCCCGACGGGTACTTCCAATTCCCCGGAAAAAAATCAAATTCTTGTGGTGAAATGCTGCCTTCAGTTAGAACTCGCTGACGTTCGGCTCCTGCTGCCGCGGAAAATTCCAGGGCGTCACACCGCCCCACGGTTTTTTTAAAATACTTCCATCGTTTCCCATTGTCCTTTTTTTCCTTGTTATAAATCATTATTGATAATATTTTTCAAATTCTTCATCAGTCCAGGTCATAAACTCAGTTATCGAGGGAGGGTAATCTCGACCTAAACTGACACTATTTCTATATTCTGTAAATCTACTCAGACCAATTTCAGTCAATTTGCTGCGACGAGGATCGGTGCAAATTAATTCCCTACCAGGGAGTGGTTCTACAAGATAGATAGGTTCTGTAATTGAAAGTCTATTGGCGACCAAAAGAAAATCGCAATCTTCTTTGACGGCAATTTTTTCTACTTTTCTTTTGAGGAAAGCTTCTCTTGCTGAAGCAATTGTATGGGAAACGCCAGTTTTGAATTGGTAAGATTTAAATCTAGTAAAAGGTTTCTCCGTTTTTGTTTGCAGGGAAAATTCAATTAAACTCATAATGTAACTAGAAATCCTGATTCAAGACTTCCTTTCGAAGCACTTCTATCGCTTTCCTCACTTGATCACGAACAGGTTTAACAACGTTTCCTGTTTCCCATAATAAAAAGTGGCGGTCAAGTGAAGCTTCAGTTAAACCTTTTCTTATCCCTTTATTAGGATCTAAAAGGTCTCTTATTAAAGACCTGGTATTTGGCTCTGAATTCGGACTAGCTATAGCAAGTACTTCCAGGGCTTCTTTTATGGCTTCGACGTTCATATTTTGCTATAGGATACCACCCGTGATACAATCCTTCTTGACCGTTAAAAAGGTTAATTATGACCAATAACAGGCACAATGTCCCGAAAGTCATTTTTGTAAATGACGTCGATCACCAGGTTGATTATCTCTGTTTTCTGGCGCAGGAGATTGCCGCGAATAAATTTACCGACCGGAACTTTACCGTCCTTCCCTATTTAATCCCCCATCAAACTCAGACAGTTTATTTCCCGGATTTGAATTACCCTAAAAAATTTCTAAACGCCGTTAAAAAGACCGGAAAAAGTGTGGGGCAAAAATTCCCAACTGTCATAACTCAAATGGTTAAGCCCCAAATAAAAGTTCCCGAAAAACCAAAGGGGCTTGATATTGTGCCCTTTTGGACAGACCTGGCACAAATTGGCTTTTTTGACTTCGAGATTAAAACCATAACCGTCCTTTTGACCCCCTTTGGCCCGGGAGCGTCTTTTAATTTCCCGAGCAAAGGAGAAATCTACCTCACTTTTAGGGCGGATCGGGATATTTCTGACCTACCGCGTTCGATAGTTTCTGCCCTGGTGCTATACAAAAATGGCCGGCCGGGGAAATCCAATGAGCTTTATTGGAAAAACCGCTTCTATGCCGAGTTTTTGGCCAGAGATACCATCCTTCGAAAATACTGCCCGGTAATTCCACAGCCCGAAATTAGACCGGAAGATTTAAAGGCGGCTCAAATATATAAGCAGAAATACTGGTTCAAAGCGTCAAAACCGCTCACTTTGGAGTTTGGTAAGTATTTATCCCCCACCCAAGACAGGCTTTTCAAAAGGCTTTTTGCGAATCGTGGTCAGATCTTAACCCACGATCAGATTGCCCAGATTTTGTGGGGGGATGACAGTTTAGAAAAATTCTCCCTTTGGGCGGTAACGAAAATAATTCAAAAGATAAGATCAAAGATCAAAAAGCACGGCGGCGAGGCTAATAATTTAAAAACGGTATACGGTAAAGGGTACATTATTGATATTTGAGTATATTAGTAGTACTATCTGACGAAGATGGCCAAAGGCAGTGGTCTATTATTTATTCTACTTTTAACGATTTCCCTTATCGTTCCCCGACCTATTTACCCTGCAGATGAAATCAACGTTTCCGTCGGAATAAGTGACTTCGAGTTACAAAGTCCTCAAAAAAGTGTAATCATTGATAGAAAACTGGAAGACGGATACTATCTTGATATTCCGAAAGCCGGTATTTTTGAACAGATAAAAGATAACGTCGATCCGTTTAACTTTTATGTCTATATGCCGGTAATTTCCGATAAGGTGGCAAAGGCCAGTGGTACCGGAAAGAACCTAACATACCTGTTTGCCCATTCTTCCGACTATCCGTACAACGGCGCACGAAGTAAGGCTATTTTTGCCAATATCAATAACTTGGCCTCGGGCGATGAAATCTATATTAATAGTTACGGAAAGATTAAAAAATATGTCGTGGTGAACAAAAAAATCGTCCCGGATATTGACCTTAGACCTTTAACCCAAAAACCAAATGAGGAGATTCTCGTCCTGCAAACCTGTTGGCCGCTAAACTCTCTTCGTACCCGCCTTATTGTCACAGCCAAACCCTCGGTGGTTATTGCCTTAAAGTAGTGTCGCCAGCTCCCGATTAATTCTTCCCGCGACTTGCGGACCTTCAAAGATAAGTCCTGTGACCATCTGGACTAGATCTGCCCCGGCTTGAAATTTGACTAGTGCGTCCTGAGCGGTAAAGACACCACCGCAACCGATAATAACTGCGTCCCGGCCGTATTTTTTGGAGACGTGGGCAATCAGTCTATTTGACCCTTCAAAACAAGGTCGCCCGGAGAAATTTCCTTTAAAATTGGTAAATCTTTTAAGCTCTTCCGGCAAAATGTATTTATTTTTCCTGTCTTTGACCAAATTGGACAAAATAAAACCGGATATCCCATGCTTTAACGCCACTTCTATTAACGGGTCAATTCTGCCCGGGGTAATTTCGTTGGGCATTTTGACAAAAACTGGTTTCCCAAGTTTTACCTTTGCAATTTTTTTGACCAGTACTTCAAGATTTTTGGGGTTAGTAAAGTTTTCCGGCAAGGCGGTGTTGGGACAGCTAATATTTAATTCAAAATATCTGACAAATTTTTTGTTTTTTAAATATTCGAAGGTAAATAAATAGTCGTCAATCGCCTTTCCTATTGAATCAACTTCTGGCAGATTTGATGCGCCAACGCTTATACCCAAAACAATATCCGTAAGATTTTTATCTTCCAGCCGTTTGGCAATTGCCGCGACACCCTGATTTTTAAAACCCTTGTTAACAAACAGTGACTTGGAGTTCGGCAGTCGTCCCAATCTTGGCTTTGGATTCCCCCCATAAGGCTTGGCTGTCACTGTCCCCACTGTGTTAAAACCAAAGCCGACAGACTTTAAAACAGCGGCGCACCGACCATCATAATCAAAGCCGGCAGCGAGCCCCAGAGGATTTTTAAACTTTATTCCGCCAACGGTCCTTTCAAGTTTTTTATTTCGAAAGCAAATAGTTTTTCCCAGAAGGAATTTTGCGATCTCATCTTCTCCTATGAGTTCACCTAAGGCGACAACACTCTCATGGACAAATTCCGGATCAAATCTAAAAAAAAATGGTTTAAGGAAATCTTTATAAAAACTGGCCACGGTTATTTCTTAACTGATTTATATGCCCGGGGAGCTTTGAATTTGGCAATACACGAAGCACAAGCCTTAACTGACATTACTGCCCCGTTCATAAGAACTTTACCTTTGTGCAAATTCGGTTTAAAAATCCGCAACGTTTTCGAGGCCCGTTTTTCCCAAAGTCCCGAATGTTTGTGTCGGATATTGTGACCGACCATTTTGCCTTTTCCACAGATTTCACAGGATGTCATATGGTAAGATTATACAATGTTTGTGATTGAATTGGCAATCCTCATCTATAGTGTCGTCCTCCATGAGGTGGCTCACGGATATGTGGCCGAAAGACTTGGCGATCCCACTGCCCGGGCCCAAAGACGCCTTACTTTAAATCCCCTGCCTCACATCGACCCAATCTATACCATTATTCTCCCTTTAATTCTTCTCGTTTCCGGAGCCGGAATAATTTTTGGCGCCGCCAAGCCCGTGCCGGTTGACCCATTCAATTTTCGGGACCCCAAGAAAGACACCGCGATTGTGTCTTTGGCCGGGCCCTTAACAAACATTTTAATTGCCGGGGCATTTTCAATTCTCTATCGCCTATATCCTGTCGATGTATTTATCACCGCCATACAACTTAATATCGGCCTGGCAGTTTTTAACTTGATCCCCATTCCCCCGCTTGACGGCTCAAAAATCCTGGCCGGAGTGTTGTCGGATAATATTGCCGAGGCCATGTACCGACTGCAAAATTATGGATTAACTCTTATTTTCTTCATTTTGTTTTTCATTCCGGGGCTTATTCAAATTTTTACCGGACCGCTGACAAGAATATTGTACAAGTTATTATTGCCATGAATTTTGAGCTATGGGTAATATTGTTTTGGTGGCTTATCCTTTTTTCATTCAACTTCCCGATCTTCTATTTTTCGAAAAAACTTTTCAAAAATCTGCCCGACTTTGGCTACCCGGTTTATAAAATTTTGGGGCTGGCTCTGGTTTCCTATTTGGTGTGGTTAGCATCCTCTCTTCACCTTTTTAAATTTACTCAATTAAACATTCTTGTTATCTTTTTTGGTGCGGCTGCTTTAAACATCTTCCTGGCATTAAAAAATAAACTCTATAAATTAAGCCGGTTAAATGTTTTGGAGGAGGCAATTTTTCTGTTTGGACTCCTGGCTTACGTTTTTATACGTTCCTTTAAACCGGAAATTTTAGGCCTGGAAAAATTCACCGACTTTAGTTTCGTTAACGCGGTCATTCGCGCCGAGTATATGCCGCCGACAGATGCCTGGTTTGCCGGTTTTTCCGTCAACTACTATTACTTCGGTCATTTTGTAACCGCTCTTTTGGCCAAACTCTCAGGGATAAACCCGGCCGTAGTTTACAATCTTATGCTCGGAACAATATTTGGACTGGCTCTTTCTGCCGGATTTTCCGTCGGGTATAACTTAATTAAATCTGTCAGGGCGGGTCTATTAACCGCTGTTTTAATCACTCTGGGCGGAACCTGGCACACAATATATGCTTTTACCAAAGGGTATCCGGTGGCGGAAAATGCCGCCGTCCCATTCTGGGATCTTTTGGGGGGGCCAAATTTTGCGGGATATTGGTACCCCATGGCCGTTCGATTTATTCCCTATTCCATTCATGAGTTCCCCGCTTACTCATTTACCGTTGGGGATTTGCACGCCCACCTTTTAGACATACCATTTGTTATGGCTTTTATTGTCGTAATTATAGCCACATATATGAACAAGAAATTTACTCTCATGCTACCCCTTATTACCGCCGTTACTTTGATGACCAACTCCCTTGATGCCCCCATCTATTTAGGCCTGGGATTTCTTCTTATAAGATCTTTCCGGATATTTATTCCTGCGGGAATTCTTGTTTTTCTTATGACCAAACCGTTTTATGACAATTTTGTTCCCTTTGTCTCCGGCATCAAATTAAATACGATAGCTCATACCCCTTTGTGGATGTTTCTTATCGTTTGGGGTTTTTTTCTTTTTGTCGGTGGATATTTTTTGGTTAAGTTTCTTAAAACAAAACGGGTCCCAACAGATTATATTGTCTTTTGGCTACTACTTGTTGCTCTAGGACTTATTATTTTTCCTGAATTGGCCTATTTTAAGGACATTTACCCCCTGCACTTTCGGGCTAACACAATGTTCAAACTCGGGTATCAGGCCTTTATTTTGTTTTCTATTGTCACCGCTTACACTGTCCATCGGTTTAAGAACAAACTGTTTATCCTTTTGTTTCTCCCGCAGCTTTACCTGATTTTTATTTATCCTTACTTTTCGTTTAATTCTTACTACGGATTTAGCACTAACAAACCGGATACCTTAAATGGCTTGGCATACATGCAAACCCAGATGCCCGAAGACCTGGCGGTTATCAACTGGTTTAACGCAAATGTAACCGGACAAAAAGTAATTGTGGAAGCGGTGGGAGAAAGCTATACCAGTTATGCCCGCATCTCCACAAACACCGGTCTTCCGGCCATTCTCGGATGGCCGGGCCATGAGTGGGGCTGGCATATGTCCCCAACCGAGGTAGGAATTCGCCGGGAAGAGGTTCGTAAGATTTATGAAGGGACTGACTTGTCTGAAACTAAAATGATTCTTAACAAATATAATGTGGAATATATAATTTTGGGGGACCTTGAACGCGAAGCCTACATATATCTTCAGGAAGAAAAGTTTGAAAAAAATTTCCCGGTTGTATTCAAAATGGGAAAATCTACAATTTATAAGTCATCTTTCTGATTCCGAGCCGTGCTATACTTTTTCAATGCACCATAGGCATCATCTAAAAGAGTTCTTAATTTTGGCGATTATTATATTAATTTTAATAATTTCCGCGCGTTTTGGAAACTCGATAGGATTTAGCGGAGTAATTGGGTTTTTGAAGGAGAATACAATTCTCGGGGCCTTAATCTATGTTGTATACGCGACATTGTCTGTGGTTATTATTACCTTACCAATTGTCCCCCTCTGGCCGGTTTCTTTATTTATTTACCCCTTTTGGATTGCCTTTATTTTATCTTTATTTGGCCAAGTTTTAGGCTCATCTATCAATTTTATGTTGGCCAGAAAATTTGGCGGTCCATTTGTCTCCAAGATGATGGGGCGAAAACTTTTCAGCGAGATTGAACATTTTATCCACATTGATAATCCCCGAACATTTTTTCTTATACGACTTTTGGGAAGCAACTACTTCGATCCCATCTCCTATATCGCCGGGTTGTCCAAAATGCCTTATAAAACCTTCTTCGTAATAACCACTTTAACTTCATCACTCTGGCTAGGCGGGATGCTCTACCTTATCAACAGATTGGGGGGCTTAGAAAATATGAAGGGTTTACTCTCGATTATGGGCATATATGGTGGTTTTATTTTGGTTGGGACAATAATCTGGGAAATATTTCATCGGCATCACAAAAAACATTTTAAAACAAGGTGAAAGTAAAAACGGGTATAGATTTGGTGGATATTACGGAATTTTCTAAGTCCATGCAAAATGGCGGAGAGAATTTTCTTCACCGGGTGTTTCTTCCTTCAGAGATTACGAGTCTTGATCCTGAACATCTGGCGGGACTATTTGCGGCCAAAGAGGCCATCACTAAAGCTTTGTCCCTGGGACCTGGCAAATGGTTAGAAATTGAAATTACCCATGAGGAAAGCGGCCGTCCAATTGCCAAAATAGGTGTTCCCACAAAATCTCAGGATCTAAGTATTAGCCATACAAAGACTCATGCAGTTGCAGTCTTCGTAGCTATTCTTTAATATTAATATATATGTATGAAACCATCCCCGAATTTTTGGCCTCTGTCGCTAACAGATATCCTACAAAATATGCCTTATATATCCGCCGATTCCTCCGCACCACCCGTTTTACCTACAGGGAAGTCGAACAAATTTCCCTTAAAATAGCTAGCTATCTTTTGGAAAATGGTTTAAAACCCCAGGACAAAGTTTTAATCTGGGCACCCAATATGCCAGAGTGGGTTTTAGCGCTTTTTGGTTGTCTCTCGGCCGGAATTGTTGTTGTTCCCGTGGGTTTACATTCAACTGAGGAAGTGGTCGGAAAATACATTGAACAGACCCGTCCTAAAGTTCTTTTTTTGTCCAAGTTTTATCCCATAGATTTTAAAAAACCCGAGCATAAAAATATAAAGATAATTAATCTTGAAGATCTTGTCGGTCTTGTTGAAAACGTGTCTATCAAAAAATTGCCAAATTTAAGTAAAAATGAACTGGGAGAAATTGTTTTTACGTCAGGGACAACCGGTGAACCCAAAGGAGTCATGATATCCCACCACAATATCCTTTTTGAAATTGAACAGCTTCTAAAAACTGTCCCTCATTTTAAACACTATCGCCTGCTTTCCGTCCTCCCGTTAAGTCACGTAATGGAACAGGTCGTGGGTTTAATGACTCCCATAGCCCGCGGAGGGACTATTTATTACTTACCAAGAATAAATACAGTCACCATAAAAAAAGCATTGCGTAAGTACCAAATCACCGATCTTGGTGCTGTCCCCCAGATGTTACGGATGTTTTTGGACTCAATTGAGTACCAGGTTACTGAGCAAGGAAAATCCGGATCTTTTAATTTCGCGTTGAAACTTGCTGCTGTTTTACCGATCACGCTTAGAAGGCAGCTTTTTTCTAAAATCCATGAGGATTTGGGCGGAAAACTTTATGTTTTCGGTGTCGGCAGTGCCCCCCTTGATGTCAAACTCGCCGAAACTTGGGAGGCCATGGGAATAAAAGTTGTTGAAGGGTATGGCGCCTCGGAAACAACCGGCGGAGTGACAGCAAACAGAATTGACGACAGGATAATCGGATCAGCAGGCAAAAAAATTCCTGGTATGGAATTAAAGCTTTCTTCTGAAAACGAAATTCAGGTTAAATCAGACAGTGTAACCAGGGGATATTTTGAAAACGAAGAAAAAACTAGAGAGGCATTTACTGCTGACGGCTATTTCAAAACCGGAGATGTTGGGTATTTAAAAGACGGTTACCTTTACATAACAGGTCGGGAAAAATTCAAGATTGTCACAGCAGCAGGTGACAAAATCTATCCGGAAGATATTGAAAGAAAATTAAACAGTCACCCGGATGTTTGGGATAGCTGTGTCATGGGGATAAAAAAGGACGATGGGGAAATTGTGCATGCGGAAATAATTCTTAAACCAAAGGCTGCTACAAAAGTTGAAGACATAGTCAAAAAAATAAATTTGGAATTGGAGCCAAACCAACAAATTATGGACTTTTCCCTCTGGACAGATAAAGATTTCCCCCGGCTTCACACCTTAAAAGTCGACCGAAACGAAGTCAGGTCGATGTCGGAAAACACCTCCCAGACGAAAAATAAGGTTACAAATACTACTATTTCTTCCGAAGATACCCTTAAAAACATTCTCTCAAAGGTATGCAAAATTCCAGGTAGCAGCATAACCGATAATTCAAATCTCGTTACCGATCTAAAACTTGATTCTCTAAAGAGAGTTGAGTTAGTTTCATTAATTGAAGAGGAAATGGGTGTGGAATTAATTGAGGAAGATATCGATAACGAGACAACCCTTAAAAACATAAAGCAACAAGTCAGTTCACACAAAAAAATC